>WNGK01002606.1_pt1 | contig 19817 bp, 8 predicted proteins | sample 5400601 | NCBI WGS metagenome assembly WNGK01 (sample SAMN13153376, study PRJNA577476) | soil metagenome | isolation source: 60 cm soil or saprolite under Garry oak tree replicate 1 | place: USA:California | collected 2016-06-15
CATAAGCTTCCGCGGAAGCAAATTGTCCGCGCTCGCGAGCGTGGCTCGTCGCTCGTCGAGATGATGATTGCCTCATTGGTCTTGTTGATGGGAATCGTCCCTCTTGCGGGTGTATTCAGCGTGGCCGTTGCTACAAATTCCGGACGAGGCGACATAGCCACCAGAACGACCCTCAACGCCCAGGACAAGATGGAGCAGCTCCTGGCGCTGAGCTTTGCGGACGGTTCATCAAATACAACGGTGTATCCGACAGATACGACGGGCGGTGCGGGCGGCACTGGCCTTGGCGGTGTTATGGCGGGCAGCTTGACCGTCGGTGGTGTCAATCCGGCGGCGCCTGTGGCGAGCTATGTGGACTATCTGACATTTCAAGGAGTATTGCAGACAACCGCGCCGGGAGCCATGTACCGCCGGCAATGGTCCATTTCGACGGACGCCACGGGCAATCTGAAGACCATCACCGTGCTCGTCACCGTGGTGGCTTGGACAGGTCAAGGCTCGCCCCCTTCGACCACACTGGGGTGAGCACCGTACTCATGATGGTTGTCGCGGGCGGCGCTTTTACGGCATTGAACTATTACCAGAAGACCTATCAGCACACCGAGATCAGCGCGGACATGCATGACAATTTGCGCAGCGCCATAGACCTGATGACACAAGAAGTGGGGCAAGCGGGCGCCTTGCCATTTCCCACGGGCATCCCTACGTTAGCCGCACCAGTAGCTTCGAGTCCTCTCGCTCAACCCGTAGTCCTGCTCAACGCCGCCAATGCCCCTATCTACGTCAATGAAAGTCTATTGGTGGATGCCGGGGCAAATCAGGAAACCGTTGTAGTTACCCAAGCAGGCTCTGGCACCTTCAACGCCGTTTTCGCCCGGAATCACAACCTGGGCGCCCAGGTCAACGCAATCGGAATCTTTCCCGACGGGATCCGGACTACCGCCAATAGCAACACCCTGAAGCTCTATGGAGACATCAAGGGAGATGGCACGCTCGTTTACGTGGAATATACGTGCAACCCGGCGGTGGATGGCACCGGCACTTTAACCAGATCGGTCACAACCGTAGACACGACCACCGGCGTGGCGTTGGCGCCAGCGGCGCCGACAGTATTGGTGGACGGTCTCACGAACAATCCCGGCGGTGCCGTCTGCTTTCAGGTGCCCGCAGCTCCACTAGTTGTGGCTGGCTTCACGTTTGTCAATCAAGTGGGAGTCACGCTTACCGTTCAGACCGCAGTAAGGGATGCATTGACGGAGAATTTTCTCACCATGACCAAGTCCGCCGTGGACCTCGAACCTCGCAATATCCAGATGGGGCTAAACATGGCGAATGCCGGTGTGGTGGAGCGCTTGCAAGCTAAGCCTCTGCAAATTCCTTGACACCCGCGTGCCTCACTGGAGAAACAACGAAGGATAAAAAAGTTATGAAACCGATCCTTAAGAGAAATCATCCACAAGCAGGGGTAGCCCTGATCATCGCCCTGCTGACTCTACTGATTCTCTCGGTCCTGGCGGCTTCCATCATTTTTGTTACACAAACGGAGACTTGGTCGGCTGCGAACAACCGCTCGATGATGCAAGCCAGGTATGCCGCCGAGGCCGGGGCTCAGAAAACATTGAACTACCTGGCTAACCCTGCCACATACTCCACGCCCGCAAACCTCGGGGTTTTCGACGTACCGACGAAATATCCGCTCCAGTACAATGGTGGCGATGTGATTCTCTCCGCCATGACCGGAGTGAACTCAAACTATCCGGACGCGGCAGTTAAAAGCGCGTTTAGCTCTGCCTTGAAGGACGCCTCCGTGCCGGGTGTGGGTGTTCCCGCCAGTTATGAAGTCACCGCCAAGCTGGTGAGCATCCAAGGGCCGTTCGTGCAAACTTGGGAGATCACTTCTCAGGGTAATGTCCCAGGCATTCGCAACGCTCAGGTACAAGTCGTACTGAAGATTGAAAAGCGCGCCACTCCGCTCTTTGCGTACGGGATTTTCGCGACTGGGAACACTTGCAAGACCATCGACATGTCTTCGACCTCCTACACAGACAGTTTTGATTCCAGCGCGGGCAGTTACGCGGCAACCCAGTCAGCCACAGGTGGAGACGTGGGTACCAACGGCAATGTGAGCATGAGCGGAGCCTCCTATTTTGACGGCACACTTTCGTCTCCCAACGGCGGAACCGGGGCTTGCGCCGCGGGCGCCGAAACAGCTCTTACGAATAACAGCAATCAAATTGTAAGTACACCTCCTCCCCTTCCAGTGAAAGGGCTAGTGCCCATTGCGCCGGTCACGTTTCCGCCCGTGCCCCCGCTGAGCCCTATGCCGCCGACGACGGCTATGAACATATCGGGAAATTGCGGTACCGTTCCGGGTTGTACAAATTTGGGTTCCAAGGACGTTTCCCTTGCACCGGGGCAATACGGAGACCTCAACGCCTCTGGAGGAACCACCGTTCACTTGAGCGCCGGCACCTACAACGTCAACAATCTTATATTGAGCGGCAACAGCCCGATTGTTGTGGACTCGGGCCCGGTGATCATAAACGTTGCAGGCGTCTCGGTATCCCAGGCAATTGACCTTAGCGGTGGCAGCGTCACCAATTCGAGCGGGGTACCCGCGAATTTTCAGATTAATTATGGGGGCTCGGACACTGTCACGCTCTCAGGAGGTACCGCCAGCTACGGAGTTGTCTACGCGCCTAACGCGCCCACGACCCTAAGCGGCAACTCGGATTGGTACGGAGCAGTGATCAGTTTGACGCTCACGGACAGCGGCGGGGGTGCCATCCATTACGACCGGGCGTTGCAAAATACGCTGTTTACTGGCGGGCGGTTTTACCCCATTTCGTTCACTTGGAGCAAGTTCTAGCCGGCCATCTGTGCGGCATGGCCCAATGCGCAGCGTGGCTGATCATCTTTCGCAGATTGCGAGACCAATTGTTACTTTTGAAAACGCCGGGTTTCGTAACGCCCATGGAGCACCAATCACCCGTCACGAATCGCCTTCTTCCCGCTCTCCACCTTCAACTCTCACCTGTCAACTTCCTCCTCTTTGAGTATAGAATCGAAGCGCAGTCACATGACCGGCCAGCCCCCATCGGACCGCTTCAAAACCGAAATGCCGCAAATTGCCGGCGTTTCCGGATCGCGCTCATCGGCAGCATCGAATCCCGCCGTCAAACTTGTCATCGGACTTCTCACCGTGCTCCTTGTCGTTTTTCTGGGCGCGCGCTTTGCTCTTCGTCCCAAGCATGAGGCGCCGCCGCCCTCCGAGCAACAACCGCAGATTGAAGTTCCCTCCGCCGCGCCCGATCCGAGCACGCTGCTCCCGCATGCGACCGACGCGGAACCCGGGATCGCTGACGTGGCGGAGATGGCCAAGCCGTGGTCCTCGAAAGAGTTTTATATTCGCAATCGGCTCACCGGCGAAAACATCGCCGCGTTGCTCATCCGCTTGCCCGCGGCTTCTCCCTCCCAATCAAGTGGCTACTGGGCCTTCGCGCAAAAATCTCCTTACGGCAATTGCCAACTTGAATACCTCACTGACCTGAACAGATTGAAAACTGACTACGGCTTCCGCGCCCCGAAACATCCCATGGTTGGAAATCCGTGCAGCCGCACAGTGTTTGACCCCCTCAAAACCACCAATCTTCCTGGAACTGGTGCGTGGGTGCGCGGAAGTATCGTGCAGGGTTCCGACCTTCGGCCGCCGCTCGGCATCGAAATCAAAATTGTGGGCAAGAACATCCTCGCGGTTCGCACAGAGTAGGTTGCGTAACTCGCTTCTCTTTTTTTTGTGTTTGCAGAAAGTAGCGACTCCCGACATCTCCGACCGCATCTCCTCTACGCATACCTGAATCTAAATCAGCTAAAGCATCCAAAAGTATCGAAGTTTAGGTTTTTCCCGATCCAATATGGCTCGTAAGTCATAGAAAGAATTACACCTTAGTCCGCCTGCGCATTGGCGAACAACCTGCAATTCGAACGACAAGTCTGGTGCTAGCTATTCCCATTCGAACGGGGAGTCGCGGAAATAGAGGCGTCAGAGGTATGGGACAAATCGAAGGCAGTTCGAATTGAGAGGGCGAAATGAGATTTCATAGACGGATGGATGATGGGCTGGGGAGATTTCAGCCCGCAATTGTAGGCCGCTTTTTGACCGTGATAGTGGGAGTGATTCTTTTTCTAATGCAAACTTCTGTGGCGCGCGCGCAGCGTCTGGACGGCACCTTGCGTGTGGAAGTGGGAGACACGAGCGGCGCCTCGATCGTGGATGCGAAGGTGACGGTCACGAACGAGGGGACAAACGTTTCCGTCTCTACGACCACATCGAGCTCCGGAACTTACGTTTTTCCGAACTTGTTGGTTGGCACGTACACAGTCACGGTTGAGAAAACTGGATTCAAGAAATCGATTCAAAAGGGTGTAACCGTAGAATCCAACGCGACTGCTGAAGCCAAGGTGGCACTTGAGCTCGGCGAAGTTTCCGCCGTGGTGGAAGTCGAAGCGGGAGCCGATCTGGTCAAGACGGAATCTTCCGAACTGAGCGCAACCTTTAGCGGGCGTGTAGTCAATGAATTACCCGTGAACACGCTGGGAGGCGACGTAAAGGAATTTGCAGTTTTTGCGCCGGGAACGACAACGCAACAAGGCGGCGTGCTGGGATCGGGGGGATCGATCGGCGGGACACGACCGCGCTTCAATGGGTTTTCGATTGACGGCGTGGATGACAATCGTTTGGACGTGAATGGTCCGACGCAGCCAGTCATTCAGGAATCGGTGGCGGAATTCACGCTGCTCACGAACCAATTCAGCGCAGAATACGGCCATTCTTCCGGCGGCCAGTTTAATATCGTCACCAAGTCTGGTACCAACAATTGGCATGGCACAGGATGGTGGCTCAACCGCAATCGCGATTTGAACGCGGCCACGAACCAGGAAGTGTCCAATTTCATTGGCGTAAACAGAGTGGGGGAAGTGAAGAACCGCTTTGATTACAATCGAGCCGGCGGAAGCGTTGGCGGGCCGATTTTAAAGGACAAGCTGTTCATCTATGGTGCGTATGAATTCCAAAACGAAGGATTAGCTTCCCAAGGCACCACCGTAACCATGCCAACGGCCAACGGGTTGACCCAGCTTCAGGCGCTAAATCCTGACTCTGCGGTGTTAGCGATCCTGAAGCAATTTCCAGCAGCCGTTACAAAGTCCGGGACCGCAAGCGTCACGGTTAACGGCAATACGCAAGCGATTGACACTGGTCTGTACGCAGGGACAGCACCGAATTTCTCCAACCAGCATGATTTCGCGGTAAATGGAGACTTAAACCTAGGGAAACACCAGCTTCGCACGCGATATCTCTACGATCGTTTCCGTGCGCCGTCGGTGAATCCCGACCAGCCCCAGGCACAGTTCACCGGCACTCAGGGCAATGATGGACGGAAGGTCATCTTCACGGACGCCTGGAGCATCAACAGCCATTTCATCAATGATTTTCGCGCGTCTTTCTCGCGGCTGGACGGTCCGAAGTTTCTGGCGCCCTCGGCATTTTCGAATTTCCCGAACGTGGAGATCGACGCTTTCGGCAGCGACGTTGGTCCCTTCAGTGGCGCTCCTCAGAGCTATGCGCAGAACATTTATCAGGGCACCGACAACCTGTCTTACATCCGCGGCAAACATACCTTTAAAGTCGGGGCGGAATTCCGGAACTACATCGCGCCCACCAACGTTCTTCAACGTTCCCGTGGCGAATGGGACTATGCATCGCTGAATTCGTTTATCAACGACCAAATTCCCGACGGTCTAAACGGGGCATTGCGCGGTGCGGGCAGCGGCTTCACGGCAGACAATTACCATGCTGTTTATTGGTTCGTGCAGGACGATTGGAAAGTGACTTCGCGCCTCACGTTTAACCTCGGGTTGCGCTACGAGTATTCCGGGGTGCCACGCGACGAAGCTAAACAAGCCCTAAACGCCATTGCCAACGATCCAACCTTCGGCCTCATTTTCCGGAAGCCTAAAGCGGACACAAACAACTTCGGCCCACACGTGGGCTTTGCCTGGGATCCGACAGGCCGGGGAAAGTGGTCCATTCGTGGAGGCGGGCAGATTGCCTACGATGTGATCCCAAACAACTTTGCCATCAACAGCCTGCCTCCCGAGCTGCAATCGGAACAGAACCCGACCCTCACCTGCGGGTTGAGCAATCCACCCGCGTGGTGCCCAAACGGACCGGGCTTCCTTCAGGGCGGAGGCCTGCTGCAGGTCAACGTGCCTCCGACGACCCAGATTGACGCGCGCAAAGCCACAGGGAGCTTCATTCCGGATCAAGTGGATCCAAAGGTGATCAGCTGGTCTCTGGGAGTGCAGCACGAGTTGTTTAAAGACACCAGCGTCGAAGTTCGTTACGTTGGCACGCGCAGCCTGAGCTTGCCGGTGCAGCAGCGTTTGAACTCCGCATCGGCGTTCGATCCGAACTTCTCCGGAGGCGGGCTGGCTCCGCTGCCAACGTATTTCAAGGCCAGCGATGTGCCGGCCGCGGTTCCGACACCTGTGGACACGCTGGCGAAGTTACTGGCATTCAACAAACAGCCTCTTGCAGTGGACAACTTCCTCGGAGTAGTGACTACATTCCCGCCGAAAGGCTCGGGCATTTATCATGCGGGATCGGTGGACTTCATGCACCGGTTTACAAAGGGCTTATACTTCCGGGCGAACTACACCTACGAGAAAAACATCGACAACTCCACAAACGAATTGTTTAGCAGCCGCGTCAACCCGCGCCGCGCACAAGACGGCTACGATTTCGCGAATGAGCGCGGTCGCTCGGTCCTCGATTTGCCACAGAAGTTCGCCATGACATGGGTGTACGACTTGCCGAACGTCAGAAGCGAAAACCGCTTTTTGAAAGGAGCGGCAAACGGATGGGAAGTGAGCGGCACGTACCTTGCACAATCGGGGCAACCGGTGACGCCGCTATCGGGCGTGGACTCCAATGTGAATGGCGATTCTGCCGGCGACCGCACTATCTTGAACCCTGCGGGCGTCGGCTTGACGGGATCTATTGTCACGCCAGTCTGCAATAACGGGCTCGCAGGAGGCGGTGCTACTTATGTTGATGCCACATGCGATCCAAATCATGCCGATGATCCGCCCAAAAACTGCACGGTCAATTGCACCGATCCCACACCAGGAGTCGGGGCGCCCGCCATCGTCGGCTATCTAGCCAACAATCCGAATGCGCGATTCATCCAGGCTGGAGTGGGCGCAAAAGCCACCGCAGGCCGGAACACGGTCAGCTCGCCGGGACTGAACATCTGGAACATGTCCTTGCTCAAGACCAACAAGCTTACCGAGCGGGCCTCGCTGCAATTTCGTTTCGAGACCTACGACACGTTCAACCACCCTAACTTCAGCGTGGGTCTGCCAACTAATAACGGCGCGATCGATGCCGCGAATAACACCAACCCCTTGAATGGCGGCTATATCGTCGTGACGTCATCAACATTCCTCAACAAAACCATTTTTAACGGAGGCAGCCGCAACGTGGAACTCGGCCTGAAACTGATCTGGTAATCCGAACCTCAGAGGAAACAACGGAAACGGGGAGGCTCTTGCGAGTCTCCCCGTTTTTGGTTTTGGGCGCAGCCGAAGCGGTTGTACTTCGAAACCAAGAATGAGCTGACCCATCACGAGCTTTTCATGGCGAATCTGCCCGGCTGAATTGCATTCCCGCTCGAGTTCCAGCAGAATTCTCATGGAGGCAGCAGTTTGCCGTTCTGCCGCATCTTACTAAGATGAGATCCGATGGGTACTCTCTTGTGTGCGGCAGAAATACCACTTCGGGTCGCCCCCAGTCCTCCCGATCGTTCTGAAGCTGCCAACGCGGAGGAAGAAATGCGCAAAAACAAAATGGCCGTTCTGGCTTTGGTGGTGATGCTGACGACGAGCGTCTCGTGCTCGCGAATCGGCAAGCCGAGTGATGACGCAATCACCACGGACATCAAAGCAAAAATGTTTTCTGAGCCGGCGCTGAAAGCGGCGACAGTGGACGTGGTCAGCAAACAAGGAGAGGTGACGCTGACCGGACAAGTGCCGGACGACGCGGCCAGGCTGGCCGCTTACAAAATCGCCTCTGAAGCCAAAGGAGTGAGCCGGGTAAATGATCAGATGAGCGTCGCCGCAGCACAGATCACGGTGCCGCAAGCCGCCGCGCCAGCGCCAGAGGCCGAACCGGCAAGGCGTCCTACAAAAACGAGAGCGTCATTGAAGAATGAGAGATCCCGCCAGGTTGCGGCTTCTACTCCGGCAAGTCCGGTGGCAGAAACGTCGTCCGCGGCAGCAGCTCCGGTAGCGACACCAGTACCGCCACCACCGCCGCAGTCGGTGACCGTGACGGTGCCAGCCAATACGATTGTGACGGTTCGAACCATTGATAGCATCGATTCGAAAACGAACCAGGCTGGGCAGGTGTTCAAGGCTTCGTTGGATGCCCCCATCGTAGTGGACAATAGAGTGATCGTGCCCAGCGGCGCGGATGCTTACATCAAGCTTGTGGATGCGAAGTCCGCGGGCCATATAACCGGTCGCAGCGAATTGGGTCTTGAACTGGCAAGCGTCGTTTTTCAAGGCAAGACTTATAACGTGACCAGCAGCGACGTGAAGCAATCTGGAACGTCGCGCGGCAAGCAGTCCGCTGAAAGAGTTGGCGGCGGAGCAGCGATTGGGGCTTTGATTGGCGCCATCGCGGGAGGAGGCAAAGGAGCAGCAATCGGCGCGGCCGTGGGCGGAGGAGCGGGCACGGGAGTTCAAGTTTTCACCCATGGGCAGCAGGTAAAAATCCCTTCGGAGACACGGCTCGATTTCACTTTGCAACAGCCGGTTGACATTACGTATTTGCCCGGAAGGAAATCGCGGCAGCGTTCGAATGCGGACCAACCGCCTGCCGACTCAAATTCACAAAATCCGCCGTCTAACTAGACGCGGCAAGAAAACGGTTCGAGATGAGGGACAGAGTCAAGTCTGTCCCTTTCTTGTTTCTCCGCGGCTCGATCCGGCTTGACAAGCTGCTCTCCAGCCAGATAAACCTCTTCCCTGCCATGAACAAACTAAATCAGAATCGCTGTTACCAACCTTCGCGACGCCAGCTTTTGACTGGCGTCGCAGCCGCCTCCGCGCTAGCGCTGACGCCGGCTGTGCGCGCCACGGACCCGCGTGGGGCCGGAGAACTGCCCGAGGCGTTTGCGGGACTGAAGCCGCTGGGAGGACGAGTGCGGCCGATCACAGCCGATGAGTTTCATGGGCGGCTCCAGCACGCACAAAAATTGATGGCAGAGCTGGAGCCGAAATACGACGCTCTGTTTGTCGCTCCCGGGACGTCGCTCTACTACTTCACCGGCATCCGATGGGGAACCAGCGAGCGGTTGCTGGCCCTGGTGCTGCCGCGCACAGGCGATCCCATCGTGGTCGTACCCGCATTCGAAGAGGGACGTATGCGGGAGAAGCTGCATTTCGCGGCGGAAGTGCGTGCCTGGCAAGAAGATGAAAGCCCGACGAAAATCGCGGCGGCGGCATTGGCGGATCGCGGGATTCGAACGGGACGTATGGGAGTCGAAGAGACGGCGGCGTTTACGTTTTTTGATCATCTGCGTGGCGCAGCCCCAGGATTCGAATGCGTTTCCGCCGATGCGGTGACGATCGCGTGCCGCGGCCGCAAGTCGGATCACGAACTCGAGCTGATGCGGCTGGCTTGCGAGGCGACCTTTGATGTTTTTCGGGCGGTGTTCGCTTCGTTGAAGGAAGGAATGTCGCAAGAGGACATCGCCAAAATGGTGGAAGGCGGTTTTTCGAAAATGGGATTGCGTGGCGAGGCGCTGGTTTTGCTGGGAGCATCCGCGGCGCTGCCGCATGGCACCATCAAGCCGCAAAAACTGAAAGACGGCGACGTGGTGCTGATCGACGGCGGTTGCGCGGTGGAGGGCTATCAATCGGACGTGACGCGCACGGGTGTATTCGGTAAGGCGCCAGAGAAGGTGGCGCGCGTTTACGAAACCGTGCGCAAAGCGCAGGATGCCGCTCTCGATGCGGCGCGTGCGGGACGGCTATCGGGGACGGTTGATGACGCCGCACGCAAGGTGATCACCGACTCCGGGTATGGGCCAGACTACAAGTTTTTCACGCACCGGCTGGGGCATGGGATTGGGCTGGACGGGCACGAGCATCCGTATCTCGTGCGCGGAAGCAAGACCGTGCTTGAGCCGGGCATGACCTTTTCGAATGAGCCGGGGATCTACATTCCCGGTGAATTCGGGATGCGCTGCGAGGACGACATGGTGATCGCCGCGGACGGGCCGGCGCAACTTTTGACACAGAGGTTTGCGGTTTCGCTGGAAAAGCCGCTGGGATGAAGCGGCTTCTTACTTTGTGCCGGAAGAAAAACATCTAAAACAGAGTTTACAGAGAGCACAGAGGACGCGGAGCGGAAACCGTTTCCATGTATTCACGAGAGACTAGAAATCATTGGAACTAAGCGCGGCGCAGAATTCGACAATGCGCTGTTCGGCCCAGAAGCGCTCGCTTCCGGAATGTTTCGAAATAAAGGCACAATGGCCACCGTGCTGTGGCGCGACGAACTGGATGGCTGGATTCTCGCTGATTTTTGCGGCTGAGAAGGAAGCGTACGGGACGAACGGATCGTCCTGCGCGGTGATCATCAGCATGGGCACGCGGACCTGAGCGGCGACGCGTTTCGCGCCGACGTTCTCATAATAGTCCTGGGCGTCGCGATAGCCGAATTGCGGCGCAGTGATGACATCATCGAATTGACGTACCGTTCGGACCGGTGCAAGGCCAACAATCGGATAGCGCTCCGGAAGCATTTTGTGTTTTCTCGCGTAGCGGGACATCAAGCCACTCACAAAGCGCCGCTGGTAAAAATAGTTATCCAGGCGCTCGAGCGCGTCGGCGCAAGCCGCAAGGTCCAGGGCAGGACAGACTGCAGAGACGCCGCGTAGCGCCTTCGGCACGGCGGCGCCAAATTCTCCGGCCATCTTTGTCACCAGGTTTCCACCCATCGAGTAGCCAGCGAAGAAGATCTGTTCGAAGCCGTCACGATTTGAAAGCTCCTCGAAGACGGTCCGGTAATCCGCGCTCATACCGGAGTTGTACAAAGTGGGCGTCAATGCTTCCGTGCCACCGCAATTCCGCTGGTTCATGCGCAGGACGTGGAAGCCGCGATGGAAGGCCTTCTCGGCGATGCCGCGGACGTAGTTCGAATCGCTCGAACCCTCAAGACCGTGGACGACAACGATTACCGGCACGTCTTTGGGCTTGCCGGGTTGCCAGTGACAATACGCGAGCAAACGGGATTCCGGATCGACTTGGAACAGCCTGGGTTCGGCAGGCGGGATGTCGAAACGCCTCGGCACAAAAGCCGACGCGATGGTCATGATGTGGCCGTTTTTCAGCAGAGGGTGCGGTTCGAATGGCGGGACGACGAAATGCACATCGAGACTGTATTTCAGGGGGTGGATGCAAGCAAGACAAAGGCAGCCAGTGAGGTTTGCCTGAATATGATTTTTCGTATATTCACAATACCTGTTTCTATATTTCATCGAACTCAGGCAAGAACCAGCGCTATCTTATTGTTTATAAATAGTTTACGTAGCCACCTCAATGGCATATAAAGTGCCTTGAGTATACGCACCTATGTGTTTGGCTCGGCCTCAATTTCAGGGTTGGGTTCGATTTATGAATAACTGGCTCATCTTCAACGGCACTTACCAAGGGTTGAGTTAGAGAGTCCTTCCGAGGATTCCATGGGGGCGTGTCGCGGTGTTTTTTAACTGTTGCTCTTTTCAGCCTGGCTTCTCCAACTCAATCAAGCTCGAAGACAAGACGACGGCCCATTCGGCAGGTAGGTGAAACAAGGGAGTGATCGCAGCTTAGCTGCATCAGGGGGGAAAAGAAAATGAAAAGACTAGCTTACGTGCTGTTCGTTGGAGTTCTACTTCTCAGCGTGGGCAGCGGTAGCGCGTTCGCCCAGGCGACCGCCAGTGCAGCCGTTCAGGGCACCATCACGGATCAGTCTGACGCTGCCATAAAAGGTACGAAGGTGGCGATTACGAGTAAGGAACAGGGCTGGACTCGCAGCACGGACACCAGTGACACAGGTTTTTACAGGTTCGAGCTGCTGCCCGCGGGGATTTACAGCATCAAAGTGAATGCTTCTGGTTTCAGTACCGCCGAGGCCATGGACGTTGTGTTGCAGGTTGGCGCTACGACGACACAGAACTTCACTCTCAAGCCCGGCTCGGTGTCCGAGATCATAGAAGTTACCAGCGCTGTGCCCCTGGTGGACCAGCAGAAGATGGACGTCAGCACGAACATCACGCCGCAACAGATCCAGGAATTGCCGCTGATCGGCCGCGATATCGCCGACCTCGCGTATCTCTCACCAGGAGTGAAATCGGCGGACTCCTACGACCCCACCAAGAATCGCTACTCAATCTTGTCGGTGAACGGCCAGGGCGGTCGTAACGTCAACGTGACCGTCAACGGCGTAGACAATAAGGACAACACGGTGGGCGGGCCCGTCATGCAGCTTCCTGCCGAGGCCGTGCAGGAGTTCCAGATCTCTACTCAGCGCTTCTCGGCAGTCAATGGCCGGTCCGAAGGCGCTGCCATTAACGTGATTACAAAATCCGGGTCGAACAACTACCATGGTTCGGCATTTGGATTCTTTCGCGATCAGGCGCTCAATGCAGCTCAGAAGCTTCCCGATCCAGGGAACACGGCCAAGCCGTATAGTTATTCGACTCCGCCGTATTCGCGCCAGTGGTTTGGCGGTTCGATCGGCGGGCCAATCAAAAAAGATAAACTGTTCGCCTTCTTCGCCATGGAGCGCGAGCGGGAGCACACCTCGATCGCCGAGGAACTGGGGGCGCTCACGCAGCTCAACCTGGTGACTTCACTGGGAGCGCAGCCGGCAGCCACTATCCCCACGCCGTTCTTTGAGAACCGCATTGCAGGACGCATGGATTGGACGATCAACAGCAAACACACCGCCTATGTATCGGTCGCCACGCAAGCCAATAACAGCCTCAACGACCAGAGCGGCGGCACATTCGATCTTACGGAAGGCAACTTCACCAAAAATCATTTGCAGATTGCCAACGTCACCCTGAACTCCGCGTTCTCGCCTACCCTGCTCAACCAATTCACTGCCGGTTGGCAGTATTGGAACAACTTGATTGACAGCACGACGCGGGCCCCGCTCTTCACCTTTCCCAGCGCGCAATTCGGCACCAACACGAACGTCCCGCAGGAGTCCATCCAGCGCAAGTGGCAGTTCAAGGACGACCTGAGCAAAACAGTCGGCAGGCACACCTTCAAGACCGGATTTGATTACATCTGGACGCCGTTCATGGGCGGCTTTTTCGAGTTCAATCCGACGCTGGAGATCGACTTCAATGATAACCCAAGCTGCATTCTCGGCGTGGCTCCAGACACGACAACAGCTGGGTGTGGATCGGGCACTTACCCGAATGGCTTTGCAACTGCAGGCGCCGTCGGCTCGATGAGCATCGCGGTCGGCGATCCCCACTTCATTATCAAGGATGCGAAGCAGCTCGGACTGTACTTCCAGGATGACTGGAAGATGACGCGCCGCCTGACCGTGAACCTTGGGCTTCGCTGGGACAAGGATTACGATTTCGTCGGTGGATCCGATATTGCCAACAGCCGTACCTTCCAGGAGCTCCAGGCGGCTGCCCCTTTCAGCCCTCTGGCGGCGTCTTTGGTGGCCAAGAAGGCGAGCGATTACAACAAGAACTTCAGCCCGCGCGTGGGGTTTGCATATGATCTGACCGGCCACGGGACGCAGGTCCTCCGAGCCGGTTACGGAATGTACTACGGCAATACCTTCCAGAACATCCCCTTGTTCATGGAGCAGCAGAGCAACGCGACCATCTTTCAGGGGGCGTTCGCGATCACCGGCAACGATGCCGTGCCAGGCACGGGCACTCCAGGCATTCCGCTCAGCCAGTGGCGTTTCGGCGTGGATCCGATGCCAACGATTCCGCCGCCATCACATAACTTGAATGGCGGAACGCCCTTACTCCCAGGTGCAACCGGGCGGATCATGGATCCGAACTATCGCAACCCGGTCACCGAAGAATGGAACGGCGGGTATACCTGGTCGCTCACATCAAAATCCGTAATCGAGGCGGAATACGTTCACGTGCTCAGTTTGCACGAGAACAAGACCATCAACGTTGATCCTAGAATCCCCATCAATCCTGCAAACATAACGACGCGGACCGTGACTGAGGACCCAAATACGGGAGTCCCACTTTGTTCGGCGTCATCGTGCGGCTTTTACCGGCCACTCGACGCAGCCTTCTTGGCAGCGGGCGTGCCGTTGCTGGGCAGTGTTCGTAATGACGAAGCGATCGGGCGTTCGCGTTACGATGGCATGAACATCAGCTATCGTCAGCGCGGATTCCATAAAGTCGATTTGATCGCGAATTACACGCTAGGCCGTGCCGTGGGCTATGACCAAGACGGCGGTTCATTCCGCTACTATCCGCGCGACCCACGGAACCCGTTCTCGCCGAATGAATTCGGGCCCTCCTTAAACGACGAGCGGCACCACGCTACTATTGCGGGCACCGTAAACTTGCCGTGGGGAATGGCGTTTTCTCCGATCCTGCAAGCAGGTTCGGCGCGGCCCTATCTGGTGACCTCGTCTTTCAATGAACTCAATCTGAGCGGCGGCAGCTCCGCCGGCGCGCTCGTTGTGCTAAACAGCGATCCGAATAACGTACTCGCTACGACGACGATGTCGAAGCTAGCGATTGTGCAGTGCTATTACTCCGGCAATTGCCACGTCGTTCCGTACAACTCCAACCGTGGCGACCCGTACTTCAACATGGACGTCCGCCTTGCCAAGAACATCAAGCTGGGCGAGGGACGCAACCTGCAGCTCGCGTTCCAAGGGTTCAACCTGTTCAACCATGCCAATTACGGCAACAACTTCGACAACGTGGTCCAGAGCAACACGTTTGGCAAGGCCATCGGGTTCATCAATCCCACGAGCAGCCTGCTACCGCGGGCGTTCACGGCCGAGTTCGGCGCGCGCTTCACGTTCTAAGCGAATGGCCTAGCAGAAACCAACAACTAACGCCGGGGCTGACTCAGACGAGTCAGCCCCGGTTTTTTTTCCATCTGTGCCGTAATCTGCCGCCATGCTACTTGGCTATTCCAAAGCTTCTGGGCTGTTGTCCGAAGATTTTGCTGCCCAGCTTGACCGGAATCGCGTTGCCCCGTAGAATTGAAGATTCACGGTGATGCATTTTTTCAATTTGATGAGATTATTTGACGGCCCAGCGGGCACCTGCTGGGCTGCGCTGCTTTATGGTGCCGGTTTGCAGCTTTCCACGCTGAGAGCAAGCATAGATGCGAGAGCGCGGCGCAAGATACATCGTTTGCCCTTATCTGCTTAGAGAGAGGCAACCACCGATGCCCAGACGTGAATATATATTGTTTTCTGTATATTTGAGCTGTATGACTCCCGAAATCCATCTAAATGACCTATAGGTGTCTAAATAAATTGTTTATTATCAATGATTTACATCAATTCAATATTGGCATAGAAATTGCGTCCGATGGGAAACTGACAAGCAACGATTTGCGCCTCAATTTCAGGGAGTTGAAGCGCTATGTTTCGGTCGCTAACTGAATTTGTCTCAATCCGGCAATCAATGAATTGTGCTCAATTCCAGGGAGTTGAGGGCGATCTTCAGGTTGATTGTAGAGTTCGTCTCAAGGGTTAGTTGCACCAACCAGCGATTTCGATTAGATCACTTCGGAGGCACGGGAATTGAGGGTGCTTGCACGCCGTTTTGCGTGGGCGTTGCTAGGTTCTCAGTGCTAAGACCAAAATGGAAATTCCAGTTAGCTTAGATTTAGGTAAGGGCAGCATAAATCTGTGGGACTCATCTGCCTTGCGTCTGCCGGGGGAAATGGTAGGGAATTTGCCATTTCGGTTGGAGAAGCGGTACGTCGTTGGATTTCCTCCGATGGGGCGTTTCAAGAATTTCGTTTTTGGAGTAGTCGTTTCATTGTTTGCACTTCCATGCGGTTGAAGTCTAGAAGGTCCTCGCGGCCCTTCAAGGAGGCATTTGCATGCTAAGCAAGCGAGTGGTTTTGGTGGCAGTTGCATTGTGTTGTGTCTTTACTCTGGTTCCAGCAGCACTGTATTCGCAGAACGTCAGTTCGGGCACAATTACCGGAACAGTGACGGACCCGTCGAAGGCGGCAGTCGCTGACGCCACGGTTACCCTGACCGATACGGCGACAAACCTTCCCCGAACGACAACCACAAACGAAGCGGGAAGATACGTCTTCGCAAACGTTACGCCCGGAACCTACACGGTAACGATAAACAAGGCGGGATTCCGCGTCGCGAAGTTCACCAATCAGGTCGTAAACGTCGGCTCGTCACTCACCTTAAACGTCGCTTTAGAGGTAGGGGCGACCTCCCAGACCGTCGAGGTAATTGCGACAAATGCTGAGTTGCAGACCATGAACGCTACCGTTGGCAACACCATTACCGGAATAGCGTTGGAATCTCTGCCAAGCCTTGGCCGCGACGTCAGCACTTTCGTAACCCTCCAGCCTGGAGTCGCAATGGACGGCAGCGTCGCAGGCGCGAACCAGGATCAGAATTCCTTCACGCTGGACGGCGGCAATAACTCCAGCGACATGGACGGCACGCAGAACACCTACACGCCTAGCTTCGCGGGTGACCCGTCAGGCGGTCTTGTGAACGTCTTGGTCACCGGGACCTCGCCCGCTGGCAGCCCGGGCGGCGGAGCGCCAACAGGCGTGATGCCTACTCCGGTGGACAGTATTGAGGAATTCAAGGTAGGGACGACGAACCAGACGGCGGATTTCAATAGCTCGGCCGGCGCTCAAGTGCAGCTCGTCACTAAGCGGGGCACAAACCAGATTCACGGCACGGTTTACGAGTACTATCTAGCCAACAACTGGAATGCAAACACGTTCGATAACAACGCCACGGGCACCAAGCTTCCCAGCTACCATTACAGCCACTTTGGGGCCGCCGGTGGCGGACCGATCATCCCCAAGCAAATCCTTGGCGGCAAGACCTATATCTTTGCCAATTACGAAGGATTCCGCTTCCCCAATTCCGTTACGGTTACAAAGGCAGTTCCGTCCGCCCAGATGAAGCAAGGCCTCCTTCGTTTGTGCCCGTCGGGGGATAAATCCAACTCCGCTGGAACGCAGTGTCTTGACGGCACGACGGGTGCCGTTGTTGGCCCTCCTACACAATACAACTTCAACCCCGCCACGGGGCCTATGACGACGGCATGCACTGTGACCGCGACCAATCTGACGGGTGCATGCGATCCCTTGGGTTTGGGAATTAGCCCCACCATGCAGGCCTTGTGGGCATTCATGCCAGCCTCCACCACATCATCTTGCAGCGGCCTAAGCCGTTGTGACCATTTGAATGTGCAGGAATTTAAAGCCAACATGCCGCTCATTTGGAATGACAACTTTGGGGTGGTTCGCCTGGACCATGATTTTGGGCCCAAATGGCACTTCAACTCGACTTACCGCTACTATAAAATGCAGCGCGACACTTCGAACCAGGTAGACATAGGCGGCTTCTTTGCCGGAGATAAACTCGGTGTGCCAGCTTCAGCGTCCAATCGTCCGCAGGTGCCCTGGTATCTGACCGCCGGTGTCACCACGAACATCACCACTAACCTTACAAATGATTTCCATTACAGCTATTTGCGCAATCACTGGGCCCGCGCTTCCCACGCTCAGCCGCCTCAGCTAGCAGGCTTAGGAGGCGCTCTGGAACCCTTTGGCGAAACTTCCACTAACGTGCTCGCTCCTTACAACCTTGACACCCAAAACGTGCGTACGCGCTTCTGGGACGGCCAGGATCATATGATTCGAGACGACCTCTCGCTGATCAAAGGCAGGCACTTCTTTCAGTTTGGCGGGACCTATCAGCGCAACTGGAACTGGCATCAGCGCACTGACAATGGTGGCGGCATTAACTACAATACGGTCTATTGGCTGGGTTCCAGCGTCGGAAGCCCCAACGGTACGGACATGACCGATTTCACTCCTGCGGTCGTTGATGCCACGGCATGGGCTCGCCTCTATGGCATTGTCTTGGGGATACCTGGCGTGACGCAAATCGCTTACACCCGGACGGGCTCCAACCTAACCGTGAATCCACCCAACACCCCTGCGTTCGATCAGAGCACCATACCCTTCTACAACGTTTATTTCAGCGATTCTTGGCGGATGAAGCCGACCATTACTTTGAACTATGGCTTGGGCTGGACCTTGGAAATGCCTCCCGTGGAGGCGCAAGGAAAGCAGATCCAGTTTGTCGATCAGGCCGGCCAGCAGATTGACACCGTGGCGTACCTCAACGCCCGCAAGGCTGCCGCTCTCCAGGGACAGGTTTACAATCCGGAGGTCGGTTTTGCGCTGGTAGGCAATACCGGTGGAGGCCAAAAATATCCGTACAAACCCTTCTATGGCTCGTTTAGCCCCCGCGTTGCCGTAGCCTGGAACCCGAACTTCGACAGTGGAATCGGTGCCAGCGCGTTTGGGCACGGCAAGACGGTAATCCGTGGTGGCTTCAGCCTCCTGTATGGACGCCTCAACGGAGTGGACTTGGTGCTCGTTCCGTTGCTCGGCACCGGCCTGATTCAAGCAGTCCAGTGCGTTAGCCCGGTGATGAATGATCCGCAATGCCTGAAACCCGGTAACTCGACACCAAACAACGCTTTCCGCATAGGGCCTACAGCAGGCGGCTGGGGTGGCTTGGTAGCCCCGCTGCCTCCTCCTAGCCAGACCCTGCCCCAGCCGGATTTCCCTGGAATCAACGCTATTGCTGCCGGCGCCGGGGAAGGTATTGACCCGAATTTTCGCCCCAGCGTGAACTATCAGTTTGATTTGACCATCCAGCGTCAGATCAATAACAAAATCTCAGTCGAATTCGGCTATATCGGCCGGAAGATTACCCACGAGTTCCAGCCCATCCAAATCAACTCCGTGCCGTACATGATGACCCTCGGCGGCCAGCGGTTTGACAGAGCTTACGGCCAGATGGTTATGCAATTCTGCGGCGGCAACGCGGGTCTGGCTGGCGGCGGCTGCGCGCGCAACATCGCCGCCGTTACCGACCAACCGTTCTTTAAAGCGGCAATGAACCCCGCATTCTGTACTGCAAAAGTTGGAACAGTTACGCCGGCGAACTGCACCCAAGCATTCGCCTTGAACGAAGCCGCGAACATCCAGAATGCTAACGTCTGGACCATCTGGAGCGACATGGACGCTGGCATACCGTCGTGCGTGACTGCCACGAACCCCCCGACCCCGACCAGTTGCTTCAACTTCCCTCGGTCCATGATGAACACTCCGATTGCTGGCTCCGCGTTTGGCGGCAGCGGGCAGCTGTCCTCCGGTGTGGGCCTGAACACGAGCCTGGGCTACGGAAACTACAATGCTGGGTTCGCCACAATCAAGACGTCCAATTGGCACGGCTTGACGATGCAATCCAACTTCACTTATGGAAAAGCCTTGGGCACTGGATCTCAAGTTCAGGCCACCAGTCAATACACGGCCATAGATCCGTTTGATCTCAGCAAAAACTACGGCGTACAGCCTTGGGACCGTACATTCACGTTCAATACGTGGGTAGTGTACCAACCCCCCTTCTTCAAGAGTCAGCACGGTATCCTTGGACGAGTGGCGGGTGGTTG
>WNGK01002523.1_pt1 | contig 19816 bp, 17 predicted proteins | sample 5400601 | NCBI WGS metagenome assembly WNGK01 (sample SAMN13153376, study PRJNA577476) | soil metagenome | isolation source: 60 cm soil or saprolite under Garry oak tree replicate 1 | place: USA:California | collected 2016-06-15
TCGTGAGCGGCGTGGTAATCGGCGTGATCGGCGCCCTTGCGGTGGCCGCCGTCGGGGCCAGCCTGAAGTGGGGAAAGACCGCTCTCAAGGCCATCATCGGGCGTGCCCGCCCCGACCACGCGGCACTGACTGCACGCCCGGCCTGGGCACTGATCGCGTCCGGCGCATCGGGCGGCCGCTCAGCCATTCGCGTAATGGCCGCCTGTGCGCCGAGCCGTTCGCTGCGCCCCGCAAGCATCGACCCCGACGTGGCGATCCCGTTCATTCGCGAGAGCTTTCCCGGCATGTTCCCCGACGAGCCCGCCCAGTCGCTGCCGCGTGAAGGCATCAAATTCACAGTCTCGCCTGAGGGCAGCCCGGCCGACGGGTATGCGTGGGCGTGGGCATCGGGCCGGGTAGACCTGAGCGCCGTCATAAGCCTGACCCCTGGGACAGATAACCGGTACGTGGTCCCCATACTGGAGATCACGCGCCCCATCGTCCTGCTTGCCGAAGCAGTTTCCGGCCCGGCGTACTCCCGGGTCTACGGCAAGACCCGCACGCGGCTGCCCAGGAGATTCGACTGGTTCATTGCGGTAAGCACTGATCTAGTGCGACCAGACGGCGCCACCGTCCCCTGGAGCGACCTAGACTTCCCCGGCCAGCGCCCGCAACGCGCCGGTGCCAGCCAGTATCCGTTCTGCCCGCCGAACGGATACGCCAGCGCGCGCCTGAGGAACTGAAACCCGCGACGCCCCATCTCGGATTTGCTCGCAGTATTCCTCGATGACTTCTTGAAGCAGAACGGATACCACGCCGTCGACGATGCAATCGCGGACACCGTTCAGGCAGCCACGCCGGCCGCGATCCCGTCCCGGCCAGCGCCCGCAGCGCTCCCCGGCAATGCGGGCGACCACGTACAGTGACCGAGCTATCCCGTCTGCGCGCGAATATGGCTCGATCTGCTTCTTCGGACGCTTAGTCGGCGCGGTCATCGAAGCCGCGCCGAAAGGGCGATCTGGCGCTCCCCTTCCGGTTGCGAAACCGCCGACGCGCCAGGCGGCTGCGGCATCAGGACCAACTGCGTGAGTAGCGGGACCCGGTCGAAGTAGACATCCCCACCAACGACCCGCCCGCTCGAGTCGAAGCGCCACATCTCGCCCTGCGGCAACGCGAACTGCGTGCCGGTGGCGGGGAGAGGTCTGAGCGGCCTGTCGTGAGCGCCCATGGCGGTGAAGGTGCACACCACCGTCTGGTCGGCGTCGATACAGAAGCGGAGGCTGATGATCCGAATGTCGGAGGAGGCCTCGGTCCACCCTGCCAGGAAGTCGTCCTTGAACTTCGCGCCCTGAACGTCCGGTCCCGCGAATGATCGGCCCGCGCGATGCTGCGCGGGCGGATTCCAGGCAGTGTCGTAGAGCACTACCCAGGCGCGAGGCGCTCTACTCGCCGCAACTCGAACTCCAGCGTGGCGTGCCAAGACTCGATCGCCGACCTCATCGTATTGGCAGGCCTTCGACCTGAAGCTTTGCGGCGGTGTTTCACTGGACGTCAGCCTCACGACGACGTTACTAAAGCGGCAAGCTCCAATGCCCGAGCCAGCACTCACGCCATGCAACTGTCAATTCTCTCACCGCACGATGGTCATCCATCGCCGTTCGTGCCCTCCAGGCTTCTTCAATACTCACGCACAGATCGGTCGGCCGGGGCTCAAGCCCGTCATATGGGTACCTATGCAATGCCGACTCTTTCACGACCGATAGCTTACCTTTCCCCCGCAGGACCGAATTACCCATATTCCGGCAAATAAGGTATTCTATATTTGGTGCCTCACTCTTCCATTCGATGCCATCGACTGTCTTATCCAGAAGATTGATATCGCATAGTGCCTCGAGCAGGCCGTTCAGCGGGATTGCGAGGTCGATATCCGCACCTTGAGCTTGCCACGAGAACCACACCGCCATACGACTGCGCGTGGTTCCGGTTGCTACTTGCCGCGATGGACCGACAAGGCATTGATAATCACCAGCATTATTAACTAGCAGGCCTGCCCGTTCATGATCTCCGAGCCGGTCAATGCCCAGGGTCCTGAGTACTCGGATTAGCGCATCCGAAGGTAGCATTGCCGAGGCGACAGAGGCAGAAGGCGCATCGAATTCTCTGTCCGCGTCGTGGAGAAGCCCGAGAGGGATGCCGCTGAACGAGAGTTCCAGATGGATGAACAGCAGGTCATCCAATGAAGCGACGGAACACGCACGAATTCCTATCTCCCGATACTGGCTTAGGAATGAAGCAAGAGCCAGCGTCGAACCGATTCTCGCCGGACCCACAAGCGTGATCGGAAGGCATCTTTTCACATAGCCCCTCTCCGCGGGCGACGCCAGAAGCGTCGCACTCAGTTGCAGGTTGTATGGGCATATCGAAAACCAGTTTCCCGATCGAGTGCCGGGTCGAGTATCTGCGATCCACAGTCCGAAGCCATGCGTGAAGCAGTACGTCGCCAGCCTCTCGGAAATCGTTAGAACCAGCGCTGCGTCCGGATGTTGCAGAGCGATTGCAAAGCGAACAGCTAGCGAAGAGGATTCCGGCAACATGTCCTCTTCTCGATCCGGGGTCATGTAACGCATTATGGAGTCACTTGGTGGGACTTGGGCAGGGGCTTGAAGAGAAATGATTGGTGCTTCAGAGTCCTTTGCCAGCCTGGCAACTTCGTGCACCACGTCTCGAAGAACGCGACAGTGCCACTTGCGGGCTCGCGTCGCGTCAGGATCGATGCATATTAGGCCCTCGTACCTCCAGGCAGTTTCGTAGATGAAGCTAGGATTTGGACGCGCTGTTCCGCGGAAGATGCGGCTCTCAGATCCATCAATTACTTGACATTGCGTCCGTCCACCGCTCTTGTACTGACGTCCGCTTCCAAGTCCGAGCGATGTGCGGGTAACGACTACCAACCCGAGCCCGTTGGAGCCCGTGGTAAGGGTCTCTCCGAAGCTGTTGCCGTCACCGCCGGGCGGAGCTGGTTTCCTTGCCACGTAGTCGGCAAGATAGCCGGGTCGGTCGAGTACGTGATGAACCTCGAACGTTACCTGCATCAGCGGTTGCCGGATAACTGCTGATCCCGCCCGAGCGAGATCGGCGAGGTCCCTCGGGGATGCGGGTTCGCGGGCCGGAGGCCCTGTCGCTGTGTCTGTGCGTGTGTCCATCATGCTTCGCTTCTGTTAGACGAGAACTTTGCGTCAGGCGCAAGCCGACGGACAGTCCCAGCATCTTCGTTCGTCACCCACTTTGGTGCGTCCAAGCGCGCAAGCGTCTGCGAGGTTCCGGTCTGCTGGGGGCCGTGAAGGATGAGGAGCAGCATCGACAAAATCGGCATCGCAGTGCCAGCACCGAAGGCGATACGGGTTATCCAACCGACAGAGCCAGCAGCAACATCGGCCGCAAGAGCCACCATCGACGCAATGCAGAGGTATGCCACCATCCGTGAGACAGCGCGGAGATGGCCGGCGACAGAGTGTCTAGCAGGCAGGGCTAACCGAGTGTAATAAAATCCCGGCACCAGCAGTAGGATGCTAATGATTGCTTCGCGATTCGTCAGAGAGGAATAGTATCGATCGGCCGACGGGCTGTATGGCCACCGAGACTTGGCGACAAAGCAGGCAACCATGTATGCCACACCCGCAACCACAAGCGCGTATGCCATCACCATTCGCGTGCTGGTCTCCGCGGTATTGCGGAGCAGCATCCGCGAGCGTATGTGAGTCCGTCCGCTGCTGACGGGACCAGGTGGAGGCCTCCTCCAGTACACGTGGGCACGGTTCGTTGTCGGCTGTGCTTCCACCGCAATGTCATATCTGAGTTCGTAGTCATCGATCTCACACGCTGCCTTCCGGAGCTTCTCCGGAGACACGAGCCGGTGAGATAGTAGCGACCGCCCGCCCTGCCGCGCAACCTGTCGGTCGGCCTCGAATTCACGCCCTGCCCTAGCCAGTTCATTGCATGCTGTCAGGCACTTCTGTGGTGCACCAACTCCTGCGGTGCTCGCTTCCCACCTGGTCCTTCGCATTAGTTCAGAGGTATGGTAGAGCAATGTCTCGAGCTCGAGTTCAAGAGCCCTGGTAAATCCTTTGCCCTCGGCCCCGTCTTCGTGGCTTGCTAGTCGGTCTGCAACTACTTGTAGATCGTTGGCAAGAGCCTTGACCTCCTTCTCATGTGCATTCGTGGTAAGGAAGATTTTGCTCACATCGACGCCTTCAGCGGCCTCGGCAACCAGATGATAGGAACGCAAAGTTGTAGGGATATCTGTCCTGTAGCTCACGTAATAGCCATCTCGGCCAGCACGAATTAGCCGCCAGAGTCGGGCACCAAACCTATCTCGTTTGTTAACGTAGAGAGGTGACTCGTAGGTTAGGAGATGCTCATCAGAACGAGCGTCGAGGGCCACCACCACTAGATAGTCATTAACTGCTACATCGAACAGTTGAACATAGTCGGTCAGCAGGTCCTGGTAGGATGTGAATACATCGAGGGCCAACTTTCTATGAGGGTCCGAGTTCGCGCGGTCGATGTTGTCCGCCAATCTCGTTGCATCGACGGTAGTCTGTGGCCTACTGCCTTCTGTGAGCACAGTTAGAATCGCGGACTGGATTAGCCACCGTGGCTCGTGGACTCGGAATAGCAAAGCGCCAAGATCCGTGCCGGCATCGCGAGCGTCCGGATGGCTGGCCAAGATGCCGCGAAGAAGCCTGTACATGCCAGACGCTATAAGCCTTGAGGTTTCGTATTGAGTCAACCGCGGGAGCCGACGACCAGATTCGTCGTGCACCTCGATCGGGCCAACATTCGTGCGAGAAAGGCGGGCGACCGGAACCCAGACTGTCGTCTCGTTATGGTCAGCCCAAGGGCTCGAGGAACTGTGGCTCGCCAAGGCCTGTAGCATGCTCGCTGCCTCCAGCTGGGTGTCGGTGAGCATGTTGATGCTGATGTCGACTTCCGTTGTCCTTTGTGCGATCCGGTGTTGTGTGATCGTTAGTCGCTCCGTCAGCCGCCGGACGTGGTTCAGACGTAGCGCCGCATCCAGGAATCCTAGGCCGATAGTCGCACCGTCCCTCGAAAGGCGAGGCGGTGCTGCCGGAATCGGAACGGTCGATATCGCCTCTCGTAGGATGCTCAGACTATCCATGTGTTCCTTCTGATCGGAAACGCACTTTTCGGTTCATCGCGTTAATGACATGGAGAAGTCGCCGCCCAGGACGGTGCAGCATGGATGCCGATGCCGGCAGCTTCAAGATTGGCCGCCGACCGCAAGTTGCAGGATGACTAGCAGACTCAAGACCATGGTCAGTTCGTTGACTGTGACCTGCCCGGTTCCGTGGTCGCGGCCGGCGGGGCGCGTTGGAACCTATGCTGACAGGCTGAGCATCTCTCTCAGAAAGTCCACGCTGCGCTGGGAAGCGCTCTTCGCTCATCTTGCGCCTCCTGTCATGACGGCGGCATGCTGCCGGGTTTCGGCGACTGCCGCCCTGTACCGCCAGTCTTGGATGCGCCGAGGCCAGGCGCTAACCCCGAAAGGGGGATAGCACCGCCGTTGTCTGCCGCCGAGACTGAGCGCACGTTCGGGCAACAGGGGCGAACGTCGTTAGGGAGCGCTCGCGGCACTGCGGCAGAAGCCGCATGCTCACGCGGCGGAGGGAGGCAGCTTGTGATACTCGTGAATATCCGGATATTTATGATAATCAAATTTATTAGCGGCATACTTGCGTTTGGCTGGTTCATGCTCAAGATGACGTGGTGGCTGACCGTGCTGGCCGTCACCAGCACCGCGCTGATGGCGCGGAACCGCAACCTGCCGGCGTGCATCCCCGACGCCGGGGAGTTCGTCAGGGACGGGGGCGCTCTTCATTGGCGCGACCAGATCACGGGCACTTGCTACATGGTCGATGAGGCCACCGTGACACGGTGCGTGGTGAAGGGATCTCAGGCAGGGCTGGACTGGCGGATGACTGCGGTCAGCCAGCTCGCGGGTAGCCCAGCAGTCACGACTCACCGGTTCTCAGCTGTCACCGACTGTACCGGGGAGGTCGCGGCCTCGCTCGTCTTCCCGCAGCAGTGCTATCGCGGCGTGGGTCTGGACCACGTCGATCCATCACAGGTCGCAGACGATCCCTGTGACCTGCGGTTCAACCGGGAGCAGGCCATCAGTGCACTGGGCCGCCTTGACCTGATCCTCTTCGCTCGCGGCTGGAGCCCGGAGGTGGCCGATGACGGAGCGCACTGGTACTCGCGGCGGTATCGCAGGCCAGCTATCCGCTGGGACTCCCCGGTGGGCTCCTTTTGACCGTCTCGAGCTGGACGAGCAACTCGTGGTCGTCGAGGTCAGCGACAACCGCGCTCATTTCGTGTGCGCATCGGCGGAGCGCGGCCTGGGCCGGCCGCGGAATATGTGCGTGCAGCAGCAGGAGCGCGGCACTCCCTTCTCCGGGCGGGTGCAACTGAAGCGTGACAGTGCCTCCGTGATCTACCGTGTGCAATGCGGCGTCGAGCAACACCCTAGCTGCCTGGACCAGCGCGGCGTCTTCCTGCCAGGGAACATCGACGGTCACGCTTGCTCCAGCGATCCGGGCTGCGCGAACGCGCTCCGCGAGAGCGGTGGTCAGATATCCCGGTGCCAGCAGCTCGTCGCGAAGTGTCGCATTCGCCAGGGCGGCAGCCATCCGCAGTTCCGCGTCAGGGACCTGGCCCGACGCGACCGCGCTCAGCACCGGCCCGGCCACGGTTCGCGCGTCCTCCAGAGCTGCGCTGTCGCCTCGGCTCATCGCCTCGGCTCGTGCCTGCCGTCGCAACGTCTCGCGAGAACTGGCCAGCTGACGTTCGGTGTAGCTGGCCATGCTGCGCATCGCGGCTCGGAACCCCACTGCGAATCCCGCACCGATTGCAGGAGAGGTCAGCGCCCCGAGCCAGCCAGCTGCGGGTATGGCGCCTCCAGTGGCATGGAGGCCGACCGCCAGGCCTGCGATGTCGAGGGCGAGCGTTGCCAGGCCCAAGACCGGACCGCGGACGAAATAGACGGCAGCGACGACGATCCCGCTGGCACCGGCGACCCAGTAGGCGAACGCGTCTGTCGTTCCGGGAGCAACCCCGAGAGATCCGGCGGCTGCTAATGTCGTGCCGGCGGCCATCAGACCTGCGGCCTCCAGGCGGGTCATCTGTACTCGGGCCAGGCAACGCGCGCATGCCCAGGCCAGGCCCGCGAGTCCGATGAGCACCGCAATTTCCGCGCCCTTCCAGCGCATGTCCTGCCAGCGGATGCAGAGCAACGCTAGGCTGCCCAGCAGAACGGGCAGCATGAACGCGAGAAACGCCGACCACGCGCTCGGTGCGAGCCGACGAGCCCAGGCGAAAGGATCCACCGGCTCGTCCGCCGACGGCTCCTGGGGCCTCCACGTCAGCACGACGGTAGTACCGTGGCCGGGCGAGGAGATCACTACCGCGCTGCCCCCGGCGTCCTCGAGGCGCCTGCGGACGCTGTTCCGCAGCCCCGAACTCGCGGGACCGACGAGCGCGGGATCGAAGCCGCGCCCGTTGTCGCGGACGGTCACCTCGACGACGCCGGATCCGTCGCCGCGGGCCGTCACCGTGGCCGTGTGTACGCCCGCGTGCGCGGAGACATTCCGCAGCGCTTCGCTGACGGCGCCGCTGATTGCCTCCGCGGCTGACGCGGGCACCTCAAGATCGTAATCAATTTGGCAGACCACATCGAGTTCTGCGGCCGGCGCCATCGCCTGGCGCCGAAGCGCGGACTCCATGCTGCCGAATCCACGCCGCCCGGCGGGGGCCTGCCGGCTGAGCGCGTCCTGTGCGCTTTTCGCCTTAGAGATGAAGGTGCCCCATGGCACTTGCTGGCTATCCAAGGCGACTGCTCGCAGCACGCTCAGCACGTCGTCGTGGACCGCGTTCGCCGCGCGCCGCTGGGCTTCTTCTGCGGCCAGGGCCGCGTCCTGGCTCGCCAGTTGCCGGGACAGCCTGTCGGCTTCCGAGTCGGCGTGACGGGCTCCGGCACGCAGGACTCGGGCCGCTATGCCCGTGAAGATAGCCATTTCAAGCACGACGATCGACTGCTCGACCGGCAGGTCACCGCTCGGGTGCCAGGCGCCGGTACCTGCAATGATCAGCAGGATCGGGACCGGCGCCACCAGGCGCCGCGACCACACAGCCCAGCCGACGGCGGCCGGGCTGACCATCAGATAGGCGGCCTGGACCAGGAACGGGCTTCCAGACACGGCGAAGAGCCGAATGGCCAAGATGAGAACGCCGGTGGCCACCGCTAGCAGGCTGAGGTCGCGCTGCGAAGGCGGGCGGTGAAATGCCAGTGCCGCCTGCCCCGCCAGCACCACGCTCAGTAGCACGCCCGCCACCGCGCTGCCGGGACGCAGCCCGCTTAATGTCGGGGCGGTCAGCCAGAACAGCAGCACTATGAGGATGGCATACGCGGCAAAAATCCGACCGAAGGCACGCTCAAGCATCCCTTGGTGAACCCCAAAGACGGGCCCGGCCCCGTCGGACCATTCAGTCGGCTGGGCACGGCCGACCGTCGTCACCTGCCGGATCACTGACTGCGCCGGTACCAGTCCTCGGCGACATAGCGATCCCGCAGCGCGACTCTCAGCAGGTCCGTGCGCGTAGAAACGGCGTCACCGCGCGCCCCGTAGCGCGCCTTCACTGCCCTGAGATGGGTCCTCACCGTCTCCTCGGAGCAGTGTCGCACCGAAGCGATCTTCGGTACCGGGATGCCCGTGGCGTACAGTCTCAGAACTTCCACCTGAGCCGGCGTCAGCCGCGGACCATCCCGCGCCTCAAGGACAACCTTGGCCATCAGCGGCGACACCCAGGCGCGATTGCCGCTCACGACCGCAACGATAGCCTCCTCCAGGCGGCTGGCCTCCTCCTTGCGCACCAAGGCGTCAGCTCCGATGCCGAGGCTGCCCTGCAGTCGATCCGGCCGTTCCTCACCCGTATAGATCACGACGCCATAATCGCGGTCCTTCAGCCGGGCCACGTTTTGCGCCGGAGACGACCCGTCCTTAAGGGTCAGATCGAGCAGCACAACATCGGACCTGCGGCCAGCATGGGCGTCCAACGCGAGGAACTCGCTCACGGTCGCCGCCTCGACGCCCGCGACAAACAAAGAACTCTCCCTAAACCTGGCTAGGACGCCGAGGCACAGGTCCGGGTGATCATCGACGACGGAAACGGCCACTCGCCCGCCATCGGTGCCTCGAATACCTCTGCCCATAGCCGCTTCCGCTTCTGGCCAGGACCGCCGGGACCACTAAATTCCGCCCGCCCGCGTTCGTGGCCGGGCGGTCAGGCGCCGGGCGACGTCAGCGACGTCCGCGACGAGCTTACCGCTATTTTACTCAGACGTCCTTCCCCGCTACTTTACTCAACAGAAACGGCAAACCGCGCAGGTACACTCCGGACAAATGGTATCCGTAGAGCGATTGGCGGACCGCCGCGCCCCGGTAGTTCGCGATCACTCGCTTGCGCCCGCTCCCGCAGCCGCCATCACATCACCGCGTATCCGCTGGCCCGGGTGGACGAACGGAGCTGGTCGTGGTCGCCGTCGCTTGCGGGTCGGTGCGAGGCCTATCGCACGCAGGACCGCCCGGCAGCCGCTTCGGACCGGCGCCGGAGTATCCGGTAGTCACATAGCTCGGTGGCTGGCGCAGCTTGTGGGCAGTCCGGGGCGGCTGCCCGGTGGTGACCGCACCGCACCGCCCGCATTCGCGGGCCTGCACCTGGTACTCGGTCACCACCGGCGGCGGGGGCGGGGTGATGTCGAACTCCTGCAGCCTCTGCATCCCGGTCACCACCGCGCCGGCCAGATCCTCCCCGCAGCACCCGCAGCGCTCCGGAGCGCAGATGACCGTCTTGCCGGGATCGGGCACTGCCGCAGCGTGGACGACCGCGCGCCGGCCCGGCAATGACAGAACTGCGCAGCTCGTCAGCGATCCTGCCCGTCGACTCGTCTGCCGCACGGGCGACGCGGCCGCTCCCGCAGCTGGCCTACAGCTGCGTCGGTTAGCGGCCCGTCGGCGGCGACCCGCGGTCGAGCGACATGGCCCGCACGACTCAATGCGCGAGGGCGTCGAGAGCCTGCGGTCTTGGGCGGGCCCACGGCATCGACGAACCCGCTCACCGACGGGACCCGACAACCCGGCGAGCGGGTAGGGCAGCAGATGCTTTGTCGCACAGGAATGGATAATCGGTACGTTCAGCCTCAGCGGACTCAATCATCGATCCAGAGCGAAATATTCGGCGGTATGGTGCAATCGCGGCCGTGGTGACTCTCACGCTCCGTAATCGGCAGTCGATGCGGCTGAGGAGCGGCGGTCGGCTGGCCGGGCGGGGTATTAGTGGGCGGCTTCGTACTGGCTCATGACCTCGGTGCTGATCCGGCCGCGCTCAGAGACCGCCAGGCCCGCTTCCCGGGCCCAGGCCCGGACGGCCGCGCGATCGACGCGTCCGCCTGCGGCCAGCTGAGGCGCGCGCCCACGGCGGCCGCGGCTGACCTTCCGGCCAGCCGCGATGTACGGGGCGACCGCGTCTGCGAGCCGGGTCTTGTTTGCTGGCGCGAGGTCGATCTCGTAGCTCACCCCATCCAGCCCGAAGGAGACGGTCCCGGCGTCCGGCGAGCCGTCGAGATCGTCTGTGGTCACCACGGACACCTTCCGGGCCATGACATCGATCATGCGAGGCTATCCAGCTTCCGCGCAACCCGACACTCCGTGAAGGACCTGCTAAAAGCGGAGCGAGGCTGCCTCGCGCGGTGCATGCTCGAACGGCATTCGCCCACTCGATCACCGTTGCCGGCGGCCTGGGCCCCGGTAGGTCCAGTCCCGACTGGCGACCTGACTCGGAAACCTACGAACCGGAAGGCTCGATCTGTATCGCGGCGCGCGCTCTCCTCCGCGGGCGGCGGCAGCGTCCAGATCAGGATGTTCTGCGCCGGCCTCGCGACGCCCCGCCGGCTGCTCCGTGATCTCAATGGGCTAGTTGGGCTGCTATGCATCAGGGGGATTAGCGAGCCGGGGCCGGGCACGGCGCGTGGTGAGCCGGGCGGTGATGGCGGTCCAGGTCCTTCCGCCGTTGCTGGTGGTCAGCAGGTATGCGCGGTACGGCGGGTAGCTGGTCACGGTCGCGAACCCGATCGCGGGGGTGACGAAGTCCAGGACTGCCTGGCTGGGCAGCGGGTCGGCGGATTGCTCGGTCCAAGTGGCGCCGCCGTCGCTGGTGGCGTACAGCATCGCCTGGCCGGCCAGGGTCCCGGCCCGGCCCAGCTTCCCGGCGAGCAGGAACCAGTGCCGGGCGTCGGCGAAGTCCGGGACCTGCGCCGGCACCAGGTGGCCGGGCAGCCGGATCGGGACCCACGTGCGCCCGCCGTCGCTGGTCAGGTAGCCCACGGAGGATCGGGCCAGCGGGCCGGGCAAGCCGGTGACCAACAGCGCGCCGACCTTCGGCGTGATGAACGCGGGCGGGAAGATGCCGCCCGCGAAGCCGGCGAGCGCCCCGCCGCCCGATGGTCTGGGCAGCGGCTGGTACCGCCAGGTCCGGCCGCTGTCCCGGGACACCCAGAACGCGGGCCGGCCGCCCGCGCACGACCCGCCCAGCCACCCGGTGCGGGTGGTGGAGAACACCGCGAAGCTCTTGTCGCACCCGAACGGGATCGCACCCGCCGTGGCATGGGCCTGGCCGCCGCCGGTGGTCAGCTCCGCCAGCCGCCACCGGGCGCCGCCGTCGGTGGTCCGGAAGATCGCGATCCCGCTGTTCCCGGTCGCCACCCCCAGGCCGGCGGTCACCCAGCCGGTCCGCGGCGTGACCATGTCCGGCGCCGACCCGGCGATCGCGGCGATCCGGAGCCGACCCATCAGCTGCCAGTGCCGCCCACCGTCGGTCGTGCGGTAGGTGACCGGCCACCGCCGCGGGCCCGGGAAGCTCCAGGTCACCCACCCATCACGGGTGCTGTAGAACGAGGCCTGCAGTTGCAGGCCGTGCAGGCCCGGCGGGCCGGCGGGCCGGCGGGTATGGCCGCTGTCGGCGGTCCGCACCACGTCAACGACAACGCCATCCCGGTCGACCGTGACCGCCCACCCGAGCCGCGGGGTGAACATTCGCAGGTCCTCCAGGACAACCCCGGAACGCGACCGGCCCCAGGCAGGCGCCCGGACCGGCCGCGGCGAGCCGCCACCGCCGCCACCGGCCGCTCCTGGCCGGGACGCGGCGCCGCACCCCGCCGCCAGCACGGCCATCGTCGCCAACCAGGCCGCCGCCGGGCGCGGCCAGATCCTTGCCGCCACGACTAACGAGACTGCGCGCGAGACCGGCTGGTTGCCCTCAGTCTCGTCATCGCCCGGCACGCCAGCGCCGTCTCGTCCCGGCTCACACGCCATTTGAAATCGCCGGTAAGGATTCCGTGTTCTCTCACGCTGGGTGATCGGTGCGAATGCAACGGCGTAGCGCGCGTCGCCGCCGTGCGGCGCTGTTAGTTTCTTGTGTCGGACGGGCAGTTGCGGCGCGCCCGGCGGAACATTCTGCAGCGCTCCCGCACCGCACAGGCCGGGTGGTTCCTGGTGCCGTAGCAACCCCGGCGCACTTGTGGCCGTCGTTAGAGGAGTCGGCTGCTGTTGGAGGCGCCGGATGAGAAGGCCACCGGCCGTGCTCACGGCGGCGGTCGCCGCCGCCGGCGGTGTGCTGGCCGGATGCGCGGGCTGCAGCACGTCGCACGTCACCGCGACGTCGGCCGGCTCGCCGCGGATGCCAGGGCTGCTGCACGGCACGTGCCAAGTGCGCGCGATGGCGGTCCCGGGCCGCGGCACGGAGCACGTTACGGTCTCCACGCCAGCCGGGATCCGTTACATCCACGCGCAAGCAGATTCGTTCGCCCCCGACAACTCAGCCATCACACTCCAGACCAGCCAGATCCCGCTGTGGTCGTTCGCCAACATCGATGTGACGACAAACAGCGGTGTCCACGGCGGGCTTACCGGCCCGTGGTCCACCTCCGAGCTCATCGACACCATCGACGGCACCTCCACCGGCCACGTGGTGATGTTCCCGTCCTCCCTGACCAATAACGGCCATGACTTCAGCACGCTGCTGAACACCGCCAGCTGACCGGCGACGATGCCCGGGCCTGCCAGCGGGCCCGGGCATCGTCATCACCAGCGCGCAGGAATGCCGGTACTCCTTGCAGAGGTCCGGCCGCCCGGCCAGGTGAGACGATGCCTCGTGGCAGTCGATGACCGGGCCGTCGCCGTCGGGGGTGTTCGCGGCCACGTTTAGCCGGCCAGTCCTGACCCGGCCGTCGAAGATCGCGACCACCAGGTCGCGGGGTGTCGAGTCGAATAACGAACCCATGGTCAGCAGTGACGGGACGGTAAAGGCATCCCAGCTCCGTGCAACACCTGAGGGGCATGATGAGCCGGTTCATCCTGGTGTCGGGAAAGGCCAGAGTTGTCGTCGTCGGTGCAATCCGGGATGCCGTGCCCGGCGTCTTAAGTGTGTGGCCATCTTGCTTTCCGCTGAGCGCAACTGACCACCCTTGAATCCTTCAGCGGCACCGGGCGGCGGTAGCGCCCGGGCAGGAGGCTGTCAGGTGGTAGCCAACGGAGATAAGGGTCACGAGGGCGGGCAAGCCCCGGCGGCGCCGGTCCAGGACCTGACGCAGGCGGGCGAACCGCCGCCCGGGCCGGATGGCCCGGGCGGTCCGGGCGCCCGGCGTCCGCAGCGGCGTCGCATCGCCCTGATCAGCGGGATCGCCGTGGCGCTCGTCCTGCTCGGGGCCGGCATTCAGCATTTCGCTGTGGCTCGCGGGACGAGCCCGGGCAGGCTCGTCCTGCCAGCTGCGCTGCTGGGCCTCAGCCAGGGGACCGGCCCGGGGGCCCGCAGCCTCGACAGCAGGCTCCGGCAAGGCGATCAGGCGGCGAACCGGGGCATTCTGGTACATGACGTGGCTGCGGTCTACGGCAACCCGGGAGGCCGCTGGTTCGCGCTTGCTGGCGGCGGGCTCTGCGATGGTTGCGCGCCCAACTCGGCCCGCGCCCTGGTGAAGGAGAAGGTCGTCAAGGGGTCGGCTGATGCCCGGTCCTTCCCGCCGGGCCGGAGGGGCGGCGCGCTGGTGTGCGGTTCCGGGAACTCCCCCGAAGGTCGGGCAGTGAGTTGCGCGTGGGCCGACTCCAGGACAGGGGGCAGGGTCTTCTATTTCGGCGCGCTCGCATCCGGCCTTGCTGACGATGCCGCGATGACCAGGCACGTGCTCGACGTCATCGAGCATTGACAGCGGACCGGCCCCGCATGCCGGGGCGGAAAGCGGCGAGGACGCGGTGATCGTGCCCGGCACCGCCGGGCACCTCCGAACCGCTGCCCAGGTCCGCGGCATGGTCGCGGCCCTGTCGGCGAAGTGCACCGGCGAGGCTGACCGGCATATTCGAGCGCAACACCCACGCTGAGCGGCTCGCCTATAGTCCCGAGGAGGCTGCTGACCTGCTCGGCATCTCCAGAGAGCTAGTCCATGACCTGCTGCGCACCGGCCAGCTCGGGTCCATGAAGGCAGGGCGCCGCAGGCTAATCGGCAAGCACCATCTTGAAGCATTCCTGGCTGGCGAATAGCGGCAGCCCCGGCTGCGGGCCCCGCTGACCCCTATGTTGAGCCACACCAGAACATCGGACGCCGTCGCGGCGTGCCATCGACCCGCACCGGTCCGGCGTTCCGATGACTTGTGCGTCCAGGTATTCGCGCGGCGGAGCGCGAAATCGTCGTGCTGGTCTACGCCGGTCCGTTCCTGTCCGAGGATCGGGTGGTGCAACCCGTTCTGGCCGACAAGGCCAAGGCCGGGATATGAGTGCGCATCAAGCCCGGCGATCCGGTCCGCCCGAGGTGGCGCAACGTGGTGCGGACGAGGAGGTGGACGATGCGATGGCGGCGAACATCCGCAACGCGTTGGCGTTGTACAAGCCGCTACGGGAGGTGGACGGCCCGTAGTTTCGGGTTCCACTAGACGATCTTGTACAACCCGATCAACTTCGGAGACGATCAGCTTGTGGTGAACAGTCACCTGTGGGAGGTGTCCGCGGCCGGGAACCCGGTCTGGCATGCGCGCAAGATCCCCGGAGGGGAGATCGCGGCAACCTGCCTGGGCAGCTCCGAGCGGGCCTGGGAGACCGCTTCTCCCGTGCCGGGGCCGGGCCGCTTCGGTGAGTCCCTACCCAGGCCGCCATCCCGCGAGACTTGCGAGGAGAGTGGCATCGAGTGCGAGGTCAGCGGCCTGTCTGGGATCTACACCGACCCTGGACACGTCATCCTGTACACCTCCGACGGCGAGGTCCGCCAGGAGTTCTCGATCGTGCTCACCGCACGCGCGGTCAGCGGGAAGCTCACACCGAGCAGCGAGACCTCCGAGGCCCGCTGGGTGCCGCTCGGCGAAGTTGATGGCTATCAGATGGACAGCTCGATGCGCCAGCGAATCGGCCACGTACTCGACCGACGTGATCAGCCATTCGTCGGCTAATCGCGGAGTCGCTTTGCGTAGCCGTATTCGGCCAGTGCACTGCGAATACGATTTAGTCCTCCACAGACCCGTCAACGTGGCCGAGATTCTGTACAGCATGTCCGAGCGCCTGCTGGCCGACGAACTGTTCAGCGACACACTTGAGCGAATGCGCCGAGGCCTTGGCCCCGATCATCCGCTCGTCGCGGACCGCGGCAGGCCGACAGCGCAGCGGCGACATCCGGGTGTGGGCGAAGGACCACGGCAGCGCGGTCAGCGCCCGCGGCCGGATCCCGGTCAGCGCCCGCGGCCGGATCCCGGTCAGCGTCATCGAGCAGTACCAAGCCGCCGCCGCGACGCTGAGCCAGGCCGAGCCGCATCCTGCGGCCTCTGCCTGGCCTGCATCAGCCCCTCCGATCACCGAGCGTGAGCAGGACACGACGGGGTCGTGGCGCGTAGCGCCGAATATTTGCTGGTTGCAGATGAATGAGTCGGCCTGGATCGAGCGCACGGAATGTCCGATTATGGCGCAGGCGCGTGCGTTGCAGGGTCGGCTGGCAATGTGCCCGGCCCGGGACTGCGGGCGGGGGATGGGCGCGCCAGCTACGAGGGGCCGCCGGCTCTGGATCCAAGCCCAGGGCGGGCGGCTCACTGGTAGCCGGGCCGGCGAGGGCCGGAGGGCCGGGGGAGTGTCAGGTGGGCGGGACGACCGGCGGGCGCAGGGCGAACTCGTTGGAGGTGTTGACGATCAGGCTGGTGCCGGTGGCCTGGACCTGCAGCTGGGCGAAGTAGCGCCCGGCGGGCATCCAGTTGCAGTCGATGACTTACGTGTTCGCAATGATCACCTCAGCCCCGGCCCTGATAGCGGGCGAGGCGTCGCTGCCCGGACTGCAAGAAGGAGCGGGACATGGAAGTAGCCGCAGGCCGAGCCCTCACAGCAGCAGATCAGGCTGGGCGACCTGGTCCAGGAACTTGAGCGAGGGCCGCGTCAACCTGGCAGGTTCCCAGCGCGTCGGATAAATAGGTACAACAACGGTGGCGCGCCGCCGGGCTCGAAGGCTGGCCCGGCCGCGCGCCCGGCCGCGGGTCTGGTGAGTCTCATGGGTGCATTCCGGCGTCCGGTCGGGCGCGGCATCGCGGCGATGGCCGCGGTCAGCGGCATGGCGCTGCTGAGCGGCGTGAGCGCGGTGACGCCCGCCGCTGCGCAGCTCAGCAGCGGGACTGTGGCATCGGGAACCCCGGGTTCCCGGCTGTGGGTGAGCTTCTACACCGGCCCCGGCGCCGGAAATGACACCGCAGCGTCCGTCGCAGTCGCCCGCGGCGGGTCCGCGGTATTCGTCACCGGGTACAGCCTGGGAGCATCGGGGATCTTTGACTACGCGACGGTCGGCTACGACGCCGCTACCGGCGCGCGGCTGTGGGCGAGCCGCTATACCGGCGCGGGCCGCGCGGGCGGCTCGGCCGTAGCGGTGGCCGTCGACCCCGGCGGCCGACGAGTGTTCGTCACCGGACAAAGCCCGGGGCCTGGATCGGGCGCCGACTACGTCACGATCGCCTACGACGCCGCCACCGGCTCGCAGCTATGGCTCAGCCGTTACAACGGCCCCGCCAACGGCAGCGACATTCCCTCCGCATTGGCGGTCAGCCCGGATGGCAGCAGAATATTCGTGACCGGGGAAAGCCAGGGCACCCAGGCGACCACAGAAGATTACGCCACCGTGGCCTACGACGCCGCCACTGGCGCGCAGTTGTGGGCGAGCCGCTACAACGGTCCCGCGAGCCGCGCTGATGACGCCAGGTCGCTGGCGGTCGCACCGCACAGCGGGACGGTCTACGTCACCGGGACAAGCACGGGAGTCGGCACGCACAGCGACTACGCGACGGTCGCCTACAACACCGCCACCGGCGCACAACGGTGGGTTAGACGCTACAACGCTCCGCGCAGGAAGTATGACCGGGCCGTTTCAGTAGCTGTCGGCCCCGGCGGGCACGCGGTCTACGTCACCGGCACCTCTGGCCGTGCCTTCGCCACGGTGGCCTACGACGCGGCCACTGGCGCGCCGCAGTGGGTGAGCCGCTTCACCGGCGGGGCCGGCAACAATGACAGGGCCTTCTCGCTAGCCGTGAGCCCGAGCGGGGGCATGGTGTATGTCACAGGATTCGCCCTCAATAGATTCTCCGGCGACATGGACATCGCCACGGTCGCGTACCGCGCCGCCACCGGTGCCCTCCTGTGGGCCAGGCTGAGCACAGGCAAAGCCGACGCCTCCGGCCATGATGTGGCCGTTGGCCCAGGCGGGCACACCGTGTATGTCACGGGAACCGCCTTCATCGCGACCGCGACGACGGTCGCCTACAACGCGGCCACAGGCTCACTGCGGTGGGTCAGGCGTTACCCAGGCTTTGGCCTCGCGCTCGCAATCAGCCAGGTCACGGGCACGGTGTTCGTCACGGGGTCCGCCGACCGCCCCGCGTCGGGTGACGACTTCGTCACCATCGCCTACCACGGCTGACCGGCAGGTGAGCGTCATGGGTGTCTTCCGGCGTCCGGTCGGGCGCGGCGTCAGCTGGCTGGGCTACCGCCGGTGCTGTGGGCTCCTGGCCGACGCTCACTGCTGGCCCGCCTTCGTGCGCTCGTAGCGGTGGGCCTCGATCGAGCTGCGTAACGGCTGCGGCCGCCGTCGGCCGGCCGGCCAGCCGGCGGCCCGGCGCGCCGACCGCGCCGCCGTCCGCACCCGGGCCAGGGAGGCGGGACTGGCAGTCTCCGAGCGCGGCCGGATCAGCGCCGAGGTCATGAGGCAATACAACGCCGCCCATTAGGCAACCCGTCGCGGGCAACGCGTGACGACGGCACACCCCCCGATCACCGAGCGTTAGTTCGCGGCTTCTCCACAGCTGCGACCTATCGCCGATTACGAGCGCCAGGCGAGCTGGCTGGAGGGTCGCACTGGAGCACGCAGATCGTCCATTCTCGAGCGCCGTCCCCCGTGCTCTCGCTCGCGTCGGCGGCGTGCGGTGGTGACGATCCACAAGCCCCGCAGTCATCCCCGCCACAAATGACGTAATCGACCCGCTACATGCTCAGGGCAAGCGCCGGCAGAGAGCATGATCAAAGTGAGGGCCCTTCCCTCCCGGCGCGTTATGCTGCACGCCGATCACCGGTACTACGACCCCCTCGGACTCCCGCTGCCCTCCAGGCGACTTCACCATCGGCTTATACGCCCGGTCTTCGCCCGACGCAGGCCAGGCAGACGGGTCTCTCCTGTTCCGGCCCAGACCATGCACACGTGCCATTCCCCCTACCCCGGCAGGACCCGGCGGGCTGACCCCGGAACAGGGCCCGCCAGGCATGGCCCTCGCCGTGACATGAGCGGCTCGGCTCCTCCATCGTGGCTTTGACGAGGCTGCAAGGTTCGCGTAACGCTACGGCCCGCGTGCTTGCTCCTTCCAAAGAGGCTCTCGACACCCCGCTCAGCCCGCCGCCTCTCCGCGACGAACCGGGGCCTGCTACCAGGCACTCCGGTGTCTACCCGGACGGGACTTCCACCCGCAGGCCTGGACCAGCTTCCAGGACGCAACATGGCGTTGAAGCTTATAGAGGCCCAGGCCCGCTGGCAGGCCATGAACGCACCCCACCTGGTCGCCCTGGTCCGCGCCGGAGCCGCCCCGAACCGGCCGCGGCATAACTTCCGCCACGCTGCGGCCGGCGGCTCTGACCGGGCATGACCGCTTCGCTGATCCGGGGCCCGGCGGCCAGACTCCTAGACGAGGAGGAATGGGTTGCTGGCCGCGAGGTCGACGACCTGGAACCCCGCGCTGACGAACCGGACGTTGTAGTGGAACTGGCCGGTCGTGGCGGCCGGGATCGTGTACCGCAGGATCCCCAGGATCTCCGGGACAGCTCCGGCGGCCGGGCTGGTCCGGACGAAGTCGGGCCCGCTCGGCTTCCAGTCCGGCGCCTGGAACTGCTCGCTGAACGGGCTCCCCGCGGGCACCGGCCCGGCGACCGCGGCACCGGTGTCATCATTGATAGCGGTGATGGTCAGGGTGTAGTTGGCGCCCGACTGGCCGAGCACGTTGCCGGCCTCCAGCTGCACGATCAGGTCGAATGTTCCGGCCCGGGGCGGTCCGGCGTTGGGGGAGTTGTCTTCGGTGACACCCCCGGCCGCCGAGGTGTAGACCCTGGCGATCCTCGCGTCGTTCGCGTTCATGAAGCACCTTCCTTGACTAGGCGGGTTTCCCGCTCCGCGGGACCCTTTGCAACAGACAGAGCGGCCCCATGCCGCCCCAGATAC
>WNGK01004061.1_pt1 | contig 19811 bp, 18 predicted proteins | sample 5400601 | NCBI WGS metagenome assembly WNGK01 (sample SAMN13153376, study PRJNA577476) | soil metagenome | isolation source: 60 cm soil or saprolite under Garry oak tree replicate 1 | place: USA:California | collected 2016-06-15
CAATGCCTACTTCGACTCTCTTGGACTCCCGGCCATGGTCATACGGTCCTAGCTTAATCCGCCGAACCGCCGGATGCGGACCCGCATGTCCGGTGGTGTGGCAGGGGAGGAGAGGTGACTCTCCCCCCTATGCCGATTTTGTGACGTGGAAACGCTTATTTTCCCGTCTTCGCCGTTGCCGCCTTGGTCCCTAGGAGTTCGTCTGCGAGGGCGCCTGCTTCGTAGACTTTGCGCAGGGCCTCTTGAATGCCGCGCGAATCCACAGAAACCGCGCGCCCTTGCAAGTCGTTGAAGGCGAAATTCCAGGGTAGCGACTCGATGTTGCCGTCGAAGATGATTCCTACAACCTCTCCCTTTTTGTTCACAGTCGGTGATCCGGAGTTGCCTCCAATAATGTCGGCCGTGGAAACGAAGTTCAGCGTAGTCTTTAGATCCTGATTGGGTTTCGACTTAATCCAACTTTCGGGCAGGTTGTAGGGTGACTGGCTGTTATGTTCGGCAGCATGCTCGTAGGCCCCGGCGATGTTAGTGGCGAAGGGAATCGACTTGCCATTCTCCTGATAGCCTTTCACAGCGCCATAGCTCAGGCGGAGGGTAAAGGTTGCATCGGGAGGCTGGGCAAAGCCGCTCCGGGCGAAGCGCGCCTTGGCAACAATGGTGCCGTCGCGGCGGACGACAGAGTCAACCTTGTCCTCGAACTGTTTGCGAGCCGCGCGGGCTGAAGGATCAATCGCCCGCATGGCCACAATCAGCGGATCGGTGCTGGCATCGATTGCCCTCTGCCCGCCCTCATACAGCTGCTTGCGCACCGCGACATCGTCGAGCTTGGTGCCGGCGATAAAGTCTTTTGCCGCCTCTTCGGGCGCTTTCCCTTGCAGCACTTTCTGCACGTCGGGACTGTCTTTGCCCAGGGCGTCCTGCATCTCGCTGAGGGAATCGGCGAGCAGAGCGGTCTCCAGATTCTTGTAAATTGGTTCAGTCGAAAACAATTGCTGCTCGAACGAAGGCAGATTGGAATCGCGGAACTCGCGCATGCGCTCCTGATTCGGCTTAGGCTTTTCCGCCGCCACCCGAACCAGAGCCCGCGCCGACTGGGCGAGATGCGCGGCGAATCCGCGCATGCGCTCCAGATAAATCAGGTTCGGATAAATCGATTGCTGTACCTTGATTGCTTCGGCGATCTCATCCCACGGATCGGATGCTCCCGCGTTCTTGGGATCAGCCTTGACAGAGGCACGCAGCCTAGCTTCATCCGCGGCCTTGGCATCCATGATCGACTTGTCGAGCAGGCCTGACTGATATCCGGTGATCGCCTTCTGCGAATTCTGCAGCCCGAAAATATCTTCCTTGGCGATGCGGGCGTTTTCCTCCGACTCCTTGCTGAAGTTTTGCAGCAGGGCGATGCGCCGCGCAAAAAGCTTGAGAGCCGCTGGATACTGCACATCGCGCAGGAAAGCGAGTTGGGCCGTGGTCAGCATGCGGCCGGTGTTTCCCGGATGCCCGGAGACAAAAATCAAGTCACCATCTTTCACGCCGGTGCGCGACCACTGAAGGTAGTGGTCGAGGTGCGCCGGTTTGTCATTCTCGTAAACCCGGAAGAACGTGATGTCGAGATCGTAGCGGGGATAGGTGAAGTTATCGGGATCGCCGCCGAAGAAAGCAATGCCGAATTCCGGCGCGAACACCAGCCGGACATCCGTGTACTTCTTGTACTTGTAGAGGTTATAGACTTGGCCGGAATAGAAAATGACCACATCGCAGCGCAGTCCGGTCGCGGTAGAGCAGTCTTTTTCGACCTGCGACATGGCGGCGCGCTGGGCCTGTCCGGCGTCCGCAGCCGACATCTCCGGCTTCACGCCGGCGTTGACTTTGTCGGTCACATCTTCAATGCCGACCAGTTGATTGAGTTCCAGGTTCGGACACTTGGCTTCGTCCGCCTGCGTCTTGGCATAAAACCCGGTCTTGATGTAGTCGTGGGCTTCAGTCGAGAGTTGCTGAACGCATCCCGCACCCACGTGATGGTTAGTAAAGGTCAGACCGTCAGCCGACACAAAAGAGCCGGAGCCACCGTTGTTGAAGCGCACTGAAGACAGTCGAACGTGGTCGAGCCACTCCTGGGTGAGTTCGAAACCGTATTTCCCTTTGATTTTGTCCTTCGGGGGAGCGTTATAGAGCCACATGCCCTCGTCGGCCGTGGCCAGAGTGGAAAAGATGAAGGCAAAGATAAGCAGAACAGAGAAAAATCGTTTCATTTCGGGTGGTTTCTCCTGAGGAATATGACAAGCTGGCACATTACCGCGGCAATCTGCAGGGGAACCCTTAACTATACGCCCCAGCAAAGGCAGTGGTAAAACAGAGGCGCGCCTAACATCAGCCGAAAATGCGCGTGGCACAGCGGCTTCCTCCCGCTCGTACCGCGCTGCAACGCGACCTTAGGCGGTTGGAAAGTTCCCGGCGTTTCAGGTATAAAAAAAGGTTGCATTCCCCGCGTCCGTCCTCGCGCGGTCGGGCAACGCAAAATCGAGCGACCGAAGTGAGAGACCAATGTCGAGCCTGACCACAACTCATTCCCCGAAGGGACTTGAGGGCGTCGTTGCCACCACTTCCAAGATTTGTTACATCGACGGCGATCGCGGCATTCTGGCTTATCGCGGCATCGACATCCACGAACTGGCGGAGCATTCGAATTTCGAGGAGACCTGCTACCTGCTGTGGTTCGGCAAACTGCCCACGCGCGGCGAACTGAAGGAACTGCATGAGCGCCTGACAGAAGAACGCAAGCTGGACGCGTCCATCATCACCTTGCTGCGCAATGCGCCAAGCCATGCCCTTCCCATGGATGTGCTGCGCACCGCGGTCTCGGCGCTGTCGTTCTACGATCCACAAGAGAAGAGCAACGACAGCAAGGCCAACGTCGACAAGGCGATTCGGATCACGTCGCAGATCGCCATGATCGTCGCGGCTTATGACCGCATTCGCAAGGGACATCCCGTCGTCGAGCCTGACCGCACGCTCTCCCACGCTGCGAATTTCCTGTTAATGTTGAACGGCAAGGCGCCATCCCCGACCGCCGAGCGCGCTCTCGACATCGCACTGATCCTGCACGCCGACCACGAACTCAACGCATCCACGTTCGCCGCGCGCGTCACCGCCGCGACCTTGTCGGATATGCACTCGGCCATCACGTCGGCGATTGGCGCTCTCAAGGGACCGCTGCATGGCGGCGCCAACGAAGCCGTATTTCTCATTCTGGAGGCAATTGACGCCTCCGGCGCCGACCCCATCGACTTCGTCAAGGGCATGCTGGCGCAAAAAAAGAAAATTCCGGGCTTCGGCCATCGCGTCTATCACACCGAAGATCCGCGCGCCACCCACCTGCGCACCATGTCGCGCGATCTCGGGAATGCCAGCGGGCAGGGGAAGTGGTTCGAGATGTCGCACAAGATTGAAGAGTTCGTGAAGGCTGAGAAGAAGTTGAACGCCAATGTGGACTTTTATTCGGCGTCCACCTATCACACGCTGGGTATTGACGTGGATCTCTTTACGCCCATCTTCGCCGTCTCCCGGGTAAGTGGCTGGGCCGCTCACGTAATCGAGCAACTCAACGACAACCGCCTGATCCGCCCCCGCGCCGAGTATTTGGGCCCGGAGTATCCCAACCACTACGTCGCAATCGAACGGCGTTAGCGTTTTTGCATCAGCAAGGACCATGTGGCGACGGCCGCCTTCGGCGTCCGGGCGGGGCGCTAGCCCGCCCGGAAGTCCCCACGGCTGCTGTAAAGATGTCGAGCAAGGTCTCTCACTTGATCTGACCTCTCACCATGATCCGAAATTCCCCGAACAAGACGTCCCGAACTACGTGGCATGCCCTCCGCAAGGTAGAATAGAAGCGGGTTCTGTATGCACCGCATTTACCTCGACAATAACGCCACAACGCCGGTCATGCCTGAAGTGTTCGAGGCTATGCGGCCCTATTTCGGGGAGCAGTTCGGGAACGCCTCGTCTATTCATCATCACGGGCAGCAGACCCGGGCCGCTGTGGAGGATGCTCGCGAGTCGGTGGCCGCGTTGCTCGGCTGCCGCGGCTCGGAAATTGTTTTCACCAGCGGCGGCACGGAGGCGGACGGCGACCACGTCATCACCTCGAGCATCGAGCACCACGCGGTGTTGTTAGCTTGCAAGCATCTGGAAGAGGTTGGCGCGGAAGTGACGGTACTGCCTGTGGATGGCCGGAGCCTGGTCGATCCCGATGATGTGCGACGCGCGCTGCGCCCCAATACGAAGCTGATCTCCGTGATGATGGCGAACAATGAGACCGGAGTTCTGCAGCCGGTCGAGGAGATCGGGAAAATCGTGGCCGAGGCAGGCGTTTGTTTTCATACGGACGCGGTGCAAGCGGCCGGGAAAGTTGCGATCGATGTAAAGAAAATCGGTTGCCATGCCCTCTCGATCTCCGGCCACAAGATTCACGCTCCGCAGGGTGTGGGAGCCCTTTACGTGCGGAAGGGAACTCGCTTGCAGCCGCTGTTTTATGGTGGCAGACACGAGCGCTCGCGACGCGCGGGCACGGAGAATGTCCCCGGAATTGTTGGGCTGGGCAAGGCTGCACAGCTGGCTAAACAAGCTCTGGACCGCGGCGACGACGCGACGATGGCCGGCATGCGCGACCGCTTGCAGCAGGGGATTCTGGCCCAAGTCAAGGAAGCCAGCGTGAACGGCTACGGTGCGGCGCGCGTGCCCAACACCACGAACATTCATTTCGACCACATCGACGGCGAAGCGATGGTAATTGGCTTGGACCTGAAGGGCCTCGCAGTATCGACGGGCGCTGCCTGTTCGTCGGGCGCGATTGAGCCGTCGCATGTGCTGGTTGCGATGGGCCTGCGGGCAGATCAGGCGCGCGCGAGCATCCGCTTCAGCCTGGGCAAGCAGACGGTCGCGGAGGATATCGATTACGCTCTTGCGCTCGTGCCCGAGACTGTGGCCCGCTTGCGCGAGATATCGCCGTCGTATCGAAAGGCGGCTCTTAGTTCTTAGCCTTTGGCTCTTGGCTTAAGGCGTTTGTCGGAGAGTTCCAAGCCAAAAGCTAAAGGCCAAGAGCCAAAAGCCAAAAGCGTTTTATGCCATGTACGGAAACTATTGCCGTAGCCATGTCGGGCGGTGTGGATTCTTCCACCGTTGCGGCCATGCTGCGCGCCGATGGACACAACGTTATCGGCCTGACGATGCAGCTCTGGAACCAGCGCCGCCTGGCCGGAAGTGAGGGCATGCCCGAGTCCGTGCAGGGACGCTGCTGTTCGCTCGACGATGTCTACGACGCCCGCCGTGTGGCCCAGCAGATCGGCATCCCGTACTATGTGGTCAATCACGAGGAGCGTTTCGAGCGCGACGTGATTCGTCCGTTCGTGGAAGAGTACGTTTCGGGGCGCACGCCGATCCCTTGTAGTCTCTGCAACAATCACTTGAAGTTTGATCAGCTACTCATTGTGGCACAGCAGATTGGGGCTGAGCGCATCGCCACCGGACACTACGCCCGCGTGGCCTTTGACGAAACACGCGACCGCTGGCTGCTCAAGCGTCCCGCCGACCAGAGCAAGGATCAGACTTATTTTCTTTTCGGCCTGACCCAGGAGCAACTCAGCCGCACGATTTTCCCGCTCGGCGACATGACCAAGCCCGAAGTTCGCGAACTCGCTCGCAAGCACGGCTTGGCGCTCGCCGAAAAGCCCGACTCGCAGGAAATTTGCTTTGTCCCCGGCGGCGACTACAAGCGCTTTATCGATGCCTACCTTGCCGAGCAGGGCGAGGCATTGCCGGACACCGCCGGCGATTTGGTCACTACGAATGGAGAAGTCATCGGCGAGCACGGCGGCGTTCACAACTTCACTGTGGGCCAGCGCAAGGGACTTGGCGTCGCCACGGGTTCGCCGCTCTACGTCATCCAGATCAGCGGCGCGAACAAGCAGGTGATTGTCGGCGGGGAAGAGCATCTCTATTCGCGCACCCTGCGCGCCCGGCGTGTGAACCTGATCGCCGTGGACGATCTGCGCGAGCCGATGCGCGTGAGCGTGAAGATTCGCCATCGCCACGAGCCCGCTGGGGCCACGATTGAGCGAGTCAGCGAAGACGAAATCCTCGCCACCTTCGACCAGCCGCAGCGCGCCATCACGCCAGGCCAGGCCGCGGTTTTCTACGATGGGGACGTTGCGGTCGGCGGCGGCTGGATCGCGTAGACAGGGTGCGATGGCCACAGACTTTGACATCTAGCGGTGCCCGCGATGAAGGAAAACTGGAAGTCTTATCTCTGCAACGTCAACGATAGTCTTGCATCGATCTTTGTCGATCTTGGCCTGCGGAGCGAAGCGCCTATTTTGTCGAAACCCTGGTTGCTCTGGGTCTGGGTGCATTTCGAGTCGCCGCGACCCGATGGCCTGTCGGATGGCGGCGAGTCTCCCACATTGTTCAAGATCGAGGATGCGTTAGAACTGCATGTCGGCCGAATCTGCCGAGCAATACCCTGTGGAAGGATCACGACTCAGGGTCGGCGAGAGTTCTATTTCTACGGTGAAAACAGGGATGGTCTCGCCGTCTCAGTTGAGACAGCCCTCTCGGACTTCGGCGCTTACAAGTTCGATTTCGGTGAACAGGAAGACTCGCTCTGGGAGCACTATTTGAACGTCTTATACCCTTCGTCGGAAGACCGTGAGCGAATCAAGAATCGAGACCTGCTGGAAGTGCTGGCGGAGCACGGCGATGTTCTCGGCGCAGCAAGAGAAGTGCAGCATTGGATGTATTTCCCGTCAGAACAGTCTCGCGCGTCGTTCCGCGCGGAGGCGGCGATTGCGGGGTTCAAGATCATGTCCGAGTCCAGCGTTGAGGGCGAATGTCCGTTCGGCATTTCCGTCATTCGCACTCAGCCTGTTGAACAAGAGCGCATCGATGCGACTGTCCTTGAGCTCCTGCGGCTGACTGAACGCTTCGAAGGCGAATACGATGGTTGGGAAACCCCAGTAATCACTCAGTAGCAAGTTGCTCGATTGCTCCACGCATATAATCCCCCGCATGGCATCCGCAGATCCTTCACTGCCACTTCCTCATAATCCGACGTCTGCACCGCCATCCTTCTGGACCCGCGAGTCAAGTTCGCTGAAGCAGGGAATCAAGACTGGGCTCGCCGGTACTATTACCTACGCGCTCTACACCGGCTTCAACCTGCCTCAGGGATATTGGGCGGTGTTCGCCGCGCTGGTCGTGACTCAGGTGAATCTTGGGGCAGCGTGGAAAGCCGCGCTGTACCGGACGATTGGTTCGACCTGCGGCGCGCTCGCGGCCGCGATGCTCATACCGATTTTGGGCAAAGGGCCGATCGGGGTGCTGATCGTGCTTTTTCTGCTGGCGAGCCTGTTCGGGTATCTGACCGTCATGCATCCCAGCTTCAGCGCCGCCGGATTCACCGCCGCGTTGATCCTGGTCTTTGGAGGCCTGGAAGAGCCGTGGCATATGGCGTGGTTGCGCGTGCTCTATACAGCGATGGGAGCATTCATTGCGTTCGGTGTGGGCGCGCTGATCTGGCCGGTGCGCGCCCGCGAAGGTCTGCGTAACAAGATGGCGAACATCCTCGATGGCACCGGTGCGCTGTACCACGCCATCACGGCCGCCGCTTTACAAGGAGTCGACAACGAGCAGCAAGTTCGCCAACTCGACCGCCAGTTGCATGACTTGCGCCGCGGCATCACTCAGCAGTTGGACGAAGCGCGCAGCGAACTGTCGTTCTCCCGCTTCAACGAGGGCGAATACCAGGCATTCGTCGATCAGGCCGACCAAGTTCGGCGGCGCTTGACCGCGATGGCGGAGGACACTTCGCTCTATGTGCACGCGCAGATGCAGCCCGTGCTGGTGCCTTCGCTGCGTTCTCTGGTCGAGAGAACCGCGCAGACCTTCGCTCAACTGGCGGAAGCAGTACGCAATCCAGGCAAGGCCTTGAATTCGGTTGATCTCGATCCCGCGGTTCGCGACCTCGACGCCGACCTGGCTCAACTGCGCGCGCAGCGCGCCACAACTCCCTTTGCGCTCGATCGCATGTTACCCTTCTGGGCTCTGGTCTTCAATTTGAGGGAAGTGGCGCAGGACTTGAATCAGCTTGCTTCAACGCTGCCGCAGCTTGGCTGAGCACGTGTTGCTACGCAGTTCGTCGAGGAACGACGTGCCGGATGTTTTTAATTTCTGTTCCAGCCGTGCAGTGCAGTCGCAGTCTTCGCAGGCCCAGGGCTCAGTCCCATTCGCGTCGCGGCACTTGCGGCGGTCGTGGGCATCCTGCACGCGCGTCAGCTCGAAGTATTGTTCCCAGTAGGGCTGCTCTTCCTGCAACGGCGCGGGGCAGTAGCAGACCTCAACCCAGCGCGCAGTCTGGTCTGCGCAGAGGCGCGCGTATTGCATGTTGCGCAGATACTCGCCTTCGGCAACCGATCCCTGGCCGAGTGTTTCCTGCTCGATCGCATCGAGCAGACTAGCCTCACGACCGGGTTTCACGCGGGCTCGAACCAGATAACGCACAATATTTCGACCTCAGAACACGTAGCCCCGGGCGCATTCGTCCGGCGCGTCGTGAGGCGGACCCTTCGACTACGCTCAGGGCAAGCTGCGTCCGCCCCTACGCGATCTACTGCAATCCCGCCTGCGCCAGCATGCCCAGAAACTGATTCCGGGTGCGCATATCGATCGACTGGGCGACCAGCTTGCCGCTCCGGTCGTAGACGAAGCTCTTGGGGATTCCTTCGACGACGAAAGCGTCATTGACCTTGCGCCCGGGATCGAGCAGGACGGGATAGGTGATTTTGCACTCGCTGATAAACGGCGTAACCTTCGCGGCTTCTTCATCGGAAATCGCGACCACGACGAAGCCCTGATCCATGAACCTGTTATAGAGGGCATCCAAGTCAGGCATTTCCTTGCGGCACGGAGGGCACCAGGTCGCCCAGAAATTCACCAGCACCACTTTGCCTCGCAGGTCGTGCAGATGCCACGCCTTGCCCTGCAAATCGGAGAGCGTGAAATCAGCGTTCTGACGCTTCGCGTCGTCCGCTTCCAGCTTCGCCATCGCCGCTCCAAACTGCGGGCTGTCCGATGTCGCCTGCGTATGCTCGTAGCGCACCAGGGAAGCCAGTTCCATGTATGCAAAATTGGGCTCACCCTTCTTTCCCGGCGGAGGCTGCTGCTCACGCAGCGCGGCGGCCAGCGTCGCTGTGACCTCCTGTAGAGTGTCGTGCCCGAAGTCGCCTTCGGTCGAGAGATTGGCCAACCCTATCGCGAGCCTCAACTTGTTGGGGACGACGGGCAGTTGCCGAATTTGCAGTGCGAGATCCTTAGTGGTGCGCATGCGCACGGCGTCATCGAGTTTGCGCAAGCCGTGTATCTGCTCGACGATGGGCTTCTCTTGATCGCTCCATACGGTTTTGTCCTGAGCGACGAGCGAGGCAGTAAGAAGAATCAGTGTGCCGGCGAGCGAGATGGTTGCAATGACACGGCTACAGGGAAAGGAGAGAGATCGTAGCATGGAAGTATGGCCGGCCTTAGGAGGTGAGTAGTCCCGACGAACTGTGCGCACGATTAGATGAACATCTCATCCTGCGGCACTGGGCGCCGCTCCTCGCGGCTGCCGCCGTTTCGATGTCTTCGGCCGCCGAATAGGAACTCCAGACCCACCGTAATTCCCTGCATCAGCCCGGAGAGTTGGCGAACCGGAGAAATCACCGTTTGGTGGACCATGTCGGAGGTCTGCTCCACGCGATCCAATGTTCGCGCGAGTAGTTCGTCGGCGCGGATGATCTGCAACCGACCGCGGTCCACCGCATCTTTGACGGTCGCATCCACGCGCTGCACCTGGTCACGTAGCACAGTGGTCGCGTCCTGCAAGTTGTCGGCGATCACCTGCAGTTTGGGACGGATTTCGGCGAGCATCGCCTCTGCCTGCTCAACCGTTGGCAGGACTTTGGCCTTCACTTCTGTCGCCAGGGCCTCCATGCGCGCGCCGCTCTTACGCATGGCCAAATACATGGCCAGCAGGAGGCCGGCTTGCAACATGACCGCAATCCCGGTCAGAAAGATAAACACAGGAGTGAGTTTTTCCATAAAGTGACGCTCCGGCAAAACTCCAATCGAGCGCCGCTCGAAAGGACCGGCGCGGCAGTGCCTACAAATTTTTTGGCGCGCCTGTCTCCGTCGTGGCTTCGTGGTAGGCCTGACGGCCCGCCTCGTAGGCAGCGCGGAACTGCTCTTTCTGCTGGCTGACTACATCGCGGCCACGGTCGGCCCATTGCGCCGCCTGTTCGCGCGCTTCCCGCGCACGACCGCGAACATAGTCGCGGCCTTCTTCGGCGCGCGCACGCAGCACTTCGCGCGTCTCGCTGCCCGAGCGCGGCGCGTATAGCACACCCGCCAGCGCTCCCAAACCCATCCCTGCCAGGAACCACACGAAACTATTGCCGTCTCGATCCGACATACCTACCTCCAAGTAAAATGCCTACACGGATGGTACATCCTCTTTCAGGCAAATACAATTACTGCGGAATCTGTAGATACTGGGGGATCGTACGGGGCCTACGCCGAGGCAAGACTATGAATCGCCTTCCGCGATCCGTCCTGAAACCCATGCTGAATCCTTAAGAAAACTGGGAGTTACTTCTGTTGCGTGGGCGGAGTCGCGGGCGTTTGCGCCGGGGCTGGCTGCGTCTTGACCGGTTGCGACTTCAGGCCCTGCAATACGGAAGCCGGACCGCCACGTCTCGCGGCATAGACCGACAATGTGATGGACGTCAGCATGAACGCCACGGCCGACCAGGTGGTGGCTTTGGAAAGCGCGCTGGCCGCGCCGCGAGGGCCGAACGCCGTCTGGCTGCCCTGTCCACCGAAAGCTGCGGAGATGTCGCCGCTCTTGCCGCTTTGCAACAAAACGACAATGATGATGAAGAAACAGACCAGGATGTGGATGGTGGTGACGAGGTAAATCATAAGTTTAGAATTTTCCTAACGCTCGGGCGAACTCGCTGTGTTACGCGGCAGGAGGATTTGAAACCTCCATCCTATTGACAAGACGTAACTTACTCTCGGCCTGAAGGCCCAAACATCCGATTCCCTTGAGAAGCGCGCCAAAGTGCTTTCTCTTTAAAATCCTGCCAACAATAGTAGTTTGACATCCGTCCCTCCCATTGGTCAAGGCCACGGGCTGCGGGAAGATGGCCCCTGACCCGCCGGAGGGAACCTGAGGGTTGAGAGCCTCTCGATAGCTCGCTACAACTCCAGCGCTCCTCTCTGCAACTAAATCATTAGTTACTTTTTCTCGGGTGGAGCGTCTAACAGGAATTAAAGGGGGAGAAGTGCCGCGACGAGAATCGAAGACCCTCACAGAAGCTGAACTCCGGATCATGAATGTTTTGTGGCTGAAGGGGTCCGGCACGGTCCAGGTAATTTTGGATTTCTTATCCCAGAAGCCCCCGTTGGCCTACAACTCTGTTTTGACGACGATTCGGGTCTTGGAACGAAAAGGCTACGTCAAGCATTCCAAAGATGGCCGCGCGCATGTGTACGCTCCACTCGTGGGGCAAGAAGAGGCTACGCGGTCGGAGATCCTTCACCTGGTCGGCCGTTTCTTCAAGAACTCCCACGAGCAACTCGTTTTGAACATCCTTGAGGATCGGGGCATAGAGGCGGAGGAACTCGACCGCCTGCGCGAGATGCTGGAACGGAGTGGCGTGAAATGATGTGGCCTCAGTTGCAGGCAATTGCTCAGATAGCGATCGGTCGTATTCTCAATTCGCTTCCTGAAGGATTACTCATCGCATTGTTTGCCGGGGTGATGTTGCGCCTTTTGCCGCGGCAGAACTCGGGAACCCGATTTGCCGTTTGGTTTGTAGCCCTGCTGGCGGTTGCTGAACTACCTTTTGCAGGACTTCATCTGATCGGCAGTGTCGCGGGAGGACGCGCTCTTCCGGCAGTGACTGGCGGGATGCGGCCTGTGATCACCTTACCCGGTCCCTGGGGACTTCTACTGTTTTTAGCTTGGGTGCTGGCAGCCTGCACTGCGCTGCTGCGTTTGTCAATCGGACTCTGGCGGCTGCGAGGAGTCCGCAGGAGTTGCGTCGCGATCGACCCGGCAGAACTCGGACCGTCGATCCAAAAGACCGTCGCCGATTGTTCTTCATCAAGATCAGTAACTCTTGCAAAGTCAGAGAAGGTGAGCGTGCCCGCGGCCATCGGTTTTTTCAAGCCCATGATTGTTATTCCGACCTGGGCGCTGCGAGAACTTCCACCCGGAGAATTGAGAATCATCCTGCTTCATGAAGTTACGCACCTGCGACGCTGGGATGACTGGACCAATCTGCTGCAGAAGGTGGTGCGGGCCCTCTTCTTTTTCCATCCCGCGGTGTGGTGGATTGAGAGACGCCTCTCGCTCGAGCGGGAGATGGCTTGTGACGATGCAGTACTGGCCGAAACCGGCAATCCCCGCGGCTATGCGAAATGCCTGATCGGCCTGTTGGAAAAAAGTGTTGCGCGCCGTGACTGGGCGATGGCGCAGGCCGCAGTGCATCGCGCACGCGAGGCTTCTCTGCGGCTGGCGCAAATTCTTGACGTAACCCGCCCGAATACCAAGCAGGTCTGGAAACCGGCTCTCGGTCTTGCAGGTGCTTTCTCGCTGATAAGCCTCATGATCGTGCCTCATGCTCCTGAGTTCGTGGCATTTGAGCGGAATGCTCCAGTGATTCGACGTAGTGAAGTGCGCGCCCAGACCGTCACCAAGTCCGAGGACCCCGTGGCGGTTCTGATTCCGTCCACGTTAAGTAGCAGAGCATCATTATCGTCATCGTCGTTTCTCGTACGAATGCCGCAGCAGCCGGCTGCGCACGCGGCCCGGCAAGTAGTCGAACATGACGTCGTCAATCAATTGGCGGGCGAACATCCTCGCACTGCCCCGCAGGTGGTTGCGGCGCGCTGGAGCATAGACGTCGACCACAATGCGGTTGATACAGGCGTGGAATCTGGCGTGGGATCGAACGACGAAACTATCGCGCCGGTGGAGACGTTGTTGGTGGTCAGGACGACGCAACGGGTAGGGCAGGATTCGTGGGTGTGGAGCGTTTGCGTGTGGCGGATCACCTGGGCGAATCCGGCTCAGGATGCAGCGGGCAGAGGACCTATCGCTAAGAGGACGTAGCCTCAAAAAGTTTTGTGCGTAACAACTACACAATTAGTTGCAAAGGAGAAGTGAAATGAACTGGAACACAATCTTGACTCGGCGCCTGCTCGTGGCCCTGGTCGCTGTTGTAACGGTCGGATCGCTGGTGACTTACGAGTTCGCATCCGCCAAACCTGCGAGGGCAGCGGCAGCTGCCCTCGCGGCGGCGCCGCTCGATGACAACAGTGTCGCCGCATTGCTCTCGCTCGATCGCGCCATGGAAACGCTGGCAGCCCGGGTTACTCCCGCTGTCGTAAACGTGACTGTGACGTCGAAGCCGAGCCCGCAGCAGGCGGGCGACGAATCATCGGAAGACATGCAGCAGTTCTTTGCGCCATTCGGTGGCAATCCGTTTGGCGGCACACCTTTCGGGCGCCAGTTCAACATGCCCATGAATCCTCGTCAGAGAGTGGAGCACGGCCTGGGCAGCGGCGTAATCATCTCTCCCGACGGCTACATCGTCACCAACAATCACGTGGTGGACGGAGCCAGTGACATCCGCGTCACCATGAGCAACCGCGAGGTTCTCTCGGCGAAGCTGATCGGCACCGATCCGCTTACCGACCTGGCGGTGATCAAGGTGAATCGGACGAACCTGCCCAGCGTGCCCTGGGGCGATTCGGCGAAGCTCCGTCCGGGCCAGACGGTGCTCGCGTTTGGCAACCCGTATGGCTTCCGTTTCACGGTGACGCGCGGCATTATCAGTGCTCTGAACCGCGCCAATCCGGATGCCAGTGACCGCCGCAAGCCGGGGGAGTTCATCCAGACCGACGCCGCCATCAATCCCGGTAATTCGGGTGGCGCGCTGGTCGACGCACGCGGTGAACTGATCGGGATTAACACCTTCCTGGTCTCATCCAACGGTTCGTTCTCAGGAATGGGCTTCGCAATTCCAGCACAGATCGTTGAGCCCACGGTGGAGACTTTGATCCGCGACGGTAAAGTAAGTCACGGACTCATCGGAATAGGCATCTCGGATGTAACGCCGGACAATGCCCGCTTCTTCCAGATGAGCGATGCCACCGGAGCCGTCGTGACCCAGGTTGAGCCCAACTCGGCCGGAGGGAAAGCTGGCCTGCGGACTGGCGATGTCATCACCAAATTGAACGGACAATCCGTGACGGACGCCGGACAGCTTCAGATGGAAGTCGGGCAGAAGCGTCCTGGTGAAACCATCCGGCTTGAGGTCGTGCGTGACGGTAAGACCACGACTATCCCAGTCACGTTGGAAGCGATGAGTGCAAGCGCCGCCGGTGCGACGGTCGGCACTGAACAGGGGAAGGGCCGCTGGGGCCTGAGCCTGGGTGATCTAAACCAGGAGGAACGCGACCAACTGGAAATCCCGAGCAATGTTCATGGCGCCGTCGTTCAGGATGTGAAGCCGGGCAGCCCGGCCGACAACGCTGGCCTGCAGCAGGGGGATGTGATTATCGAAGTCGACCGGCATTCCCAACAATCTGCCGCGGACATAGCCAAGGCGCTCGCTGACGTGCCCAAGGGGCAGGACGCGTTACTGCTGGTTTGGTCAAACGGGGGCAATACGTTCCGCGTGCTGCATCCCGCACAGGAATAGATTGCTCGCCTATACTCCGCTCCGGAACGAACTGGGGCGGAGCAGGCGTGCAATTATTGCGGATGTTGCAGCTTCCCTGGTTGTAGGTCGAGCCCGTCGGAGGAGCTAATGGATATAAATATATGGCTGCAAAATTTGGTGCGGAAGGGGGGATTTGAACCCCCACGCCTTTCGGCGCCACCCCCTCAAGATGGTGTGTCTGCCAGTTCCACCACTTCCGCACTTTGTAAATTACTTGTAATCAATAGCTTAACAAGTTCGTCCTGTGAGGGCATTTCCAACTGCACCGGATTTTGCTCCGATTTCTTGCACGCGATACGCTCCTCCGGCCGCCGCAAGTCTGCCAGTCGCGCAAAACCAAACTTGTGGACGGCAGCCTCCCGCGGGTGTACGTAGCGCATCGTGACCTTAATGTTATCGTGTCCGGCGACATACTGCAACGTAAAGGGGGCTGTGTAGTCTCCGGCCTCGGTCAGAAAAGTATGACGCATAGCGTGCAGGCCGGCATCGGGATGAGTCTTGATCTTTTTCCGTATCTGGCCTATCTGTTCCTCCAGCACCCAAGGCCCCAGAGGCTTTGTCGGATCTTGGGGGCTGGTGAAAACATAATCGCACTGGGAGTCTTTCAGAAGCCGTTCGAGTACTTCCTTCATTTCGCGATCAATCACCAGCTTACGCTTTCGCGCTCGCCGTCTCAGACCGCGCTTGATTAGTAGCTCTCCGCAAATTTTCACATCTGCAAGCTCCTCCGAGTGGAGGCGAACGCAATCTTTCATCAGCTTTAGCATCTCGTTACGACAGATACGGGAGTGGCGCGCCAGAATGGAAGCGGATCGCAGAGGTTCGTTGGCACGCGAAGTCCATTGCGCATATTCCGCCGCGCTGAAGATGTAGTCCGTTTCATGCTCTGCTCCTTCGTCCTTCGTGTACTGTTCGACCGTCGGCACCTTGGCAATCAACTTAAGCTTGAGATGCGCATAGCGCAGGGCCTTACGGCAAGTGGCCAAATAGCGATTAACCGTGGTTTTGCCCACCGGCGTAGGTTTTCCGTTACGCCGTCGCCCCGCTTGCTTCAAAGCCCAAGCTTTGAACGCTTCGATGTGAGCTTCGTCGATCTGGTCGAGGAGAAGATCAGCCCAAGGACCGTAGCGGAGCAGCTTCCGATAGCTCTCCTGATAAAACTTAACTGTGCCGTTTTGTTCGGCTTTGGCTGAGGCAAACCACTCGTCGAAAGTTGTTTGGAACTGTCTCAGCGTAGGAATGCCCTTGGTTTTTTCATCAGTCGCGGGAGATTTTCGCTGCGGCTCGGGTTCTTCGAGGCCCGCCGCCTGGCGAACAATGCGATCGCCTTGTGCGTCTTGACATATATATAAATACGCCTATGGTATAGGCGATGAATAGGAAATACTCGACGGTCCAGGTCGCGCGAATGGTTGACGTGGACAAGCAGACGCTACTGCGCTGGCTCTGGGCTGGAAAGATTCCTAAGCCAACAGCCTTCGCCAATGGGGGGCAGAAGGTACGTCTCTGGCCAGATCGTGATGTGAAAAGAGTCCGTGCATACAAGGAAGCAAACTACCGAAGAGGGAGAGGACGTAAGAGAAGTCCTTAATGAACAACGCGCCGCACCGGTGCCGTCAACACCGACGCCGCGCTAACGACAGTCACCTACAAGGAGGCAACAATGGCTAGACAGCAACATAGCACCAGTCTCGCTCAAGAATCCCGCATCCCATCCAACCCATTGATTTATATGGGTTCGCAATGTAAGGTAATGGGCCGTGGGCCGAATTACGTGGGGTCGAGATAGAATTGTAGGCCGTCACACTGGTTTGATGGCGTCCCGGGAGTACAACATGCTTCAACGTATTTTCACTTGTTTCCTTCTTGCCGCGGCTTGCGCTCCCAACCTTCTGGCCCAGGGACAGAGCCAGGGACAGAGCCCGGGCCAACCTCAGATCATGACCCAGGAGCAGCTTACGGTCCGCGTGGCTTTCGAGGACGACACTCCCGTGCCCCCCAACCTTAGCGTTGAGTTATTGAGTATTTATGGAAGCAGCGTGGATATTCGTGCGACGGATGCGTCCGGTACGGTCCGTTTCACTCGTTTGGCCCCCGCAAAATACAAGGTGCGTATTACCGGCGCCGGAATCGTAACCACCGAAAGTGGTGAGATCGACATGACCGATTCTGGCCCCAATGTTACGGAATACGTGCACGTGCGGAGAGAGCCTTCATCGAACAGCGACGCGGGCCCACTTGCCACCACAGACGCGAACATTCCGCCCGAGGCCAGGAAAGAGTTCGATAAAGCCTCTGAAAAGATGGAACAGAAGAACTGGACCGACGCCAAGACTCACCTGGACCGGGCGATCGCAATCTATCCCAAATACGCTCTCGCCCATAGCAACCTGGCCATGATCTACGTAAACCTGAACCAGGGCGAAAAGGCGGTGGAATCATTCCGCACGGCCGCCCAGTTAGACGAGCACATTCTGCAGGCGAATCTTTACCTTGGCCACTTTTACTATGACAATAAGAAGTACAAGGAGGCCGAACCCTACCTGCTTCGGGCGATCGGCGGTGAGCCTCGAAACCCGCAACTCCTTTTGGCGCTCGCCAACACGCAAATGCAAAACGGCGAAGCCGAACAGGCATTGGTCAACGCGCAGAAAGTGCATTCCCTGCCTGACCACAAAAAGTTTGCCATGGCTCACCTGATCGCCGCCCAGATCCTGAGCGACCGGGGCGACAAACAGCACTCTCGCGAGGAATTTCAGCTATTTCTGCGCGAGGCTCCCGACTCTCCCCTGGCGCCGCGCGTCAAAGAAGCGCTCGCCAAACTTGACACTGGTTCTAAGTAACTTGCTGACGGCCGGGAGTGAACGAACCATCCCTTCACAGCCAACCGAGAGGCATCGTCGGTCGCAGGTTAGTAGATAGAACTGTAGGCCGGCGGGCGGGCTCAGCCTCTCGCAGGACGGTATAAATGGGGTAGGTTCCGTGGAGTGCACCCCAAAACTGAGACATGGAAAATGGTGACAGTTCTCGAGCGGAGAACGCATGTCACAAAAAGGTAAGCAGACTGAGTACGCGATGGAGGTGAAGCTGACGGCGGTGCGACGGGTCGGAGCGGGAGAAAGCGTAAGGGCGGTGGCGGAGGAACTTGGCATACGGCGCAAGCGGCTGTACGTGTGGAAAGACCGGTACGCGGAGTTCGGCGAAGCCGGTCTGGTGCGGCGGCGCGGAGGAAGGCCGCGGAAGGGAGCATCGGCCGCGGAGAGCAACTCGGAAACGATGGAGGGACGCGGGGAGTTGCTGGCGGCGCGGCAGCGGATTGCGGAGGTAGAACGTAACGTAGGGCAACAAGAACTTGAACTGGATGTTTTCGCAGAAGCCTTGCGGCGCACCGGAGCGGGCGGGAAGCGATGTGCACGTTGATCGCGGAACAGCCATGTAGAGAGGCTAAACGCTACCACGCGGCTACATGCAAAGTAGTTATCCCGTCCAACGCTGGCTTTCAGCAAGAAGCTCGATAACTTTAAGGTACCCGTCGGGCTGCACTTCGCCTATTACGATTTCGTGCGCCGTCACAATACGTTGCGCTGTACTCCTGCAATGGCAGCAGGGGGAGAGAAAGACTTCTGGACGGTTGGCGATCTGGTAGAGGCTGCGTCGTGAGTAATGGCAGTTACATTTAGGAATTGCAGGATGTGATCCGACGCCTACACGGTGTCGAATCGGAACACGTGCGAAGCGTAGCCGTGAAAGAGACGTTTCAAGGCAAGACTGTGTGGGAAGGAATCGTTGAGGTGTTCGATTTGAAAGAACATCCGACTGCATCTCGCCGGCTATGCTTGGGCGCATGACACAGACGATCCCAAGAATCCACGCCGTCACTTCACAGTCCTGGACACACACCCCATCAAATCAGCACAGGACGCGGTACGAGCGCCATTGTGCAGGAGTTCAAGAGCCTTGACACAGAAGAAGAGAGCTAGAAAAAACCCGGAAGGCCCAAACTCCCAAAGGGTGAGGCGAAAAGCCGAATTGTCCCTGTGCGTTTCACTGCCTACGATCCAAGGGCGATGGAAGCGGCAGCTATGGCCAGCGATAAGAGCCTATCAGAAGCAGATATCCACGAAGTGTTCCCTTCCTTTAGGTTGCATTCTCATCTGCTGGAGATTGCGGCGGGAAGGAATGCGATTTGACACTCCCTCGCTCTGGCCCGTTTAGGGGCGGAGTTCGAGATGTCGTTCTTTCTCCGGAAGCACGATGAATCCGAACAGACACGTTCACAAAATAGCTGTAAAATGTGGTCGGTCTGGATTCAGAGGGAATTGCGATGAATAGACTTGGCCCGGCGAGCGTTGTAGGAATAACGTTATTTTTCCTGACGAACGCCGTACCGCAGGCGCGGGCTCAGCAAGGAATTGACCAACAACAGATCGAGACTCTGCTTCGAGCCACAACCCGCCTAGTTGAGGTGGACGTGGTTGCAGTTGATCGCGACGGACGTCCGGTGACCGATCTGACCTCGAAGGAGTTCACCGTTACCGAAAATGGCAAGCCGCAAAAGATTTCAACCTTTGTAGTTCATTCCTCCGAGGACGATGCCAAGAAAAAGAAGGCGGGGCCCCTCCTTCAACCTCACGTCACAAGTAACCGCCCCGACTTGCGGCAAGCGGACGCGCCGGCTGTGGTCTTGCTGCTCGACGGGCTGAATACCGCGGGCAGCGATCAGGTGCAGGTAAGGCAACAGATGTTGCGTTACCTTGCTGATCATTTCGATTCGTGAGACAAGATCGCAGTTTTGACTCTTTCCAGCGAGATTCATGTCCTGCAGGATTTTACTTCCGAGGCCGAGCTGCTCAAGACTGCCCTGAAACGCTATCGTGCGGTGACGTCCGCGGCCGCGCGCGCCGGCGGCGAGCGCGACGTAACTGAAACTACTAATAACATGCTTCAACAAATGCCAGCGATTAGTGCGCAGGCTGGGAATCCAGGTGG
>WNGK01004631.1_pt1 | contig 19810 bp, 13 predicted proteins | sample 5400601 | NCBI WGS metagenome assembly WNGK01 (sample SAMN13153376, study PRJNA577476) | soil metagenome | isolation source: 60 cm soil or saprolite under Garry oak tree replicate 1 | place: USA:California | collected 2016-06-15
AAGAGACAACTCATAACGGGTCCAGTCTACAGGATGGACGCGACGAGCGTTGTTCTTCACGGGATTCGTCTTTTGCCAAAAGGACAACCAGAGCAAACCAACGGAGCTTCTCGTTCCAGCATCTGATTACCTGTTTGCGGTGCCGAAAGAAGCTCCTGGATGAAAGGGAAAACAAACATGCCCGAGCAGAAAGCCGAACAGCAGAACGACAAAGCCGTCGAAGCTCTTATCAAAGCTCTCAACGAAGATCTTGCGCGCGAATACCAGGCCATCATCGCCTACACCGTCTACAGCAACGTGCTGAAGGGCGCGCAATGGATGAAAATAGCGGATGAGCTTAAGTTGCACGCAGCCCAAGAGCTGCAACATGCGCTAATCATTGCCGATCAGATCGATTATCTCGGGGGGATGCCGACGGCAACTCCCAAGGAAGTGAAACTGTCCGATAAGCCCGAAGACATGATCCGATTTGATCTCGACAACGAAACAGAGACCATCAAAAATTATCGGGAGCGCGTAAAGCAGGCCGAAGCGCTGGGCCATTTCGCGCTGGCCGAGAACCTTCGGAAGATCATCATGTCTTTCGGCAAGGGGCCTAACGGAATTTGCGTTCCTACGACATTGAGCAGGATTGTGTTTCATCATCCTCCAGCAGTCAAATTGCGTGGGGATGCACATTCTTTCACCTAACTGGTATGGTCGAGGACGATCTTCCAGCCGTTCGGACCTTTGCGCCACACCAGCGAGAAGATTCCGTCATCCTTTGTAGCTTCGCCCCTCGCGGTGCGCTCCAGGTGAAAGTGCCCAGTGACTATGGCGAACTCAGCTTTACCGCACGAACTAGTCAGAAGGCGAACATCCAGGTCATTGAAGCTGAGCGTTCCCATCTGCTCTCGGGTGGTGTAGTTCTTCTGGTAGCGCTCCATGATAGGTCCGTATCCCTTTCGCACCGTGAGGCCGATGAATGTGGTTTCCTGAGAATTTTCGTAGGCCTGCATGAAGTCAGGAATGTCGGCATGGTTCCACGCGGCTGCTTGCTTGGCAATGGCTGTGCGAATTGCGGTTTCGTCAGGGTTGGCGGATTCGGCCTGGGCCATCAGTGCAATGCTGATCATCAGCAATTCTGCGAAAACGTATGGCAGAACTCGGTGGAGCGAGGAACGGCTCAGGGACTTTCGATTCATCGGCGCCTCCGCGGTGAACTTCGGGTTCAGCTTACAATGACAGAATGTGGGCTGGTGCAAATTCTTCTGCCTTTCGCGTTGTGCATACCGTCTGTTCGCACGACTGCCCTGACTCCTGTGCGGTGCTGGTCACGGTGAATGAAGCGGGTCGCGCGATAAAGGTGCAGGGAGATCCTTCGCAGCCGGTCACGCAGGGCTTCCTTTGCGGTAAGGTTGCCAAATACCTCGACCGTGTGTACGCGCCTGACCGGATTCTCTATCCGCTTAAGCGAAAGACCGAAATTGCAAAAGGGCCACTGGCCCGTGGGCGCGAACTCGAGTCGTTTGAGCGCGTGAGCTGGGACGAAGCGCTCGACGGGATCTCAGTCCGGCTCAAGGAAACGGCCGGGCAGTATGGGCCGGAATCGATTCTTCCTTACAGCTATGCGGGGACCATGGGCGTTTTGGGTTACGGATCGATGGACCGGCGATTCTTTCACCGCCTCGGGGCAAGCCAGCTTGACCGCACAATTTGCGCAGAAGCCGGTGGCGTGGCTTGGAATCTGGTCTATGGCAAAAAGTTGGGCACGCCGACCGAGGATTTCGCGCTAGCCAAACTGGTGCTGGCGTGGGGCGCGAATATTCACGGCAACAATGTCCATCTGTGGCCCATGGTTGAGCAAGCGCGTCGCAACGGCGCGCGCCTGATCGTGATCGATCCCTACAAGACCCGAACAGCAGCCTTGGCGGACTGGCATATTGCAATTCACCCGGGAACAGACGCGGCTCTGGCGCTTGGCCTGATGCACGTGATCTTGCGCGAAGGCCTTGAAGATCGCGCCTACGTGGCCGAAATGACGCACGGCATTGAACGGCTCGCCGAACGGGTGCGCGACTACACACCCCAGCGCGTCGCAGCCTTTACGGGCTTGAGCGCGAGCGAAGTGGAGCAACTGGCGCGCGAATACGCGACGACGCGACCTGCGGCGTTGCGCATGAACTATGGCGTGCAACGCAGTGAAAATGGCGGCACCGCAGCGCGGACTATTGCAATGCTGCCCGCCCTGACCGGTGCCTGGAAATATCGCGGCGGGGGCGGTCAGCTATCCACGTCGGGCGCATTTGCATGGGACAAGAAAGCCCTCGAGCGTCCCGACCTGGCGCAAGCCTCACCTTTAAAACGGCTGGCGCGCGTTGTGAACATGAGCACGCTCGGCCAAGCCCTGACGGAACTCGGGCAAGGCCCAAATACCAAGCCGGAAGACGGACCGGCTGTCCACGCGCTGTTCGTCTATAACTCCAACCCGGGAGCGGTCGCGCCGAATCACAACGCCGTGCAGCGCGGTCTGCAGCGGGCAGACCTGTTTACGGTGGTCCACGAACAGTTCTTCACCGATACGACTGATTACGCGGATTACATTCTGCCCGCCACCACGTTCCTTGAGCACACCGATATTCAGGGAGCGTATGGGCACTATTTTGTGCAGCTCTCTAACCAGGCGATTGAGCCCCCGGGAGAAGCGCGATCCAATGTGTGGCTCTTCGGTCAACTGGCTCTGCGCATGGGGTTTACCGAGGAGTGCTTCCGCGACACGCCAGAACAGATGATCCAGCAGGCATTGCATGTGGGATCCGACGGTCGCTCGATGAACCCAGGCATGGAGCACATCACGCTCGAGGATCTTAAGGAACACGGGCATGTTCCGCTTGGTTTCCATCGTGACCCGGAAGAACATCCCTTTCTGCCTTACACTTCCGGTCCGTTTGCCACGCCTTCAGGAAAGATCGAGTTCTTTTCCGAAACGCTGGCCGCACAAGGACTCGACCCGCTTCCGGCTTTCATACCGCCTCATGAATCTCGCTGGGGAGAAGGCGCAGAGCGCTATCCGCTCGAGTTTTTGAGCCGCAAGAACGATAACTACATGAACTCCACGTTCGCGAACTTGGATGGCCATCGGAAGATGGAGGCCAAAACCAGCCAGCGGCTCGAAATGCATCCGGCAGACGCGAACTCCCGCGGGATTGTCGATGGAGACCCGGTTAAGGTCTTCAACGATCGCGGCTGGGTTCATCTCACGGCGCTGGTGAACGGCAGCGTGCCGGCCGGAGTGGTGGCGGCAAGGCTGGACTGGGCGAAGCTGCATCGGGATGGCGCCAACGTGAACGCGCTGACCAGTGAGCGGCTCACCGATCTGGGCGGTGGTGCGACGTTCTATTCCGTGCTTGTTCAAGTGGAGAAAGTGTAAGCCGAAATTTTCAGGCGCGCTATCGAATTCTGCGGCAGCCGGAGCCTACGCGCAGGTGCCAAGAGTGGATATTGGGGTGTACATATAGGTATCCCGCCTGAGGCGTGGAAAGTCAGGTAAAGGCAGATGTTGAACACTACGGAATGGGTTCCAATTCTACTGTTGATTGCGGTTTTCGTGGGCTACTGGCTGCTCAAACGGGCAGGTATCATCTCTTCGAAAGCAGCGGTGGAGCATCTGAGAAACGGCGCAGTGATCATCGATGTGCGCAGCGCGACTGAGTTCGGCATCCGCCATCTGCCCCGCGCCATCAATGTGCCACTGGATGAAGTCGAAGAGCTTCTGCCACGCCGGGTAAAGGACAAGAACAAGGTGCTGCTGATGCACTGTCAAACCGGAGCACGCAGCAGCTCGGCTAAAAAGAAGGCAGGGGCGATGGGTTACGTAAAAGTTTTCAACCTCGGTTCCTACCAACGGGCTGCGAAGATTGTGAGCTACCGCTAGGCAGTGACTGCAATGCGGCAAACGCCTGTATTTACTCTCCGGCTCGCAGAGGAGCATGACATTCCGAAGCTGCACGCGCTGATTGAGGCCTCAGTGCGTGGTCTTCAGGCAAGCGACTACTCCGCCGCCCAGATTGAAGGGGCGCTTGGAACCGTGCTGGGGCTGGACACGCAACTCATCAGCGACCGCACGTATTTTGTGGCTGAAGCGCCCGACTCAGCAACGCCAGAGCTTGCAATCGCAGGCTGCGGCGGATGGTCGAAGCGCAAGACTCTTTTCGGGGCCGATCGAGGGCCTGGCCGAGAGCCCGATTTGCTCGAACCCGCGACCGACGCGGCCAAGGTGCGGGCGATCTTTGTGCACCCGGAGTATGCACGGGTGGGGCTGGGCTCATTGATCCTGGCCACAGTGGAGAATGCGGCGCGGGAGGCTGGGTTTCGACGCTTCGAGATGGGTTCGACGCTTACCGGCGTTCCGCTTTACAGATTAAGGGGCTACGTGGAAGTTGGACGCCTCGCGGTGCCGCTCAACAATGGCGAGGCGCTGCCGGTGGTGAAGATGGTTAAGGCAGAGATTCAATCGACGGAGTCGCTTGCGTCAGCCAGTCGCAGCGAGTGAGCGTCAAGTCGATCGATCGTCTCTGCAATTCGGGTGAAAGCGCGCCCATTTCTGCAAGTCGTGACCGGCAAACTCGGTTGACTTGCGTTGATCATCGGAGCGAACGAGTTCGGGATTAAATCCTTACATAAGGGACCTGTTTTGAGTTACTTAGGACATTATCGGCCAAGAAGATTATCAAGGGGAGGGGGGAGGGTAGCGATATTAAGTTCACCTAAACCTTTTATTTTGTGTGGATGAAGTTGAATTTACCCTCCCCAAAAGTGCTCTAAACCCGCCAAAAATGGTTTCTATTTGGACTTTATTATGCACTTTATCGAATTCCCCTTCGCCGTACCGAGCGATCACATCCCTGTGCGATCTTCGCCATCGGAGGAATCTGTGAAGCAGTGCGCGGTTCAGGGTGAATGGCAGACTGCTCGTCACTTTGTCTTTTGCCGTTTTCCTGATCTTCTTGCCCTCTCACTATGGTGCGCCAATGGACGGATTTATTCGGCAAACGATTTCGTTTTCGACGTAAGGCAAGCGCAGTCGAACCGCTGAGGGAATCGGGAGTGACATCGCGAGGTTTTCTGCGCACAATCTCGCTTCTGAGACCTGGGNNNGAGACCTGGGAAACCAATTCCCGCTAACCTCGACTGCGCACAGGGCAGGCTTTCGACTCGTCCGCTGCGGTGGACTTCGCTCAAGGATGACAGATTTATGGGCAAGGAAGCTCTTCTTCAGGCCATATTTCCAAACGGGTCTTCGAGCGAGGGGCTCTGGGGAGTGAGCAACTCTGCGCCGGTTTCTGTGACGAGCAGATCGTCTTCGAGTCTCACGCCGAATTCGCCGGGATGTAGACGCCGGGCTCGTCGCTGAGGACCATGCCGGCCTTGAGATGCGGAGCGAGATCCCAGCCGAACATGTTGTTGTTCACGAAGTAGGGCCACTCGTGGCCGTCCATGCCGAGACCGTGGCCGACGCGGTGAGTGAAGTATTTGAAGCCGGGGCCGTAGCCGCCGTCCACGATGATCTTGCGAGCGGCGGCGTCAACTTCCGCTGCAGCGATGCCCGGGCGCGCGGTGTGGAGCGCAGCCGCCTGCGCCCTCTTCACGAGAGCGAACACGGACTTCATTTTGTCAGTCGGCTTGCCGAGTACAAACGTCCGCGTGATGTCGGAGTTGTAGCCCTCGACCACGCATCCATCGTCAAGCATGAGGATGCTGCCTTCGTGCAGCGTCTGCGGCTTGCGGGAGCCGTGCGGAACTGCGGTAAATTCGTCGATGTTGAGGCTGGCTTCGCCCTCGAAGCCCACGCGGCGGTACGCAGCAGCGATAAGGCTGTGCACGTCGGAGGTGGTCATGCCCTCTTTGAGGGACTGGGCCACGGCGCGATAGACGAGCAGCGTGGCGCGGCTGGCGAGGCGCAGGCACTCGATCTCGTGCGCATCCTTGATCATGCGGCAGCCTGCGGTAACGGGCGTGGCACTGACTATGTTGAGGTGGGGGTTGGCGGCGCGAATGCCTTCGGCGAATACAAACTTCATGTTCTCGTCGAGCCCCACTGTGCCGGGGGTGAGGCCGCGATCGCGCAGGCCTTCGCCGAGGGCGACGAAGGGACTTTCGTCCTCCTGCCAGACCAGCACTTCGGCGTCTTTGCCGAGCGGGCCCAAGGCGAGCAGTTCGCGGGCGCGGCCCTCTTCAAATGCGGGACAGATGAGGAACGGTTTGGCTCGCGCGGGAAGCACAAGTGCCCAGAGACGCTCTCCACCGTTGAGGCGAAGGTCGGCGAAGTAGACGGAAGAGGTGGTGCTGTTGGCGAGGACGATAGCGTCGATTTTGGCGGCGGTCATCAAGGATTTGGCCCGTTCAATGCGTGCCTGACGTTCGGCGACGATAAACGGCCGAGCCTGACCGGAGAGCACGGGAAGAGCCGTGATGGCAGGAGGCAGTGTCATCGCGACCTCATGGCGGAGGCTTTGTGCGCCGGCCAATGTAGAGATGGCAGCCGCCACGCCTGTTCCCAGGAAATCGCGTCGCGTAAAGGGTCCGAGCAAAGTCAAAGGCCTCCGTGCAGAACAGGGACTAGGGACTAGGGAATAGGGACTGTAGCCCGGGATCTGGGTTATACCAATGAAGCCGTTGGCTGCTCGGCTCGGGCAAATGTGTAGGGACCTTCTGGCACGAGGGCTACACGAGCGTTGGCGGGGAGGCCGTCGAGCGTCGCCTCGATTGCCTCGTCGAGATTGTCGAAGGCTCGAGGGCCGAGACTTCCGAGTTGGCGCTTCGAAATGCCGGGAGAGTAAAAGAAGAGCTCGTACTTCAAGGCGCAGATCGCCAGCTTTTCAAGCTGCCACTGATCGACCTCGACGGGGGATGAACGCATTTCATCGAGGAAGGCGGTGAGTCCGGACAGGTTTTCGAGTCTCCGGGCAAACTCGGGAGAACCGATGCCTTCAGAGCATTCACCGATTAGAAGAATTCTGCCGCCCGGCTTCGCGATATGTTGTGCTGCGCTGATGCCCTTGACGGTTTGGTAGAAGGTCAGGTCGAGTGGATATCCGGCGGAACTGGTGATGACCGCATCCGCCTGTTCGGGGAGGATTTCGAGGGAAGTAGCCTCAAGGAACTCGACTGCGGCCGCGTGCGCGCGCACTGGATTGCCGGCGAAGACACCGGAGATCTCGCGATTCTGTGTGAGGGTGACGTCGAGGATGAAGTCGTGACGAGCCATCCGGGCGATCTCGAGTAATTCGCTATGGAGCGGATTGCCGGCAATTGAGCCCTCTTTTGCGAGGGGCTCGCGCATAAAGCGGGGCGAATGAATGACCTTGATGGTGTCCTGTGCAGCCAGGCCAGGGGCGATCAGTTTGCGTCCGCCAGAGAAGCCCAGCATCAGGTGCTGTTCGACGAAGCCGAGGGTGATGTGGAGATCGGCGGCCATGAACCGCTCGTCGATGTGAACCGGGGTACCTCGACCGGTGGCTCCCAGAAAACGGTGCTGCGCAAGTGCGCGTGCATTATGACCCACGACGCGATAGGTGGAGGCAATGTGCGGACCGACAATGATGACGATCTCTTCCGGTGTCGGCTGGCGATGAAGGCCCGTGGCGACGAGGATGGTGATGCCCTCAACGGGGATTCCGGCCTCGTGGAGGCGGCGGAGATGCGGCGGCAGGGTCAACCGGTTGGGCGCCGGACGTGTGATATCGCAAACGGAGATGGCGGCCGTTTTTTTGCCGGCAGCGAGGACTGCCAGGGGTTCGCCAGCGATGGGGCGATCGAGAGCGAGATCGAGAGCGGCACTCACATCCTGCAAGGCTGGAGCGGAACGGCACTGGAGGACCTGATGCTCGAAGATGTCTGGCACGGATACGTCGATGCCGGTTTTTCCGAAGGCGAAGCGAGTATTCATTGGTGTTGTCGAGACCAGCGGTGTGGGAGCGCCAGTCTCATCCTTGCTGGCTATTCTATCGAGTTACCCGCGACCAATACTTACCTTCGGTGGATCTGGGCGGTCCTGAGGGCCTGACTCATGGCGCGGCAGTGACCTCGATGTAATCGAGCGCGCCGGGGTCGTTGGCGTCGGGAGTGGCTTCGATGCGGAGTACGTCGCCGGGCTTGAGCTCAATGTCGCGGACAGTATGGCGGGCGGAGTTGTCGCCATGGGGATGGAGTGACGGCAGGTTGGCATCGGCGATCCAGTTGGCGAGAGCGTGGCCGTTGACCTGGAGGGTGAAGCGGGCCGTGCCACCCGGCAGGTCGAAGTATTGGGCGGCAATATTGTAGCGGCCCGTCGAACCTTGCCAGGTCCACTCGGCAGAGCACGGGGCCACTTCGCAACGGACGGCTTTGCCATCCGAGGCATCCTCCCATGGAGATACGTCGATGATTTTATAGCCGGTGAGTCGCGCAGCTTCTGCTTCAAGGCGTCCGGGATAGTGGCCGGCGCGGCGCTGCTCATCGGGGATGCCGCTCAGCTTGAGAAAATACTGCACGATGGCGTCGCGCCACACGATGGCATGACCTGCCTGATATTCCAGGCGGGCGCGCATGTCCTCGTAGAGGGCGGGGTCGATGCGGCCTTTCAGGGTGGCCCATTCTTCCAGGAGCTGCGCGGCTTCGGTGGCGCCCTGGTAATGGCTGTCGTAAATGTGCTGGATGACGGTTTTTCCCGAGTGGAGCTTGTAGGTGTAGGGCAGGTGGTGGAAGAAGAGGAGCAGATCGTCGGGAGTGGTGGCTACGGACTCGTAGAGTTTGGCAACTTCAGGAGGGTATTGGCTGGTGAAGCCGGTGCCTGTTGCGACGCTGCGATCCATGCCGACGCCTTCGTGGTCGGCGCGATGCCATTGGCCCCAGCCGTTGTTTTCGCTGGACTCGATGTTGGGGCCGTAGTGGGTGCCGGTGATGTCAGTGAGAGTCTGCATGCCGAGCGGGCCGGTGTAGCGCTCGTAGGCCGGCCAGGACTGCATCAGTATTTTGCCGACCTTGCTGACGACGTCGGGATCACTGCTGATGGTCTGGCGGGTCCATTCTGCTGCGATCTGGCCGGGGGTGAGATTGGGGTTCCACGCGAGGCGGCCAAAGGCGTAGAGATTGGCGAGGGCAAGAGGTGAGCCGAGCCAGGCCTGCTGACCGATTCCGGCGACGCCGACCACGCCGCCCATCGGACGATGGAACGTCTTGCCGGAGAGGATTTCATTGATGGGGGAAGGCCTGTTGCCAGCGCGCATATCGAAGTCGAGCACCTGTTTCCACATGGGTGCGAGATAGACGAGGTGGCGCTGCTGGCCGGTGTATTCCTGGGTGATTTGGAGTTCCATCGCCTGATTCGTCTGCTCAAGGCCGGCGAAGAGCGGCGATACGGGCTCGCGGGCCTGGAAGTCGATGGGGCCTTCCTTGGTTTGCACGATGACGTTAGGAGCGAACTTGCCGTCGAGCGGATGGAAGATGTCATATGCGGCGCGGGCGCGGTCTGCCTTGGGATCGTGCCAGTCGAGGTGGTGGTTGTAGACGAAGGCACGGTAGAGGACGACGCCGTTGTGGGGACGGAGCGCGGAGGCCAGCAGGTTGGCGGCATTGGCGGGGGTGCGGCCATAGCTCGCGGGGCCGGGTTGGCCCTCGGAGTCGGCTTTGACGGTGAAGCCGGCGAAGTTGGGAATGAGCGCGTAGATTTCGCTGACCTTTGCGGCCCACCATGCTTTGACCGCAGGATTGAGGGGATCGTAGGTGGAGAGGCCGCCGATTTTCTGCGGACTGGCGATGTCGACGCTCAGCGCCACGTGTACGCCCCATGGGCGCATGGCGTCGGCGATCCGCGCGAAGCCGCGGAGGAAGCCGGTGGTGAGGAATGGGGCGGCGTTGTTGACGTTGTTCACATTGCAGCCGTTGATGCCGATGGAGGCGAGAAGACGCGCGTACTCGGCAACCGGAGCGAGGTCTTCGCGGACATGACCCGAGTCGAAGAAGATGCTGCGGCCGGCGTAGCCGCGCTCAATGGAGCCATCGGCGTTATCCCACTCATCGACCCAGCGGATGGGCATGGCGGGTTGGCTGCGGAAGGAATGGCTCTGGGGGTCGAACCTTTCAGACGCGTCGGGATAACGAAGAAGAGCGAACGTGCCGTAGAGAATGCCGGCATCGTCGGCTCCGGCGATGACGAGGAGAGTACCTTTCTGCGTTGAGTTCGAGTAGATCCAGTAGCCCTCAGGGGGGATGTCGGCTGGGATGGCAAGATCGGGAAAAGCGTGGCGCACTTCTTTCACGGTGCCTACTACGGTTTCTCCGCCTGATTGGTGCCGGGCGCGAGTGGTGAGGCTGGATGGATCGATATTCGCGCAACAGGGTGCGAGGCTTCGCTGGATCTCTTCGGCGGCCGCTTTTTCCTGCGCGCTGGAGCCGAGGGCGCGTACTTTGAGGGGAATCGCCATGCGGCCGTTCTTTTGATATTTGAGCCACGCCTGATCTGCTGTTTGGGCACTCGCTGTTAGACCAACCGCGAGAGCCGCGGCGACTAACATAGTCCCGAACAAATCGATTTTCTTCTGCACGTTATTCGTCCCTCGATTTGTGCGAGTGCCGTACACCGTACCGTTGTATCACGGCTGGTGAGCGGAGCGGCATCATCGCCGTGAGGCAGTGCGATTGGATAGACTGGGTTGTTTGCGTTTTCTGAGGAGGGTTCCGGGTATGTCGAGCACCATGCAGGCGGTAGTGAAGGCGCATGCGGCCCCTGGTATTGAAATGCGCGAAGTGCCTGTACCGGCGCCCGGAACGGGCGAAGTGCTGGTGCGCGTGGAAGCAGCGAGTGTGTGCGGCACCGACCTGCATATCTTCAACTGGGATCCGTGGGCGCAGGGCCGCATTCATCCTCCGCTGATACCGGGGCATGAATTTTGCGGAATCGTGGCGGGTGTTGGCAGCGGTGTGACAACGGTAAAAGAAGGAGACCAGGTAAGCGCGGAGATGCACGTGGCGTGCGGGAAGTGTTTGCAGTGCCGCATCGGGCAGGCGCACATCTGCCAGCATGTCAGGATACTTGGCGTGGATGCCGATGGAGCGTTCGCCAGCTACGCGATTATTCCCGAGACCAATATATGGAAGCTGCCGGCGACCATTCCGCACGAATACGCTTCGCTGCTCGACCCATTGGGGAACGCGGTGCACACTGTGCTGGCAGGACCTATCGCCGCAAAGACTGTTGCGGTGACCGGTTGCGGCGCGATCGGACTTTTCTCGATTGCGATTGCGAAGGCTTGCGGAGCGGCCAAGGTGTTTGCGATTGAGGTAAATGCACATCGGCGCGAAGTGGCCGCCACGATGGGAGCCGACCAGGTACTGGATCCTTCGGCTGACAACGTGGAAGAGCAGGTTATGGAGGCAACCGACGGCACGGGTGTGGATGTGCTGCTGGAGATGTCAGGGCATCCGACCGCCATGCGGCAGGGATTTGCGATGCTTCGCACCGGCGGAAGAGCTTCGCTGCTGGGGATTCCTTCGCAGCCGGTGGAGATCGATTTTGCGCGCGACATTATTTTCAAGGGCGCCACAGTGCAGGGCATCAACGGGCGCAAGATGTTTGAAACGTGGTTTCAGATGGAAGCCCTGCTGGCTACAGGCAAGCTACACCTGGATCCGGTGATTACGCATCGACTGAAGCTCTCGGAATTTTCGCGGGCGATGGAACTGCTGCAATCGGGTGAAGCCATCAAAGTGGTCTTGAGGCCGGAGTGAAGAAACATCCGAAATGCGGTTGTACTACGAAAGTAAATGTCGCGTCCCCGACCATTCCAATTCAGCACCTGGCGTGAACGGACGAAACTGCTTCCTACGATGCGATGCGAACTTATGATGTTGCCGATCGCGGCTGACGCGATGTCGCGCGGTTTGTGCCTTATGCCACTTGCAGTCAGCTTTCGCGGAATCGCACACGTCATATGGGGAGCAGGGAAAGCAATTGTAGTTCTGATTATGTCGTATTACGATATATCTATGAGTGCTCGAATTGTTGCCGCCGGGACTGACCCGTTGCTATTGAGAACATTAGCTGAATTCCGATTTGAATTGCGCCGCTTCCTGCAATTGAGTGAAGGGTTGGCGCTAGAAGCAGGATTGCACCCCCAGCAGCATCAACTTCTGCTGCAGGTGGCGGGAGCCCCAGTGGCCAGCGACGTGACTATCGCGTATGCGGCAGAGCGATTGGGATTGAAGCACAACAGCACGGTTGAGCTGGTAGACAGGTCAGAGCGCGAAGACCTACTGGTGCGGACGGAAGATCCAGGCGATCGCCGGCGAACGATATTGCGTGTGACGCGGAAGGGCAGACAAGTGCTGGACAGATTGGCTGGCGATCATGCACGTGAATTGAACGAGTTGGGGCCGCGGCTGGTCACCGCGCTGGAGCACGTTCGAATGCATGCAGACGACGGCAGAGGAGAGACTCGATGAAGTCGCGGCCGTCTGCATTGCGGGACTTCACAGTAGACCGGCGGGTTTGGCTTCTCACCGGGGTGGCATTATTTATCGGGGTGTGTGCCGCAGGACTAGCTGTGCTGTTGCTGCGCGCGATCGCTCTCTCCACGAACATCTTTTACTATCATCGCCTGAGCCTTGCGCTAGTTGGGCCCGCGGGCTCGCCGCTCTCGCAATGGGTGATGCCGGTGGTACCGGTCGTGGGTGGATTGCTTGTAGGGTTGATGGCTCACTACGGCTCGGACAAGATTCGGGGACATGGAATTCCTGAAGCCATCGAGGCGATCCTGCTGCGGGGCGCTCGAGTCGATCCAAAGGTGGCGGTGCTCAAGCCGATTTCTGCAGCGATTGCGATTGGTTCGGGCGGACCATTTGGCGCTGAGGGTCCAATCATTATGACAGGCGGAGCATTTGGATCGCTGGTGGCGCAATGGTTGAAGTTAACCGATGCGGAACGGACGACGCTCCTGGTGGCAGGGGCAGCCGCAGGGATGTCGGCCACGTTTGCCGCGCCGATTGCGGCGATTCTGCTGGCGGTTGAGTTGCTTCTGTTTGAAATGCGGCCGCGGTCTCTTGTCCCTGTCGCAGTGGCGAGTGTGATGGCGGGAGCGTTGCGCATCGCGTGGCTTGGCTCGGTGCCAATCTTTCCGGTCGAACTTCACTCACAGATTCATCTGGCTCAGGCGCTTCTTGTGGCGGGTCCTTTGGGTGTGTTGGTTGGCCTTGCCTCAGCGGGACTGAGCCGGCTGATGTATGGGTTTGAGGATGGGTTCGAGCACTTCTGCGGCCGGATGCGCATTCACTGGATGTGGTGGCCGGCGATTGGCGGTATCGGAATCGGCCTGGGAGGATTCTTTTTCCCACGTGGGCTGGGTGTCGGTTATGACAATATCGCGGAGTTGCTGCGCGGCAATGCTCCTGTTGCGCTGCTGGTTGGCTTGTTACTGGCTAAGTCGCTGATGTGGGCTTTCTCACTGAGCTCGGGAACGTCGGGTGGTGTGCTCGCGCCTCTGTTGATGATCGGTGCGGCGCTGGGTGAATCGATCGCGAAGATATCGCACATGCCGGGCGAGACGCAGGCGATCTGGGCACTGATGGGAATGGGTGCGATGCTGTCGGGTGCGCTGGGAGTGCCGCTGACTGCGATTCTGTTCTCGCTCGAGTTGACTCATGCATTGCCGGCTTTGCTGCCGCTGAGTCTGGCATGCACAGCGTCTTACCTGGTGACTTCGCTGGTGATGCGGCGGTCGATCTTGACGGAGAAGCTTGGTCGCCGAGGGTACCATCTGTCTCGCGAGTATGGCGTCGATCCCCTGGAGATGATCTGCGTTGCGGAAGTGATGACCGTTTTAAATGAACCGGTGGACGCCGAGAACGCGGACGGGCTTGCTGATGTGCTGGCTTATGCGGATGAGACCTGCCGCGCAGTAGCCGAGGAGATGGCAACGACTGGAGTGACGTGGATGCAGGTAGTCGATCGCGAGACAGGTCTGATCTGCGGAAGTATCAGCGCGAATGAGTTGCTGGCCGGGCGGAGACGAGCGGTTGTGCGTGAATCAGAGCGGAATCGATCATTCCAGGTTCGTTAGGAATGAATTTAGTAAAGTGGCTCCGGGTGCAGGCGAATTCCACTCCGGGGAACGGATGCATGGTTGCTGGATTCTCCACGAGGGGAGCGAGTGTTTGCTGCTCTATTGAGACGATGAAGGTGGTGGGTTTTCCTCGGCCCAGTGGCTGGGAGCGCGTCCCATGGTCAGGGTCAGGCGGCCTCCCGCAGCGATCTCCTTATGGTGGAGCCAGGCGCGATCGAGGGGTTTGCCATTGAGCTTTGCTGCGATCACGTACTTGTTGTCGGCAGAGACATTGATTGCTTCGATGGTGAAGTCTTTGTTGCCGGCGAGATGAATCGTAGTCTCTTCAAACGAAGGGCTGCCGATGAGGTAGATATCCTGACCGGCATTGGGAAAGATGCCCATCTGGCCAAATGCATACCACGATGACATCGCTCCCGAATCATCATTGCCAGGGAGGCCTGAGCGGCCGGCGTGAAAGCTGGCTGCGATTATTTGTCGAACGCGCGCAGCCGTCTTGTCGGGGCGACCTGCCCAGATGTAGAGATATGGACTGAGGAAGCCGGGCTCGTTGCCGACATCATAGCGACCGGGTAGGTCGAAGAATGCATCGAGCCTCTCGACAAACTTCTGCTGGCCTCCTACCTGTTTGATCAGCGATGCGACATCCTGGGGAACGAAGAAGGAATAGGTCCAGGAGTTTCCTTCATAGAAGGTTGTGCCGCCCCAACTGCAACCGTCCATCGCGGTGAACGGAGAGAGCCAGGTGCCATCCTGGTGTCGTGGCCGAATGAATCCATTGAAGCCGCCTTCGTTGAAGGTGGAATCCCACAGGTTCTTCCAGTTGGCTGATCGTGCAAGGTACTTGGCGTAGTCAGCGGTATTGCCCAGTCCTCTGGCAAGCAGTGCGATTTCGTAGTCGTTGGCCGCATACTCCATCGAGACGGAACCGGGACGGTCTGAGCCTTCAATCGATACGTAGCCGAGCTTATGCCAGTCTTCGAGTCCGCCGCGGCCTTCTTTGAAGTGGTCTGCGGGTGCGGTCTCAGCGTCGTGGAGTTCGGCTGCATAGGCGGTGGTCCAATCGATACCTTGCAGACCCTTGACATAGGCGTCGGTGATGAGAAATTCGGCATTGCTTCCACCCTGCACACGTCCGTTGTAGTTGCCGCTGCGCGCGTCGGGCAGCCATCCTTCGTGCCGGTAGATGTCCACAAGAGATCGCACGATGGCAGACTCGCGATTGGGGGCGATGAGTGTCAGCAATGGGCCGGAGGTACGGAAGATATCCCAGATGGCGTAGTAGTCGTCGTAATAGGGTTCGCTGGATTTCCAGAGCGGGTTCTCGGCGGTGCGGTCGGTCGGCATCAGCATGGTGTGATAGAGAGCGGTGTAAAAGACCTGCGCCTGCTCATCTGTCGGACCTTTCAACTCGATTTTGCTCAAAGCGCGATCCCACGCGGCAACTGCGGCCGCCTGGGTAGCAGCAAAGTCGAAGGCCGAAATCTCGGTAGTCGCGTTGCGGCGCGCCTGCTCAATGCTGATGAATGAAATGCCGATTTTCATCAGTACTTGCTGCCCGGCATGAGTGGGAAGGGAGAGCCATGCTCCGGAGTTTGAGTTTGCCTCGCCGCGCACGGTCTTGATTCCCGGTTGCAGATGTCCGTTCAGCCATGTTCCCGAAGATGCAGCGGGAGTATCGGTCATCGCGTAGAAGTAGACCGTGTACGAGTTTGGCTGCTTGTTCCAACCGCCGGTGACGCTTGAGGAACCTGCGACTTCAGTGGGGGAAAGAACATTGACTTCAGATGCGGTCAGCGATTGCGATTCGCCGTGCCTGACGCTGGCAAGCAAACAATGGCTCACCTCGAAAAGCAGATTGGATTGCGGGCTTGCCGGGTAAGTGAATCGGTAAAGAGCAGTGCGACGGGCGGCGGTGATTTCAACGGAGACTGCAGATCGCGCCAGTTTCACCGAATAGAATCCGGCAGATGCTTTCTCATCGGCTCGGAGCGATTGCGAATCGAGCGGGGCGATGTCATCCACTGTCGGCATGATGAGGATGTTTCCGTACTTCGCTCCGCCACCGGTGCCGCTGACGTGGGTTTGGCTAAATCCGCGAATGTCGCCGGTCGCTGTCCATCCCGCGTTCGGGTCATTCTCGCCCTGAATCATGTCGGGGCCAGGCTTGATCATTCCGAAGGGGAGAGCGGGCCCGGGAAACACATTGCCGCCGGCGTCGGCCCCAAGAAACGGGTCAATGTGGCGGGCGAATTGACCGCGGGCCGGAGGAACAAACAAGAAGACAGGCAAGAGCAGCATCGCTTGGCGAGCGAAAAAATTCATGAGGAAACTCCTCTGGAAGTCTAGCCGAAAGAGGCCTCGAGTAAGGCCAGGGATAGCAGCTCTTGTGGGCGGTTGATCTATTTCGGAGGAACAGGCGCGGCATTGACAGGAGGAGGCGACTGTTTGGGTGTGGTCGCGGGCGCCGTCGCGGGTGCTGTGCGCTTCTTTTTGGGCTTCTTCGCAGGCGTTGGCGTGGTGCAATTGGATGTGGGGGGAGCAGCCTTTACCGCGCTCTTTTCGGCCGAGAGTGTTTGCACGCTTGCTCGCAGGTCACTTAGCTGTTTCTCCTGTGAGAGAGCCTGATCTTGCAGGCGATCGTCGAGCGCCAGGCGAGCCTTTTGCAGGCCGGTCAAGGCCTGTTCCAACTGGCCGAGCTGGTCGCCGGGTGACGCAACTCTCGCAGCTTCTACCACGCGCAGAAGCACGTCATACAGAGCGTCGATGTTACGAGTGACCGGCAACACTTTGCTCATGGATCCGGGAGCCGCATCGGCTGCAACAAGCAACGGCGGCAAGTTTGTCTGCAGATCCCGGAGAATGGCACTGATATTTGTGCCTGCCTCTTCTCGCACGGTACCCTTTTTCCATTTATCAAGCTTCAATGCGCTCATGGTCTGCTGTACCGTATCGAGCGAGGGCTGCAGCGTGGCGGATGGGGCGCTCGGCTCTGAGGGGGCAACGGTCGCAGCCGGAGCGTCTTGCGCGGGAATGGCATTTGTGGGCGATTGCGCCGCGGTAACGGCTGAGACCGAGCAGACAGCGGTCAAGATGAGAACTAGGTTTGAGATGCGCATAGTTGTATCCTTTTGCTGCTTCGGAATGATTGCGACGACTCGTTCTCAGCAAGTTCGTACTGATACAGAGTCGGGATGCAGATCAGCTTCAACCATCGCCGCGAAGCTTCAGAACAATTTTAGATGCAAATGCAGGGTCGCGCACCTTCGATAGCTCGAGTGTGCGCTAAGTAAAAGCCCTGCGATTTGTTGAAGCGGTGGTCAATTCTCGCGGTTGGGCTCGGCTTCGGGCAAGACATCGTCTTCGCGTGCCATCCATACATACAAGGCGGGCATGAGGAAGACGCCGATGATCAGGTTGGCCAGCAAGCCACCCACAATGACGATGGCAAACGGCCGCTGTGAGTCGGAGCCGATGGCGTGAGAGAGGGCCGCAGGCAGCAGGCCGAGGGTGGCCACCAGCATAGTCATCATGACGGGACGAAGCCGCAGGACCGCCCCTTCCACAGCGGCATCAATGATTTGTTCGTGGCTCGATTCCTCGGTCTTTTTGCGCTGCGCACGCAATTGATTGATGAATTCGATCATGATGACGCCGGTTTCGACGGAGACACCAAAGAGAGCGAGGAACCCGACGGCCGAAGAAACGGAGAAGTTGGTATTTGTGAGGAACAATGCCAAGGGGCCGCCGATCGAGGCCATGACTACTGAGATGAGAATCAGCATGGACCATTTGAAGGAGCGGAACATTGTGTAGAGCAGGACAAAGATCACCAAGACAGTGATGGGAATGACGACGGCCATGCGCTTGTTCGCACGCTTCTGGCTCTCATATTCACCCGCCCACTCAAGGTGATATCCAGTGGGCAGCTGCACATTGTGCTCAACCTTGCTTATGGCTTCTTCCACGGTCGATCCGAGGTCGCGGCCCACGACGGAATACTTGATGGCGATGTAACGTTGTCCGCCTTCGCGGTTGATAGCTTCGGCACCATCGTCGGTCGAGACGGTGGTGAGTTGCGCAAGGGAAACGCGCTCGCCGGATGGCGCCAGCAAGCGCACGTTTTCGATGGCTTCGCGGGTGTCACGGTATTGCTGCTGATAGCGGAGAGTTACATCGTAGCGTGCCTCACCCTGCTGCAATTGCGTTACAGCGTTCGCGCCGACCGCGGTCTGGATGGCGTCTTGAATATCGGCGACGTTGATACCCCAGCGCGCCGCGGCATCACGATCGACTTTGAAGTTGAGATTGGGCTGGCCCACTATGCGAAAGATGCCCAGGTCGGCGACGCCTTTCACCGTGGCCATCTGGCTCTGAATGATCTCAGCGGTGTGCTCGAGCGTACGCAGATTATCGCCGTAGAGTTTGACAGCCAATTCACCTTTGACGCCTGAAACAGCTTCTTCCATATTGTCGGAGATGGGCTGGGAGTAGTTCCAGAGAACGCCGGGAAACCTGGTGAGTTCCTTGTTGATGGCAGCGATCAATTCTTCTTTATTTTGGTGGAAGACGGGGCGCCAATCCTTCTTCTGCTTTAAATCTACGAAGTATTCAGTATTGAAAAAACCCGCGGTGTCGGTGCCGTCATCGGGTCGGCCGGTATGGCTGATGACGGTTGTGACTTCGGGGAATGACGCGATGATGACACGAGCCTTGTTGGTGAATTCAACACTGGACGTGGGGCCTTCACTGGGAGGCAGGGTTCCGCGGATCCAAATGGAGCCTTCATCGAGGTGGGGAAGGAATTCAGAACCGATGGGTCCGCCAACGGCGAGATAAACGGCGAAAAGGAAGAGGCCGGTGGAGATGCCCACAGTAAGTTTGCGGTGCACGATGGCCTCGCGCACCGAGGTGCGATAGTGGCGGGTGAGCCACTTCATGATGGGGTTTTCCCACTCTTGCGCTCCTCTTGGGAACAGGATGATGGCCATCACCGGCGCCACAAGTATGGCGAACAACAGCGCACCGATAAGCGCGAACGTTACCGTCCATGCCATGGGTTTGAAGAGGCGTCCCTCCACCGCCTGCAGCGTGAAGATGGGCAGGTACGAGGCGATGATGATGCCGCGGGCAAAGAAGACGGGACGCTGTACCTCGTGCGATGCATCGCGAATCTTTTGCATCGCGGTACGCGTGTCGTCGGGGTGGGACAGGTGGCGAATGATGTTCTCAATCATCACTACCGAACCATCAACAACCATTCCGAAGTCCAGCGCTCCGAGGGAGAGCAAGTTCGCTGGAATATGGCTGAGGTCGAGACAGATGGAGGCGAACAGCAAGGCAAAAGGGATGGTCAAGGCGACGATGATGGCGCCGCGGATGTTTCCCAAAAAGAGAAAGAGAATGATGGAGACCAGGATGATGCCTTCGGTCAGGTTGTGCTCGACGGTTTCGACCGTGAACTTTACGAGGTCAGAACGATCGAGGAATGGAACAACCTTGACGCCCTTGGGAAGCATGGCGCTATTGAGCGTTTTGACTTCCTGATGGATTGACTGCAGGACGGGGTCGGAATCCGCGCCTTTCTGCAGCAGTACGATGCCTTCAACGGTATCGGGATTGTCGACGATTTTGCCATCGGGACGATGCGTGGCGCGCCCGACCTGACCGAGGCGGATCCGAGGACCCTGCGCGACGGTTGCAATGTCTTTGACGCGAATCGCCGCGCCATTTTG
>WNGK01008223.1_pt1 | contig 19809 bp, 15 predicted proteins | sample 5400601 | NCBI WGS metagenome assembly WNGK01 (sample SAMN13153376, study PRJNA577476) | soil metagenome | isolation source: 60 cm soil or saprolite under Garry oak tree replicate 1 | place: USA:California | collected 2016-06-15
ACAGCTGTCAACTCACAGGAGACCCAACAGGTTGACCCCTTACCGCCCGAAATCGTGGAGTTTTGCGCGCTCCTGGCACGCATTCTCCATCGCTGCATTCAAGAGCAAGACCCTCAGATTCTCTCCCGATTAGGCTTTCCCAGTGCTCCCACCATGCAGAGCAGTGAGGTGACCCATGAACATGCAGCATAATAAGTCTCACCGCCCCTCAATGGCTGTCGCTGGTTACGTGCACTGCTCTGGCCAGAGGCAATTCGATCAGTATGGCATCGACGCGCAAAAGCGCGCGCTGGCCGCGGAAGCCGCGCTGGCCGGCTTCCCGACCCCAGTCTTCTACGAAGAAAACGAACAGAGCGCCAGGAGCGAGCACATGGGGAAGCGCCCGACATTCCAGCGCGGGCTTCAGGAGGTCGAGGCCGGACGGGTGCAAGTCGTCATGGTGTACGCGCTCGACCGCTGGTCTCGTAGCGCCAGGGGAAGGCGGCAAAGCTTGCGCACTCTGGCAGAACACCAGGCCACGTTCATCTCGCTCTCTGAACATGAGAGGGAGGGACAGGTATGAGCAACATATTGCATGCGTCTCAACCATCGTCTTTTGTCGTGGCTGGCTACGTGCGCCGCTCCAGCTGGATGCAACGAGACAACTTCAGTAGCGACGCCCAAAAGCGAGCGATGACAGATGAATGTACAAGACGGGGGCTCCCGGCCCCTGTCTTCTACGAGGATGACGAACGCAGCGCGAGAGGGGAGCAGATCGCCAAACGTCCGGCATTTAAGAAGCTGCTGGAGGATGTCGAAGCCGGGCGCGTGCAGATGGTCATGGTTCACAGCTTTGATCGCTGGTCACGCAATGTCATGGTGACGCTGCAAAGCTTCCGCATCCTGGCAGAGAAGCATACTGCATTCGTTTCGCTCTCTGAACACATCGACTACTCAACACCAGAGGGGAAGCTCCAGCTGACGATCCTGGCCGCCTTTGCGGCATACTTCTCTGATTCGCTCGCCAAACACACCAGTAAAGGCAAAAGTGAGCGGGCGGCGCAAGGACTCTTCAACGGGGATATCCCCTTTGGATACCGGCGGACAGGGGAAAAAACGCCGCCAGAGCATGACCCACAAACATTTCCAGGGCTGCGTCTGATCGGGGAATTACGCATGCAAGGGATGACTGCCGAAAAGATTGCTGACGCGGTGAACGCTGCTGGCTATCGTACCGGTAGTAAGCGCTTCGGTGCTCGACTCTTTACCATTGATACGATTAATGCGATCACCCGCAATGAGTTTTACGCAGCGTATGCGCCGGGCTCCGAGAGAGGAACCATCCTCTATCGTGGTCAACGCTTTCGCGGTCAACATCCGGCTGCCTTCACCTCTGAGGAATGGCAGCGCATCCGTATCGGTTCACGAGTCAACTACAATGCGCCTCATCGGAGCGAACAGGCTCGACATACCTACGAGTTTTCTGGGTATATCGTCTGTGTCGATTGTGGCTTAAACTTGCGTTGTAAGGGCGGGAAGCGGTACTCTTACTATAAAGACATGGCAAAAGCGCGCCAACTGCCATGTCCGGCTGGCGGATTCATGCAGGTACGAAAGGATGTGGTAAGTCAACAATTTGGCGACTTACTGCGTGCCTTGGATTTACCAAGGTACTGGAGGGAAGAGATACGCCGGCAAATACTCGAGATGCAAGAGATGGCAGGAACGGATCACGAGACGGTTGAACGCGAGAAAGAGCGACTCAAACTCAAGAGGGCCCGCCTTCTGAAGTTGTACAAGGACGGCTACATAGACGATGAAGAGTTTGAGGGGGAAACGGCCGCCATAGAACTGACGCTGCACCGATTAGAGACGCCGGACATGAACGGCGTGAGCATGGATGAGATCATTGCGGCAGGGGAGCGGCTGCCAGGGATGGCAGCGCTCTGGAGTGTAGCGACGGTAGAAGAGCGGCGCGAAATGGTCGAACAGCTGCTCGAGCTGGGGGGACTCTACTACGATCTGCCGTGCAAGATGATCGCTGGCATCAAACCACAGCCTGCGTTTTTGCCTGCGCTGAGATTATTGCAGGGGATCGAAGAGCAAGATGCATTACCCAGCGTCCTGGTGATGTCAGCATGGACGCAGAAGCGGCAAAAAGAAAACTCCCCAACGGCTGTGTCACATCAAGGTGAGTTGGGGAGCGACGGCGGAACCGACGGGTTTCGAGTCCTCTGTCACCAATTTTTTCCCTCTTGCTTGCCCCGTCGGGCACACTGTCTCAAAAGGTTCAGCACCTTCTTTCTAAGGAGGAACCAGCTGAGGGAAGCCCTCCTGCAGTGATCAAGCCGGCCAGGACCAAGGTACCCAGCAGACAGTCTTCCTGCTTCCGAGTGGCCGACGGTGCGGCAGCGTGTGGTGGAGAAGAAAGAACCGCTCCGTACAGTTGCAGCCGCGTACGGTGTTTCGCCTGAAACGATCCGTCGCCTTCTTCATCCTCATCAGCAGGATGGACAGCTAGAAGCCTAACGGTCCTCAAGCTGGTCTCCGTCCTTCAGAGCAGCAGGCTCTCTTCCTTGTCCCCATGCAGGGGAGCGACTGCTCCCTTGCTCGGTCTGCCCCAGTTCTGCCCGCAGGAGTGGAAGCAGCGTGAGGCGAACAGTCTGCTGGCCTTCACAGGGCAAGCAGGCCCTATGAGCGCGACGCTTGCTGGCGACGACCTTGAGCGCCTGTGCCCACGGGTTGCGCAACGAGATGCACCTCTGTGCGCCGCGTCAGCGGCAGAAACTGAGCGCAACACATGTTGCTGAGGCTGTTGGAAAGCCTCATGTACACCTAGCTTATCCTTGCCAATTGGCTGAAATCTCGAAAGAGAAAGGGGAGTGTAGCATGCTAGGAAAAGGCAACGTAAGAGGAAACTGTTGATCCTGTGAATTGTCAGTACAAGGTGTGTATGGTTAAAGCTGAATTGCCTGAACTCTAGTCTTTGTGGTCTCACATCTGACACTAGCGAAAGACAGTTGAAACGCTAGATCAGAAGGTAATGCGGTATTGAGAGGTTGCCACGTTATCCAACCCTTCTGACACAACCTTTTACGAGGAAACGAAAGACGAACAGAGAACCTGGAGCACGCCGAACCTCAATCTGTCGAAAACGCGGGATCACCTAAACAGGGATACCCCTGCATGGTGACGGAGTTGCCATATTACTCAAGGTGGGCCTGTAATGGGTTCCGCAGATCGCAGAACCTCACCGTTCATGCGATATCGAGATGAGGATAAGTGGATGGTAACATCCATCAAACCTCCGCTCTCAGAGAGGAAGGGCAACAGTTTACTTGGCTCATCAATCAACGAAAGCGAGGGTGTGCTGATGCTACCCGATACAGTCATTAGAAGATTGAAAGCACTTGGAGAGATCTCTCAACAGGAAAAACAGATCAACGGTCTCTTTCGTCTGATGGAGCAGCCGATCTTGTGGTATGAGGCATACGCCACTATCTATGCCAATGATGGGGCAATGACCCCTGGGGTAGATGGCGCCACTCTTGATGGATTTTCCGAAGCACGGGTGGCTTCGATCATCAAACGGCTCAGAGACGGAAGTTACCGCTTCAAACCGGTACGCAGGACCTACGTACCAAAACCCAATGGCAAGAACCGCCCACTAGGCATCTCTTCGGGAGATGACAAACTGGTGCAAGAAGTGGTGAGAAAGATCCTGGAATGCATCTATGAACCGATTTTTGAAAACAGTTCTCATGGCTTCAGGCCAGGACGATCTCCTCATACAGCATTAGAACACATGGAAAAGGATTGGACTGCGGTCAAGTGGATCATCGATATGGACCTGCGAAGTTACTTCGACACGATCCCCCACGATTTGCTGGTAGGGTTACTCAAAAAGAAAATCGGGGACAAACGCTTCATTGGCCTCATCCAAGCCATGCTCGATGCGGGCTACTTAGAGGACTGGACGTATTACGCCACCTACAGCGGGGTGCCTCAAGGCTCGATTGTTTCACCCATCCTCGCCAATATTTATCTGCACGAACTTGACCTCTTCATGAAGACTCTGAAGGAGCAATTCGAGACAGGAAAAAGGCGCAGGGCAAATCCAGCATACATCCGCTACTCCCACAAAATCCGTCGACTCCGAAAGGAATGGGATACCCTGAAAGAAGAGGAAGGAGGGAAAGCAAAACTTCAGGATATTCAACGACACATCAAAGCGCTTCAGCGTCAACGAAGACGCCTGCCAAGCGCAGACCCATTCGACAACGGATACAAGAGACTCCACTACTCTCGCTATGCCGATGACTATGTCATTGGCATCATTGGCTCAAAAGCCGATGCGCAACGAGTCAGACAAGAAGTCAGGCGATTTATTGAGCAGACGCTCAAGCTGACTATTGCAGAGGAAAAGTCGCATATCCGTCACAGCAAGCAAGGGGTCATCTTTGTGGGATACTGGATAAAAACGTACTCTGGAAACCGTATCGTCAAGGTGAAATGCAACAATCGCCATACGACGCGGAAATCAGTCTCAGAGCGACTTCAACTCCACATTCCCAAAGGTCGGCTTCAAAAGTTTTGCACCACGAAAAGATATGGGAATTACGCGATAGGTGAAGCGCGGCACAACCCAGGATTTATCTCCCTGAGTGATGCTGAAATCATTCTTGCCTACAATGGAGAACTTCACGGCCTGGCAAACTACTACGCCTTGGCACACGATGTCAAACGGGACATGGGCAAACTGGCCTACATGTGGAAGCAGAGTTTGTTCAAAACGTTGGCAAGCAAGCACAAGGAAAGTGTGAACAGGGTGGCGAAGCGGCTCAAAACGGATGAGGGATATGCCCTCATCATGCACCAGGAGCAGAAAACCCGCGTCATCAGACTCTTCCGGCTAAAGGATCTCAAAGCGCCATCGTCAAACGACCCAGGGATCGACATCCCTCCCAATACGTTCGCTCTTACCCTCAGCCGTTCGGAGTTGATCCGACGACTGAATACCAGTAAGTGCGAGTACTGTGAGACGCAACAAGGCCCCTTCGAGGTCCATCACATTCGGAAGTTGAAAGATGTCGCCAAAGGAAAAGAACCCTGGCAACGACTGATGATCGCACGACGCAGAAAAACGCTGATCCTCTGCACACAATGTCATCGTCAGTTACATACAGGAACACTCCCTGACAGAAAGTCAATCCAAGGAAAAAGTAAAGGGCGAGCCGTGTACGGTTAACGCTGTAAGCACGGTTCTGGGAGAGGGTGACGGGTGACCCCGTAAGGGGCATCCGCTCCCCACTCTACCAAGGAAAAGGGCTCGAGATCATTCTTCGTTGCATGCATGGTTTCTGCGACTCCAGCGGAACTGCTCCAACGTCGCCACCAAGCAAACGATGTGGCTAAGGTAACTTGTGAGGCCGCTTGGCACTACACAGTTCGCTTGCTGCCATCTCGTTGCACAACCCGTGGGCTCCACAAGCCGCCCCACGAGCAGGACCGCCAGCCACTGCATACCAGGCACAAAGATGGGGCGACCCGGAGGCATGTAGTAGCCCGGCTTGACATGGGTTAAACGCGCCGCTTTACTGGAGCGTGTGGGTCCCAGGTCTTCCACCTGTTGGCTTTCCGGCTTCTCCCAACTGCTCTCATCCCAAAGCACCAATCCCTCCTGTCCCGCTTGCTGCCACTGCGCCAACTGCGCGCTGGCTCGCTGCCACAGGTAGTCTCGGATCAGCGTCGCACGCCACCGGATGGAATGCAACAAATTGCTGAGTCGTTTGGTGCCTGCTGGAGCCTGATCGGGAGAGAGCAAGTACCCCCCTAACTCGCTTAAGAGCAGGCCATTGGCTCGATCACGAAACGTGAGGATCACGGCCACAGTCTGCAGGAAGGTGCGTACCAGCCGTTTGTCCAATCGCCTGTCCAACTCCAGCAGCAGCGGAAAGAGAAAGTGCGCCAATTGCGCGCTCAGCCCTTGGGCCATGGAGGCCGCATCATAGGGCGGCACTTGCAGGGCCTCTTGTCGTAGGAGATACTGAGTCTGCATAAGGGGAACCTCCTGAGTACACTTGAAACGTTTCCTGCTTCAAGTCTATCTCAGGAGGTTCTCTTTCGCTAGCTCATCCCTAAAATTCGGGATGACTCATGTCGACGCCCTACCCTACTCCATTTTTCCCGGCTCTCCCCTGCTCGCTCGCTTTTGAGCGTCAGATGTTCCCGGCTTTGCCGACAAGGTAGCCCTCTTCTCCCATGATCGCCCGTTCATTGACAGTCATCCTCTCCTCGTGCTATAACCATAGTTATAAAAAGATATAACGCGCGTTACCCGTAGCGAAAAAAGGCAGGTACAGCTCATGAGGAAACAGGGTGCTCGACCATCAGCGCAGTCCCTTCCATTGACGTCAAAGCTACCTTCCCACCGCCCTCTCAAGCATGAGCGACGGCGAGAGGCAGCACGGCGGCGGGAAGCAGAGCAGCGGCGGGCTACTCGAACCAGGCGTCAGGTCACGGTGAGCGTCATCGTTGCTCTGCTCATCACGGCTGCGGTCTCCCTGTACTTGGTGGCGCAGACCCGTGCGAAGCCGCAGAACCAGACGGAGCCAGGCGCACATCCGGCGTATACCCCGATAGATGACATTGCTTGTAATCAGATGGAACAGGCCGTCTTTCACATCCATGCCCATCTGTCCTTCTCTCTTGATGGGCAAGCCGTTGCCATTCCCCAGGGGATCGGGATTGCACCTGATAGCTCCTGTTTCTACTGGCTGCACACGCATGACGCGAGCGGCGTGATCCACATCGAGGCGCCGGCCAACCGGACGTTCACCTTAGGGAACTTCCTGGACATCTGGGGACAGCAGTTCTCGGAGCCTCGAACAGGATACCCCTCTGCGTTGGATCAGCCGGGAGGTCCTGGTTGGCAGGTCTGGGTGAATGGGAAGCCGTATACTGGTGATTTCCACATGATTGTTTTGCAGCCTCATCTGCTGATCACCTTGGCGTACCACAGCCCAGGGGTCAGGCCCGATACAACATACAACTGGAATGGGCGAAAGTCCTGTTTGGATCACCGGTTGCACATGATAACGTCCTGGACGCGCACAGGTATGCTGACAGGGAAGCCATTCCGCTTGTGCTTGCATTTCCATGCCACTTCAGCTATACTCTAACCATGGTTAGAGATAGTATCAACCATCATCATACAATGCAACGGCAACAGCCCCGTTCGCAAGCGAGGAGGGAGCAGTGGATACCTCACCGGTGAACGCATCAACGGAAGTACCCCCACCGAAGCAGGAACCTGCTTCACTCTGGCAGCTGGTGCGCTATTTTCTGCGCCTGGGCACGCTCGGCTTCGGTGGTCCGGTGGCGCTGGTGGGGTTGTGCTGGCTACATGGGACATCCGTTCAGAAAACTCACCGTTTGCACCAGCCCGATTTTCCTTTTCTTTCACTTCCCTCTGGTGAATGACAGAGAAAATCGGGGAATGGAGAACAGATCTCCAGTCTTCCGTGAATTAGGTAGGAAGAAGCCTTGCGAACCAGGCAAACACGCGGCATGTTTGCCTGGTTCGCAAAACAGAGACGAGTGTCGAGAACCGAAAAACACAGGGCAACTCTGGCCCCATCACGTAACTCTGTCGAATGCATCCACGGGTGACACGCTTTTCAGCACTTATGCTGCTCGCCGATAGTCATAGTGTAGCCCACCCAACACTGGAACCGAGAGCACTTGACCCGACTGGTTCGGGGAAGAAGCAGAAAGCATCAGCGGCTCCGGAATCCGCTGTCCAAGCCCTTGATGGGGACGAGTGTGATTAAAATACAGGACATAGCTTTTGAGAAGCCGTTGGAGTTGCATCTCATGAAAGATGAGAAAGTGATCCAGGCATTCTCGTCTCACGCTCCCCAGAAAACGTTCACACACAGCATTCGCTAGCGGGGTTCGATATGGCGTTCGAAGCACCTGGATGCCACTGGTGGTTGCCACTCGTGCAAAATTCTGGCCGAATTTCTTGTCATTATCCCTGATGAGGTATGCTGGAGTTTGCCCATACGGAGTCGCTTCCCGCAGTTGTTGCGCCACCCACAGATCCGTCGGAGAACGGGTCACGTTCACATGGATCACCTTTCGTGATTTCAATTCGATGATGAAGAAAGCAAAAAGCGGGCGAAAGAAGAGGTCCGTCACCTGCAAGAAATCACAGGCCCACACCTCTGCCATATGATTGCGCAAGAATGTTCGCCAGGTCTGTCCAGGAGATCGTTTGGGTCGAACCAGCTTCATATACTTCTGGATGGTCCGTTTACTCACTCGAATATCCAGCTTAAGGAGTTCCCCACGGATGCGCTCCGCTCCCCAGAGTCGATTATTTGCTGCCATCTCCTGGATCAATGTGATTGTCTCGCACGAGAGCCGAGGCTTGCTTGAGCGTGCTTTCGATCCGTGCTTCCAGAACAAGCGGAAGAGCTCACGATGCCAACGCAGAAGCGTCTCTGGCTGGACAAGGAAAAGCGCTTGTTTCCAGGTTCGAACCATCCTGGCGAGAACCACCAGGAGAAACCGATCGGTCTTCAGATAGACGGGGTGTTTGACCTGTCGACGGAGTATGATCAGTTGGTGCCGCAACAGGGCGTTTTCAGCAAGGAGTTCAGATTTTCCTCTCGTCATGTCGGCAAGCGTGCCGAGCACAAGGGAAGTCGTCGATGGTTTGATCCAACGCGAAAAACAGGCCTGGAGCGTGCGACAGTTGGAACGGATTCGTTGCTTGATCAAAGTGAATACACAACCCACGAAATTGAACCTCACCTTCGTGAAAATAGGCACCTAGCCAGAGAGTACGAGCAGAATGGACGATGTTGATTGTACTCGCAACTCCTGTGCTTAGGCAAGGAGGCGTGTTCTATCGCGTGCAAGATGCCAATTTCCTGAACAGATGTCCCAAGTAGCCAGCACACTGTCGCTTTTCTCGGCATCCCCACTTTTACCAATTCCCGAACAGTCACGTACAAACAGACCTCTTGACAATGTGCTTATCCTATGGTATATTTAGATCGATCTAATTTTAGATCGATCTAAATATACCATAAAGCCTTGCAGTTAGGTTGAGGGAAAAGGGACGGGTAGATGCGATATCGCTGACAGCAGTGGAAATGGTATCAGGACAGCAGATTATCAATGGCTGTGCTCAGAAGCAGGAAGCCTTGGCAGAGCTAACGAGAGGAGCTAGGCTCCAAACATATGGGCGAGGAGAGCTACTCTGGGATATTGGAGAGATACATGGCTTCGTCTACATTCTGAATGCCGGAATGGTAGGACTCTATAGTCTCTCTCGCCACGGGCGCGAAATCCTGTTGTCTACCTTTCACGAGGGAGATATGGTGGGTCTCATCCGTCAGGGCGAAGTGAGTGGTACATGCAGCTATGCCAAGGTTCTCGTCGATGCTACTCTCGCCTATCGTATTTCATATCACCATGTCCTACAGCTGATGAGCACTTCCTTAAGGGTTACCTCATACGTATGCACGTTGATCTCGAGGCAGCTTGGGGAGTCCCATAGGATTATAGAGGAATTGGCCTTCTATGAGATAAAAACGCGCCTCGCTCGCACCCTCATCCGTCTTGCCCTGTCCAGCGAAGAACGGATAGTATTGGCAACTCATGCAGAGCTTGCTGCAATAATTGGCACGCGGCAAGAGGAGGTGACAAAGGTGCTTTCCCACTTTCGGGCCTCGGGGCTTGTTGCCTCAGCGCCCCATCGTCGTGGGCTTCGCGTGCTCGATCTAGAACGTCTCAGTTCAATACGCAATGAGCCTAATATGTGAAATCGCATATCAAGCTCTCAAAATCCAAGTTACACTACTCCTTAGGGAAAAAAGAATGAAAGACAGGGACGTGGCAGATTTGGCCTGGCAAGTGGACAGACCTGATCTTCCAGCGTGGAATCTCTGTAGTGCGATCTCCGTAGCACAGCAGTGGAACACTTCACTAGAGACGTGTTTCTATTGAAAACTCATCCTACTGACAGGTTGTCTTTCGTAGTGCATCCTCCTCATATCAAACCATCAGGTCCGACTAGAAAGAATGGACATCACAAGCCATCTCCCGGTATTTTTATCCACATGTGCTTGCAGTACTAGTAGGAGAGTCGCACAGCGTAGGTGGCATGCTGACATGCGGCCGACTGAAAAGACATGTACTGGCTGGCAGAAGGAGTACTTTTTATGTTAACACAACGCTTGAGTCGTCGCAGCCTCCTCAAATCCGCCCTCGCCGTCGGTGCAGCCACGAGTGTGGGTCCGTTGCTCAACGCCTGCGGTAGCAGTTCTTCTAGTAGCGGTTCCACTACTATAACCCTCCAGATGTGGTCGGGACCAGAAGGTGTTGCCATGCGGCCAATTGTGGCGCGTTGGAATAGTGAAATGAGCGCTAAGACTGGCATTACCCTCCGAGAAACCGAGCCGAGCCGCGATGGTTACGACGCTCTTATCACCTCACAACTGCTCTCTAAGAGCGGCACCCCCGACATCGTTTTCCCGTTCAACTGGGATGTTGCGCGTGTGTCCAAGGCAGGCACGCTTGTTGATCTTACCCCGTATATCAATAAGGATCCCTCGGGGTTCAAAATGGACGATTTCTTCAAGGTGGCTGTTGACTCCACGAACATCGATGGTCACCAATATGCCTTACCATTGGATATGAGCCTGCCAATCCTCTACTATCGGAAGGACCTCATTTCTACACCCCCAGACACCTGGGATGATTTCCTGCAGATGGCTGACCGGTTCACGCAGAGCCGCAACTCCAGTTCACCTACACGCTTTGGCACGACCCTCTACGCCCGTACGGGCCGGGCGGAGCCGGCACAATTGTGGGAGGAAATCTTCTGGCCTTATGGAGGTGAACTGTCTGACTCTAGCTATCATTGGAGCATCGCCAACCAGGCCGGCGTGCAGGCGACGATGGTGGGACGCACGCTCGTCCAGCGTGGGAATGTGCCTCAACCGGTCACGAACTACGAGTATCCGCAGGTGCTCTCGGCCTTGACCAACGGCACTGTGGCCTTCATACAGGAGTGGAATGCCGCCTGGGGCCAGATCATCGACAAGACCCAGAACCCTTCGTACTTTGACAAGATTCAGTATGCACCTATTCCGGGGGTCCGTCAGTCAGATGGTACAGTCAAGCGTGCGTACCATGTGCATACGATCAACCTCGCGGTCAATGCCTCAAGCAAGCATGTCGACCAGGCTGTCGAGGTTCTCAAATGGCTGCTGCGCCCGGATGTCGCCATCGCGTATACGGTTGCCGGCGGCAACACTCCACGCCCGTCGATCTTCAACTCGCCCGATGTGGCCAAAGTGCGGCCTGGCTTCCAGTCCTGGTTGGCGACTCAGGTGACAAGTTCCGGCAAGCTGGAGCCCAAACTCGCCGAGATGCCTGACATCGACGACCTCATCATGAATCAGTACCTGAACGCTGCCTGGGCAGGCCAGATGGACCCCATGACGGCTCTGAGCGCTGCTCAGGATAAGATCAATGCTCTTCTCAACAAGGACGGCGTGCAGAAGTAGGTCGCTCTAGTTCAGCAAGGTGCATGATTCGAAATCACCGACCCGTGCAATGTCTACTCACAAGCTATTTGGCTTGTTGCAAATTCGGAGGGAGTTTATGGCCAATTTCCAAGTCACACCGGGGAAGACCGGCTTACCAGTACAGCAAACGCTGCAACCTGCCGAAGTCGTCAATGAGCCGCGCAGGCGGCAGAACTTTCTGCAGCGAGCGACCAGACCCCAATATCTACTGATCATGCCGGCGATCCTCGTTCTCGGCTTCATCACCATCTATCCCTTTCTGCAGGCCCTGCGCGAGAGTCTTTTCGGCGTCACCATTCAGAACTACTTTGACGCTCCTTTTGTCGGCTTGCAGAACTACAGCGCTACCCTACAAGATCCGACTTTCTGGTCGTCGCTTACAGTAAGTCTGATTTATGTGGTGGCTGCGGTTACCCTGGAATTCCTGCTGGGCCTGGGGCTGGCATTGTTATTGGATCGCCCACTCTTCGGAAAGCGCCTGATTATCCTCTTGCTCATCGCACCGATGTTCGTGGCGCCAGTGCTGATCGGCTACTCCTTCCTGTTGCAACTGGACCCGCTCAACGGGCCGATTCCGTACTGGCTGTCTACCTATCTTCACTTCACCTTTCACAATGAAGGCCCACTTGGGCCCCACTATGCGCTGCCAACCGTGATTTTGGTTGACGTCTGGCAGTGGACGCCATTCATGCTCGTGCTGCTGTATGCCGGTTTGCAAACGGTGCCCCAGGAAGTGGTCGAGGCAGCGCGAGTCGATGGTGCGCACGGGTTCCGCCTGCTTCTTCAGATTATTCTGCCCTTGCTCAGGCCAGTGATTGCGATAGCAGTCCTGTTTCGTACCGTCGACGCCTTCCGCGTGTTTGACAGCATCCACGTTCTCACCGACGGGGGTCCGCAGAATGCGACGTCGACGATTAGCGTCTTCATTGACCACACGGCTTTCCTCGCCGGTAACTTCGGTGAGGCCGCATCTATCAGTGTGCTGCTGATCGTCGTCGTAACTATTGTCGCCCGGCTCCTGGTCCGGTTCCTCTTCGGTCAGCAAATCTCAGCCACGCGGTGAGGCGTACGATGCATGGACATTGCGCCTAGCTGCTGCCATGCGCTCTTTAAGAAAGAAAGGACTGCAATCTTATGCAAGCAACGATCTCGCGCACCACTGCGTCTTCCCAGAGCAGGCCTGCTGCCCCTCGCTGGATTGGCACCGTGCTGGTATATGTTATCCTGCTCGTGGCCGTGGTCATCGCGGTATTTCCCATTCTAGTAATGCTCCTGGACTCTATCAAGCCGACGCCCTTGATTACGGCCACGCCGCCCGTTTGGATCTTCACTCCTACCTGGGAACACTACCAGAACGTGTTGCAAATTCCCAGCTTTCCGTTTACTACATACCTCTTGAACAGCGTCATCGTTGCTGTCGTGAGCACAGCCGTTACCCTGGCGATAAGCTTCCTCGCCGCTTACAGCATGGCACGCTACGATACCGGTGGTCGTAACTTTGACTTCTGGGTTCTTTCTCTCCGCATGCTGCCGCCTGCAGCACTGCTGATTCCCATGTACGTGTTTTTCAACACATTCCAACTGATCGACTCAGTCTGGGCGCTGATTATTATCTACATGACGTTCAATATCCCGCTCTCCATCTGGGTCTTGCGCTCGTTCATCCGAGAAATACCCTACGAACTCGAAGAGTCAGCACAAATCGATGGTGCGCACCTGTGGCAACTTCTGCTGCGGATCATCTTGCCACTTGTTGCGCCAGGACTGGCAGCGGTGGCTGTGCTGAGTTTTATTGCTTGTTGGAACGAGTTCTTCTTCGCGCTCATTTTTACTCAGAGCGCTGCTGTGACGCTCACGAAGGGAACTGCTGAGTTTGTTGGCGCGTATGAGACGCAGTGGGGAGAGATCGCCGCGGCCACGGGAATTGGTATGATTCCTCCCTTGCTCCTCGGGTTCGCTGTGCAGCGGTATCTCGTCCGTGGCCTAAGCCTGGGAGCTGTCAAAGGATAATGAAAGAGAGATTTCCGGCAGAGCATGCGAGGAGGCCCGGCATCTCTACTGGAGTCGAGTCGGTGAAGCCGCGCCCAAGAGAGGTGTGCGGCTTGACCATCAGGAGGTTATTGTATGGACAGCACAAAAGCTGGAGTGTCCACCCTTGGCTGGGGCTTGATTGGAGCGAGTGACATCGCACAGACGCGGATGATTCCCGCCATCAATGCGCAGCCAGACAGCGGTGTTGTAGCTGTAATGAGTAGTCAACTTGAGCGCGCTCGTCACTATGCGGAGCACAACAGCATTCCTCACGCCTATGGGAGCCTGGAGGCTATCCTGGCTGATCCGCAGGTCGATGTGGTCTATATCAGCACGACCAACGAACTCCACAAGGAGCAGACCATTGCCGCTGCGCAAGCGGGCAAGCATGTGCTCTGCGAGAAGCCGCTGGCCTTGACCCTGCAAGACGCCCAGGAAATGGTCATGATCTGCCATGCCGCCGGGGTCGTGCTGGGAACCAATCACCATCTGCGCAATGCGATGACTCATCGAACCCTGCGCCACCTGGTCGCAGAAGGGGCGGTCGGCCAGCCGCTAGCCGTGCGCGTCTTCCATGCCGTCTCTCTACCTTCACGCTTGCAGGGCTGGCGACTTAACCGGTCGGCGGCTGGTGGCGGCGTGATCCTCGACATCACGGTCCATGACGCCGATACCCTCCGCTTTGTCTTGCAGGATGAGATTGTCGAAGTGACCGCTCTTGCAGGGCGACAGGGCCTTGCGGCCAATGACCTTGAGGACGCCGTCATGGGAGTGATGCGGTTTGCGAACGGGACTCTGGTCCAGCACCATGACGCCTTCACCATTCGCCACGCTCACACCGGCTTCGAGGTCCACGGTACAGAGGGATCACTCTATGCCACGGACGTGATGACCCAGGACCCAATCGGTCGCATCATGCTGTGGCGCGCTGGGCAGGGCACGCAGATCGATACCGGCCAGCCTGAAGACTTGTACGAGCGCTCTGTGCGCCTCTTCAATGCTGCCGTTCGTGGCGAGGGCCAACCAGCAGCTACTGGTGAGGATGGCGTCCACTCGCTTGCCATTGCCCTGGCCGTCCGTGACTCAACACGATCAGGTCGGAACGTCCGTGTTCGTTCGCTTGATACTTCGACGTCTAGTTCTGTCTCATGAAAGAAGATCTTATGCCACGAGTACAATTTTTGTCCTTTGCCGATGCAGCGGCCCTGATTCCAAGTGAGGCCACCGTTACCGTCAGCGCGTCCAGTGGCCTGGGATGTCCAGATACGTTGCTGCGCGCCATCGGTGAGCGTTTCACACAGATGGGAGAGCCACGCGCACTGACCCTCATACACCCGATTGCGGCCGGAGATATGTATGGTATTGCCGGAATCGACCATCTTGCCCAACCCGGTCTCTTGAAGCGTGTCATCGCCGGCTCCTATCCGAGCGGCCCATCGTCGTTCCCATCTCCCAAAATCTGGCAGATGATCGACAACAATGAACTGGAGGCCTACAACTTTCCCAGCGGCGTCTTGTTCCACATGCATCGTGAGGCAGCGGCGAAGCGCCCCGGTGTGCTGACTGCGGTGGGCCTTGACACGGTGGTAGATCCACGTCGTCAGGGTGGGCGCATGAATGCAATTACAACTGAGGACCTCGTACAGGTGGTCGAGTTCGACGGTCAGGAGTGGCTGTACTTTCGGGCGCTGCCTGTTGATGTCGCTTTGATCCGGGGAACGACCGCCGACGAGAGGGGCAATATCACGATGGAGCACGAAGGGGCCTACCTCGGCGTCCTTGACCAGGCGATGGCTGTCCGCAATAATGGCGGCATCGTCATCGCGCAGGTACAGCGGGTCACCGCTGCCGGAACGCTTTCGCCACAAGCCGTACGTGTGCCAGGCATCCTCGTGGATTACGTCGTCGTCGAGCCGGATCAGATGCAAACTACCGAGACAGTCTATGACCCGGCCATCAGCGGTGAGTTGCGACGCCCACTCTCCGCATTCTCCCCGGTTGAGTGGGGGCCGGATAAGGTGATCGCTCGCCGCGCCGCGCTGGAACTGTGCCAGGGGGATGTCGTCAATCTCGGTTTCGGACTCTCTGCGCTTATTCCTCGTATTTTGCTGGAGGAGGGACTGCACGATGCGGTGACATGGATTATTGAGCAGGGTGCCATTGGCGGCATGGCATTAGAGGGTTTCCAATTTGGCTGTGCAGTGAACGCTCAGGCCATTATCCCCTCGCCGGATCAGTTCACCTATTTCCAGGGAGGGGGATTCGATCGCAGCTTTCTCTCGTTCATGCAGGTCGATGGAGAGGGGAATGTCAACGTCTCGCGCCTCGCCGCGCGACCTCATGTTACGGCCGGCATTGGGGGCTTCATCGATATCATCGCCAGCGTGGGGCATATCGTTTTTAGCGGCTACTTCACAGCCGGCGGTCTCAAGGTTGCGCTTACCGACGGGGAGCTGCGCATCGAACGAGAGGGAAGATCGCGGAAGTTTGTGCCAGCAGTCGAACAGGTCACCTTTAGCGGCCGCCAGGCTCAGCAGCACGGCCAGCATGTCACATACGTGACCGAGCGCTGTGTGCTGCAGCTGGAACCGGAAGGATTAACCGTTGTCGAGGTCGCGCCTGGAATCAACCTGGAACGCGATGTACTCAACCAAGCCGAGATCCCGCTGCGTGTCAGTCCTGATCTGCGGATGATGGATTCACGATTGTTCAGCCCGGCACCTTTAGGCCTGACGTTGCGTTAATCGAGCTTATCGTTGACAGAGACATGGAATCGATAAGGAGTAGTCACTAATGCATGAGACACCAACTCTTCTTGTTTTCACCGCACACGAGACGCGGACGGCAGAGGCCATCTTCGCTCGTATGTTCCCTAGCACACCAGGTGAACCGGACGTAGCCGAAATTGGTGTGATCCCCTACGTTGACCGGGCCCTCACCGATGCTTACGCCGATAAAGCTGACATATACCGGCAAGGACTGACGGCTCTCGATCGTGTGGCAGAGCAGCAGTACAAGACGCGCTTTGCCGACTGCACGCCCGCTCAACAAGATGCGCTCATCAGCGGATTAGAGCGCGGCAGCCTCCCCGACATGGATGCATCGGTGCAGAAACGCTTCTTTGACCTGCTCCTGGCCCATCTGCAGGAAGGACTCTTTGCCGATCCGGAGTATAGTGGTAACCGCAATAAGCTAGGCTGGAAATGGCTAGGACACCCAGGCATATGGATGGAAAACTCGGCCGAGGAGAATCTCTCCACCGAGCCAGTGACAAAGGAAGGCATCATCCAATCTCTGGCCGACCTGGGCTATAGTCTCGAAAAGCCCCTGGTCGAGCCGGATGGAGTTCCCGGCTTCGACCCGCGCCGCAGTGTAGAGCCACCAACTGGACCAGCTGATGTTGTGCTGGTTGGCGTGGGTGCCATGGGCGGCATCGTGGCTCCGCTACTGGCTAAAGCTGGCCTGCGCGTCGTGGGGCTTGAAGCCGGCCCCTGGCGAAGCAGGGAGAGTTTTATTCCTGACGAGCTTGCCTCTGCCTATTATTGTCGCGCTAACATGGGACCCAAGTTCCTCGCTGAAGCGCCTCGCTGGCGGCGCTCTGAAGAAGAACCCACCCAGGAGGCCACCTTCTCGCTGGGGCGCATGATGAACGCTGTAGGCGGCTCGGTCATTCACTACGGTGCCTGGCTTCGCCGCTATCATCCGCACCACTTTCGCCCGCTCAGTACGTGGCGCGAGGCTGGCGTTGAGCATCTTCTACCTGAGCATAGTACGCTGGCTGATTGGCCGGTTACGTACGAGGACTTGGAGCCCTATTACACTCAGGTCGAGTACACCGTGGGCGTGGCTGGGAACGACGAAAACGCTTTCATCCCGCGCCGCCGACCGTATCCGATGCCGCCCCTGCGCCCATTTCGTCTCGGCGAACTGTTTCGCGCCGCCACCAAGGCCATGAATCTGCATCCCCACACCGTCCCAGTGGGTGTCAACAGTGTTCCCTATGGGGGCCGCCCGGCAACGCAGTACACCGCGTGGAGCAACGGGTTCGGCTCCTACACCGACGACAAGTGGTATCCAGCGCTCTCATCTGTGCCTGAAGCGCTAGCGACGGGAAACTTCGAGCTGCGCACGCGCTGCCGCGTACTACGCCTTTGTACCGATAGTGATGGGCATGCAAGTGGGGTTGAGTATGTTGACGCCAACGGCAACCACCATGTGCAACAAGCGCGCATCGTTATTCTTTCCAGCTACACCTTCGAGAACGTTCGTTTGCTCCTCCTTTCAGGCGACGAACGACATCCGAATGGACTTGGTAACAATTCCGGGCAGGTCGGCAAACACTTTATGACCAAGATGTTCGCGCACGTCAACGGCTATTTTCCGGATATCGTTTTCAATCGGCATACCGGTCCTGCCGCACAGGGAGTCGTGCTCGATGACTTCCTGTCCACTTCATATGATGGGACGCAACATGGCTTTCTGGGTGGGGCGACGCTCGGTGCCGAAAACCAGTTCCTGCCTATTCAAATCAGCCGTGAGAGCTTGCCGTCCACAGTGAGCCGCTGGGGTGAGACATACAAGCGGCATATCCAACAGTGGCAGCATTTCGGCGTAATACGCATCCAGCCGGACACACTCCCATACCAGACGAACTACCTCGACCTCGACCCGCACTATCGTGATCGTAGCGCACTTGGTCTCCCGGTTGTGCGCATCACGTACAACCTGCAGCGCAATGAGCAGCGGCTGGCCAATTGGATGGAAGGCAAAGCGGAGGAGATACTCCGCGCCATGGGCGCTACCTCGACATGGCGCGGGCCTCGATTTACCGGAGTTGGCAGCAGTCATGACTTAGGTGGATGCCGGATGGGTCATGATCCTTCGACCTCCGTTGTGAACGCCGAACTCGCCGTCCACGATACGCCCGGACTCTACGTGTTGGGCAGCGCGGTCTGTCCCTCTTGTCCCGGCATCAACCCCACCCTGACCCTTTGGGCATTGTGCGTCCGAGCGGTGGACCGACTGGTAGCGCGGCTCGGTAGTGGTGAGGAGGCATAGGCTATGACGAACGCCACCGTTCTCTTCTCTCTCGAAGAACCGGTCGCCACCATCACGTTGAACCGGCCCGAGAAACTGAATGCGATGGATCCGCCGATGCTGGCACAGCTGGAACAGGTGTGCCAGGACCTGGAACGTGACACCGATGTACGCGTCGTGCTCCTGACGGGGGCAGGAACACGAGCTTTCAGCGCCGGGGCCGATATTACTGCATGGTCGTCCCTTCAACCTCTGGAGATGTGGCGCTGGTGGATACGCAACGGTCATCGTGTCTTCGAACGCGTCGCACGGTTGCCCCAGCCCGTCATTGCAGTGCTCAATGGTCTCGCCTTCGGCGGCGGATTCGAGCTGGCACTTGCCGCCGACCTACGCATCGCAGCGGAGCACACGCAACTCGCGCTGCCGGAGACCGGCATCGGCACCATACCCGGATGGGGCGGAACACAGCGACTTCCTGCATTGATAGGGACGGCACGTGCGAAAGAAATGATGTTTACCGGGAGACGTGTCGATGCCGCAACCGCCGAACGCTGGGGTCTCGTCAACGCAGTAGAGCCAGGGACCAATGTGCTGGGGAATGCCGTAAACCTCGCCCAGGAAATCGCCGCACGAGCCCCGCTCTCGGTCCAGATGACCAAGCAACTGGTTGACAGTGCGCAGGGTGATGCGCAGACCATGACGTTAGAGGCGCTGGCGGGAGCGCTCGCGTCCTCAACTCAGGATGGGCACGAAGGAGTTGCGGCTTTTCGCGAACGCCGGCAGCCCCGTTTCACCGGATCGTGATTTGTGTTGTTGCCTGCTGCTGCAGGTCTAGAAAAGGAGATAAGGCATATGTTGAGGCCTCCAGCCGAACCCTATCGTTATCACATGCTTATCAATGGTCAGTGGGTTGAGGCAGCGAGTGGACGACGCTACCGGCGTGAGAGTCCGGCGCATGACGTTGCGGTCGGCGACTATCCCCTGGCCGATGCCGTTGATACTGACGCCGCGGTGGCAGCGGCCCGGCGCGCCTTTGATGAAGGTCCCTGGCCCCACATGCAAGGCGCGGAACGTGCCCGCATCCTGTACCGTGTCGCCGAAGCGATCCGGGCTGCCAAAGATGATCTGGCCTATATTGAAGTTTTAGAAAGTGGGA
>WNGK01003753.1_pt1 | contig 19808 bp, 21 predicted proteins | sample 5400601 | NCBI WGS metagenome assembly WNGK01 (sample SAMN13153376, study PRJNA577476) | soil metagenome | isolation source: 60 cm soil or saprolite under Garry oak tree replicate 1 | place: USA:California | collected 2016-06-15
GCCGCGGCGCACAAGAATCGCGGAGTAGGTGTATGGCAGAACTCGGTTTTTGTCCAAACCGATGACGCGCATCTGCTGTCCCTCGATGCCCGGTCAGGCAGCCTGCTGTGGGATGTGGAATACGCCGATAAGACCAGGCACTACGGGTCAACCGGTGCCCCGCTGGTCGTGAAGGACCAGGTTGTTGTCGGTACTTCTGGTGGAGACTCCGGCGTTCGGGGATTCCTAGCGGCGTGCGATGCGGTCACCGGAAGGAAAAAATGGCAGCGCTGGACTATTCCGGGCCCGGGAGAATTGGGCTCCTCCAGTTGGCCGGGTGACTCCTATCTTCATGGCGGCGGCACGACGTGGATGCCAGGGACATATGACCCGGAACTCAACACTTTGTACTGGACTACCAGTAACGGGTCTCCTGATTTCGTAGGTGATTCGCGGCCGGGCGACGACCTCTACACTGCCTGCGTCCTAGCTCTCGACGCCGATACCGGTGAAATGAAGTGGTATTTCCAATTCACCCCCCACGATTTGTATGACTACGACGCGAACGAAACTCCAATCCTGATTGATACGGCGGAAAACGGAAAGACGCAGCATCTTTTGTTACAGGCCAACCGGAACGGCTACTTCTATGTCCTCGACCGCACCAATGGCAAGTTTCTTCGCGCAACGCCGTTTGTCGAGAAACTGAATTGGGCCAAAGGCGTTGATGCCTCAGGGCGGCCTATTCTCACCGGCCAAATTCCTAGGCCGGAAGGCACGTACATCTGCCCAGGAATCGACGGAGCGACCAATTGGTTTTCACCTTCTTACAATCCGGATACAGGACTTTTTTACGTAGTCGCCCTAGAAAGCTGCAATATCTTTTTCGCAAAACCCAGAAAGTTTGAGCCCGGCCAGACGTTTTACAACACTGGAACCAGCCGCTCTCCCATAGAAAAGTCCCAGAAGATTTTGTTGGCACTTTCCCCTTCCAATGGAAAAGCAGTCTGGCGCTACCCCCAAGTGGGTTCAGGAAGATCCTGGGGCGGGACGCTGACGACCGCTGGCGGACTACTGTTCTTTGGCGACGACAGCGAATCCTTCGAGGCAGTGGCGGCGAGCACCGGCCGAGTGCTGTGGCACTTCAACACAGGCCAGATGATGCACGCCTCGCCGATGAGCTATGCCGTAGATGGCGTGCAGTATGTGGCAATAGCGGCAGGAAGTGATGTGTTCAGTTTTTCATTACCGCATTAAGTCGCACTCTTATCTGTCGTTGTAGAGGCCAGAACGGTTTGCCAGTCTGGGCTAAAGAGTTCAACTTTAGCGCCTATTGCCGGGGCCCTTGTTATTTGAATATCAACACGCCCTGCGAGTGCCCTACTGACCGACACCTGCTCCTGAATGATCAGCTCATTCTGAGCATGTATAGGACGCACAGCTACTAGGAATACAATGCCGAAGAAGATTAGAACTCCGTGAACATTCATAGTCATCGCTTGATAATGATCCCCCTCCTTCAGCCTTGCCGTTTGCTGGACCTCCCGCACCGCTTTGGAACCCTGGGTGTAGGACTGCAGTATGCGGTTCGGGCTGTCATAGGCGAAGTTCTGAGTTCGATTCGTGTCCCGGCAGTTGGTAATGCCCAGCACATTGCCATTGTCATTCGCGCTCGGGCCAAAACTATAGCTGCGGCTCATGATGGCGGCCACGGTTAGTCGGACAGGCGCTCTGCTGCAATTGGTTCAGCGTTGTCAGAGAGATAGTGCCTATGATGTAGTACATCTGCAGTGGCTGCAGCTGTGACTGCGGCGAGCTACATACCGAATGGTGCGTTGCAGAGCCTTTGGGGCAGCCAGAGGAGGCACCTCGCGTATGGGCGGAGGGGCCTGATTGTGGTGTTCGTATCTGTGACATCGGAGGCGTTGTTGGCAGGACGTAAATGCAGCGCACCGCTCATTGCGGCCGTACTTCCAAAAGCAGATGTCCGTCGAACTCAACTGGCAGATGCGCATTGTGTCCTGACACTGTTCCAAAGCTTTTTCCTGTCACGTAGTCCACGACACTGTAGTTGCGGTCTTCGAGGCCGCGGAGATCGACTTGCCCCTTCCACTGCTTCGCAAACAGAGCGTAGTACATGGCCTCGCCCTTGCGGATGGCGTGGGCCTCCGGTACATCGAAGCCGAGGTCATAGAGCTGACCCAGATACTGTCCCCTCGACAGCATCTTTTCGCGATAAATGCGGAGCCATTTTTCGAACTCCTTTTCTCGCGCTGGAGTCAAGTCGGACTTTCCCCTTTTCGCGATCAGAGAGGGAAGAACAAACTGCGTTCCCACAACTCCCCCCACGCCCACTGTGGATGCAAAGTCGTTACCGCCATCGCTCAACTCGACGTGATCACCGAAGAATGGAACGTTGTCTCCCATCAGGGCCTTTAGTGTTTTCCCCTTGGAACGAACTTGAAACGAGCTTGCCGGGTCAGAAGCCACCGACATATTGAAGTGCGGCATGGTGAAGAAGGAGAACGCGGTGCCACAAGGACAGAACTCCACCAGAGCGCCAGGTTTTACCGCCTGGGCGGTTTCGTAAATTGCGCGGAAGAAATCCGGCAGGGCTTCGACTGATTCTTCCGGCTGCGCGTGATGGTGAGCTGGGTTGTAGCAACGTGGAACTCCGTTCATGTCCTGGCCATCGAGTTTCAGCCCGTCAAATCCCCAATCCAGCAAAATTTTCCGCACTAATGCTTTGTGGTACTCCACAACGCGCCGGTCCGCCGGACATAGATAATAGGAGTCCCACCAGGAAACTTTTCTCTTCGAACCATTACGATTCAGTAACTCGTAGTCGGGATGCTCGCGGAGCAATTCCGAGTTTGGTACTGCGCTGAGCGGCGACCACCAGAGTTGAGCTTTGAATCCTTCCTGGTGAATGCGATCAACCAGCGCCTTGATGTCAGCGTTTCCGTTGGGGAATTTCTTGGGATCAAGGTGCCAATCGCCCACATTGTTCTGCCAGCCGTCATCGAGCGTGACCCACACAAATCCTAGCCGCTTCACCGTCGGAAGCGTGTCATACACCTGTTTGGGTTGAACCGACCTGCCATATCCCCACGCGCACCAGATGGCACCGAAAGCGTCATCGGGAGCGGTGGCCATCTGGAACCCTTGTTTCATCATGAAGCGGCGGTAGTCGACGAGTGTGCGGAAGTAATCTCCCTGATGAACGGCGACGAAGGTGCGAAAGGTATGAAAGCTTTCGCCAGGGCCGAGAGATATGGCTTTGGTGAAGCGTAGAGCAATCCTGGCATGCGCAGGATCGGGCATGGATACGGGAAGGGAAATTAGTTTCGGCCGAGGCTCGACATGTCCCACAGCAATTCCCACGTCACGGCGCCAAACGTCCACAATTGGCGTGCCGCCGCCGTAATCGCTAGCGTTCATGCCTTGATAATTCTCCTGCTGAAAATTGGTGTGCAGCGGTACGACCCAGTTGGGACGCTTCTCGTACGAACCGCTCTGATAAGACCAGAAAGCTGGCAAGCCCGCGTTGGGTTGCGCGTTCACCGTGTATGCGTTGTTGGTCCAACCTTTGATGGCGAGCTTTGTCGTTCCGGTATTCGTATACTGGACGTCGAAAAACGCCATAGCAGGGAAGTCGTCATATACGGTGACAGAGACTTTCTTTGTAAGCGTTCCTGCCTTTCCTTCCAGGATGAGCTGCTCACCCGCTCCGAAAATATCTTTTGTGCGCTCGTGTTTTTGTGAAGTCAGAAGAAATCCTGTCAATGCTCGGTCGCCGATTGTCGGCGTCTCAGAGGCAATGAACGGCCCCATGAGCGCTTCCTTATTATCGAAACGCGCGACTACCCGGCTGCGCATGCGGTGATCAAATTCAATGCGCAGATTGCCATTTTGAATGTGAGGCTTGTCGGTAGGGACGTCCGCAGCTACAGCGAGTAACCAAGACGCAAACAAAGTGGTGAGAACCATCCAAGGCCGAATCGCACTCATGGCTCGCAACTCTCGAAGGAGGTTGTTATCAGATTGCAGGACTTTTTTCTTCGTTAAAAACATAGAACCTCCCTGTTGATTCCAGCATTTCATGTGCGAAGAACGTTCGAGAATACGGCCCGTCCAACCGACCATCGTCGTATGGGCCACTCAGGTTGCCGCATTCCTCCTGATCTACCCAACTCCTGGGCGCTTCGCTCTGGACGCGTCTATTTATCGAAACTATCGAAATATTGCCCTCACATTCTACTGGACAAACGAAATAAAACGATATAAATAGTAACAGTTCGACAGTATAGTAGCGCCTCGAAGGGAACGATATATATCCCGTCCGAAGAAGGAGAGCCGCCGTGAGAAATACCGCATTTGTGGTGATGTTGCTGTGGCTGATCTGTATGGCAGTGCCCGGGACAGCCCACACCGGTACGTTGGTTGGACCATTGAAGTTGGAGTTCTAGCCAACTTGGCGGAAAACTAAATCGAACGATAAGGAGGCGTAACTCCGATGCAGCGCAGAGATTTTCTAAAAAGCACTGTCGCTGTTGCTGTGGCCGCAGAACTTGGAATCGGCAAAGCGGAGGCGAAGGTCCCCGCCCACAACTGGGGGAACTACGACTTCGGCTCCGGTCCCAAGGTGAACGATCGCCTCAATCAGGGGCCGTTTCCTCAATATCCACCTGATGCCGTTATTCCCACTGACGAAGTGGTGATGACCACAACTTCAACGGAAGATGTCGTGCCGAACTACGGCAAGGGGCTGGTCACTTACATCACGGCGGACTCGGGTACGGACGAAATCAAGTCCGACAATATTCCCCAAGCGATTGAGGACCTGGTTCGATTTCCCTTGGGCCAGCAGCTCTACATCCGCCCGACGTGGAGGGAAGTGCAGCCGCGGCCCGGACGGCTGGAGCTGCCCGATTACCTGAAGCTCGTCTTTGACCTCGCGAAGAAGAACAACAAGCGGATCGGATTGCGAATTCAGATGTGCGCTCCCGACTATACACGCGACGCGGCCCTGCCGGATTTTGTCCTCGACAAAGTGCCGAAAGTTGATCTGGTGCTGAGCGATCAGGAAAGCATCACGGCGGCGCAAAGATATTTGAAGAATCCGCATTCGCGCTATCAGCCCCGGTTTGACCATCCTTTTTTTCAGCAAGCATTCAAAGAACTGGTTGGCCAGTTGGCGGCGGAATTCGATGGCAACCCGCTCATCGAGTTTATTGACACTTTTATGTACGGCTTCTGGGGAGAAGGACACACCTGGCCCTTTGCCAACAATCCTTTTCATGATTACCTGACAGCGGAGCGCACCTGGGTAAACATGCTCGAAGTCCAGCTCGAGTACTTTAAGAAGACTCCTTTGCTGACCAATACTCAACCCGACTACAGCCGGGTCGGTAATTCAGAATTGGTTGACCGCACCGTCCGCAACAACAATTGGATTCGCAGCGACACCATCTTTATCGAGAACGAGCAGATTGAAGCGCTCAGCAACCGCCCGCCGTGGATCGCCGCATTGCTCGAGCAAGGGCTCCCCGGTAATGCCCCCGATCCAAGCGCCGTACATGAAGGGATATCCCCGGCAGAGAACATGATCGCTCATGTGATCGACATCGGGGCGAACTACTGGTCGCTTTGGAACTTTCACCAGATCAGCGCAAAGAACCTGATGACCTACTACCAGGCTTACCCGGCTGCGTTCGACCGGATCAATCGCCGGATCGGGTATCGGGTGAGGCCATCTTTCATCTGGAGCTATAAGGACAGCAGTTACCTTGGACTGATCGTCGGCTTTGCGAACGACGGCATCGCGGGTGCGCCGGGCGTATTGCGAGTGACCGTGGAGAGCCAGGACGGGAAGGTACTCACCGGCGGTTGCCTGGACGCTGGCTATCCGCTGCCGGGCAAGATTCGCCAGGCGCAGTTCGTGCTGCCAAACATGACAGATTGGAAGGGATTGAAACTTAGAGCTGAAATCGAGGTAAAGGGAATGTGGTATCCGGTGCGGTGGGCTTGTCACCAGAAGCTGAACGATGATGGCTCGCTCACTCTGCGTGCCAACCTCCGTGAGCAGGTCTAAGCTGCGCACCGGATCGGGGGCCCGATCCATCGGCCCTACCGCGAGAGGGCTGGTTTTCACGCTTTGGACATCGGGACCGGCTACTTTGGACTCTGGATTGAGGCCGACAAGAGAACCAGAGCTTAACCTGCTTTTGCGGAATGAACGCGCCTATTACGAGTGTCCGTTTTCAGAGCTTCGTCCGCGAGTCTAAGCCAGCGTGTGATCTTTTCAGCTGTGCCGGGATCATCGTGAGGGGCCATCTGAATGATGCTTGCGCGATGATCCTCTCGGTAGGGCTTTTGTTTCTTTTCTGGACGACGAAGTGGCATGTTGAGGATTTTCGGCACGCGGATGAGACCTGCCCGTTGTGCCTAAGATGATGTCCATACTAAAACGGTCAACCAGTGACATTCGATACCGTACATGCTGTAGGTATGCTCAGCTTGATGCGAGTGTTTTCGTGAGCAGGCTGGCTACACAGCTAAGGAGCGCATCGGGGCCGTCGAGGGAATGCACCGAGCATCCGCCTGCGTCGTCCTGTCCCCATCTCTCACAATGATTACTGGAGTTGACGCCGTGGCCGTCTTGATTGCCGTTAAGAGATTTACCTTTTCTGCTTCGGGAATGGTGTGGCACAGAATCACTAAATCGAAGTCACCCCGCATGAACAAATGCATTGCTTCGTACACACTGCTTTCCGCATGAACGTAATAACCCGCGTTCCGCAGCACTGCATTTCGCAGCCTGAGTAGTTCTGGTTGCGCTCCTACCGACAATAGGAGATATGACCTCATTTGGAACCTTTTCTGCTCTTCGCAGCCCTAAAAAATTCATTTCTTGGGAAGCGGTTGGCGCAACCGAATCGCGTCATGAATCTCGCGTAGCTCCTTACATCTTCGGCAGTTTGGATCGGAGCAATACGGCGATGCTTGCGATTGCGGCTGTTTGTGCGGCTGAGCGATTGTCTGGCTTGTCATGTAGCCTCCTGTGTCGAACCGTTCAGCCCGTCAGTTGCACAAGAGACGCCCGGTCGGGCACGGCGGAAGGACAACCGTAGCCCCTTTTGAGAGCATCGTGCAAGTTGAACAACCTGCCAGCCGTGGATCAGAACAGCAGGCTGTGGCGCTCGTGGCGGCGGGGAAGCTTTCAAGGTTCACATACGGGGTATTGGCGGACACTAATCGTGATGTGGTGGAAGTGAACTCCCCAGCGCTGAAAACCCCTTAACTGTTCGCCCGGTGGATTCCCGCTCGAAGGCGTAGTGGGGTGTGGCTAAAGGGGAGTACACTTTTAATGTGTTGTCGGTGCTGGCCGATGGCTGCCCACATTCTGCAAGTCGCGTACTATCCCATCCTGCAAGAAACCCGCACCTTAATGCTCAAATCCGTTGGTTATCAAGTTACATCTGCCTTAGGCAACGATAACGCTATTGGGCTGGATGCGGCGGTGATTGCGCCTGCTGATTTAATCGTCGTGGGTTTCTCGGCTTCGCATTCCGTTCGGTCTGCGATGGTTCTTTGGTTCAAAAACGCACCACCCCAAAATTTCGATCGTCGTCTTGCAGTTCAGCAGTTGGGAGAAAGTTCCCTAAGGCGGACGTGTCTACGTTCTCTGAAGACCCCACGCTCTGGCTGGCAGAGGTCGCCAGTATTCTGAAATCCTAAACGAAAGCCGCTGCTCAACGGATGTGAAGCGCTTGAACAACGGCTACCCTCTCGATTGCGCGGGGAGGGCTCTGAGCGCCGGAGCGATTGTGTCGCATTCCGGCGCAATGAGCAACAACAATCAGCAGTTTGTTTCTTCGGTTGCTGTGGCGGGTTCGCTCGTTGCGTCAGTCCAGGCAATGGCGCTGGAGTCATCGGCAACGGCTCGAGTCTTCTGTCTTCGCCTGACCAACTGGGGTCATCCCAACCGGTCTGACACGCTTCTCAACCGTGGTCTTCGCAATCGATCTAAGTCCAAAATCCAGAACATCGCTGAGCAAGTCCAAGAAGTCTGCACTCAGTTTTGCAGGATGCCCTTCAACCGTGGTGCGAAGATCAGGAATTGCTCGAGTGAGGGTTGTGAGAGAAATAGACCCGAATGCAATCCGAAGAGTTTTGGCCAACTCCTGAGCTTTTCCAAAAGCCGGACAGGTATCGCCACGCTCCCACGCCCCAATCTTCTTTTGATTCGCTCGAAGAGTCGTGGCTAATTGGGATCGAGAGATACCGAGACGCTCTCTGGCCCAACGAGCTTTCGGAGTGATGAATGCTTCCGTCAAAACGGGCACATTTTACTGCATATTAGAAGAGGCTGGATGCGCGGAGCGCACTCAGGTGCTCGAATCGAGTGAACCGGGTATTGCGTGGTCTCTAATTCTCCTTGCTTTGTATGGCTTCCAGAATAGATCTGGTTTTGTCTGACAAACGCCCCGGTGAAACGATCTGGCTAGACTTGATCCATTCGGGTGCGACCTGTCGTTCTTCGTCAGGACGATTCATAACAAACGCTGCCGCCACTCGATTGCCCTTGAGCCACCACACGCTAAAACTTGACGAGTCTGGGTCTCCGCGAACAACAGTCTCGGTTGTGCCGGCTGAGTCGCCCCACAGTTCATACGAGAGGTCGAAAACATCCGAGAAGAAATAGGGGACATGCACAAATGGTTGCCGTTCGCCGAGGACGACCCGCGCCCAATGCTGACCTTGAGAAACCGCATTGTCCCAATGTTCCACCCGCCGCCGCTTCCCGAAGATGGTATCAGGATAGTTTGCAACGTCTCCCGCCGCATAAATACCGGCGCGACTGGCTTCCAAATATTCGTTCACGACAATGCCGTCATCGATTGCGATGACCGTTTTGTCCAAAGGTTCCGTGACCGGGACTGCACCCACTCCGACAACCACAAAGTCGCAGGGAATTTTATCGTGGTCGATCAGGAGAACAGTCTGAACTCCACTCTTTCCTTCAAGCGCGGGTACACGTGCTTGTTTCACAATCCGCACTCCCCGTGCAGTGTAATACTGTTCAAAAAAAATTGACATTACCGGCGTGAGGACGCGGCTCCACACTCGGTCCTCGCGGATGACCAGCGTAGTTTGGATGTTTTTCTGCGCCAACACAGAAGCGACTTCCATGCCAATAAATCCACCACCGATGACTACCGCTTGTTTGGCGCTTGCACTTCTGGAACGTATGGTCTGGGAATCCTTCAGCGAGCGAAGATAGAACACGTTTCGAAGGTCGTCGCCAGGGCAATCGAGCTTTCTTGCCCGCGCACCTGTCGCCAGCAGCAGGTGCTCGCACTCAAATTCTTCTCCCGAGCTGCAGCGCAACCGCATCTTAGTTGGATCGACGTGCTCGACGACTGTATTGAGTCGCACCTCGATCCCGTGTTCCTGATACCAATCCGGCCCGTTGATGAGAATACCCGCCTCGTCGTCCTTACCCGATAGAAAACCCTTGGAAAGTGGTGGCCGCTCGTACGGCATTGCAGTGTCGGCCGATACAATTGCCAGTTCTCCGGGCTTCAAGCCCTGACTAGCCAATTCCTTGGCTGCGTAACCGGCAACCATGCCGCCACCGAGAATGACGTACTTTGTTTTCTGCACGCTATATTTGCTCCTTTCGCACGCAGCGTCTGTCTGGTTAATTCCTGTTGAGAGTCTCAGGCCGACTTGCGTAACGCGCTTTCGTAGTCGGCAACGAACTTTTGAATTCCTTTCCTGGTCAGTTCATGGCGAAGGTCGAAACTCTCCCACGGAGCGTTCAAGTCCAACTCCCTGTACTCAATTGGCTTGAGTGCTTGACCTTGTGAATCGATGGCCCGGTAAACAAAGCTGTCGTCTGGCAAGGGAGTGCCTTGGGCAGCCCACGCATCCAACACTTTGCCGGGCACGGTCGCCAGCTCCGCATTCAATGCAACCGAGTAGAGCAGCTGATCGAGATGTCGTATGCTGGCAGCCAAAACGTGCACATGATGATCTCCTGCCTGGTACATTTTGAGGATGTTTCTGACAACGTCCATCCCATTGTCGCCTTGATCGTCGAGCCTACCAATGAATGGTGATACATAGACCGGCTCCTTCGCGCCCTTCGTTGCCGCATATACGGCCGCGGCCTGGTCTTGTGAGAAGCACAATGTCATATTGACGCGAATACCTCTTTCCACGGATACATGCGCAGCCCGCAAGCCTTCATGCGTGCACGGGTACTTGATGTAAGCGTTCGGAATCCAGGAGAACATGTCTTGTCCTTGGGAGAGCATCTGCTCGGCCGTGGTATCCAGGTCAGCGAAGACTTCAATTGAAACGCCGGCATCCCCCACGAGTGGAGAAATCCTTTGTACGATCTTCTTGTACTCGTCTTTCTGCTCCTGTGTAGTCAGCCCATGGCCGGAGGCGAGCATTTGTTGCACCTCCGGATTTTTGGCAATTAGGCTTGGATTCGTAGTTTGTCCATCGACGAAACCAATCAGTTTCTTGATCCGCAGAGTTTCGTCGGGATCACCACCGTCTACTAGAATCTTCGTTTTCGGTTTGTTTGCTCCCATGCTGTACCCACCTTTCAAGAGTTCATGCGGTCCAGGCTTGCTCTGCTGAGAGGCCCCTCAATTTCCTTCTATTCGATGTCTTTTTGAGTGAGCGTGGATTGGCGTTTTATTTACAAGGTGCATAGGTGCCAATAGTGTTGGGGCGAGCGGCGGCATTTGGTGGGCAACCATTCACCCGGTACTGACCATGGTTCGTCGCTAAAATCTGAGACACGGCAGGGACGTTCCGCCGCAGTTTGAAGAGTGGCACCGTCGCGCGCACGGTTAACCGGGAACCCCGCCGGCCTCGGAAACATCAAACGTCTAACGTGAAGCAGATCCTTGTCGTCGAAGATGAGGGGCGGATCGCGAAGATCATTGGTGACTACCTGGCGCGCGCCGGATACAAGGTAGCAATCACGGGCAACGGAACCGACGCGCTCGCGTTCGCGCGCACTCGCCGCCCCGATCTCATCGTGCTCGATCTCGGGCTTCTGCGAATGGACGGCCTGGAGGTCACGAAGGCCTTGCGCACGAACTCCAGCGTGCCGATCATCATGCTGACCGCCCGGGTGGACGAGACCGAAAAATTGATCGGGCTCGAGCTTGGGGCTGACGATTACATTACGAAACCTTTCAGCCCCAAAGAGCTGGTGGCGCGCCTACGGGCTGTCTTCCGCCGGATTGACCCCATGCCAGATCGGGGCGCCATCATTCGGGCCGGTGCAGTAGAGTTGGACCGGATTCGGATGCAAGCCAGCGTGCAGGATCGTCACGTCGAGTTGACTCCGACTGAATTTGAGCTACTGGCCACACCGGCCCGACAGCCGGGCCGCGTCTTCACACGCGCATAGCTACTCGACGCCATCCGCGGACTGGAGGTGGAATCGTTCGACCGAGTGGTAGACGTACACGTGAAGAACCTGCGACGTAAGCTCGAACCTGATCCGCGGAATCCTCGTTACGTACTGACGGTATATGGCGTTGGGTATAAGTTTTGCGAGTGAGGAAACAACCCGAATGCGAGGGGAGAAGCGGTCACCCTTGGCGGAGGAGATACAACTGGGAGGCCGACCGCCGCACCGTCCGCGTTCGCTTCTTCCGGCGCCTCGCGGCGCTTGCATTCTTATTGTTCCTGCTCGGCGTTTGCGGCATGGTCGCGCTGGCGTGGGTGGTGGCGAGCGCGCTTGGGCTCTTCTCGCCTTCGTCACACGGTGGAGCAATCACGGTCCTGGGTGGCGGGTTCATGGCTGCGGCAATCGCTGTGATCCTGCTGGTTGGTACAATTCGGCGTGTTGGCACGCCATTGAGAAATCTCATGGAAGCAGCTGACCGGGTCGCGGATGGCGACTACTCGGTGCGGGTTGCGGAACATGGTCCACCCCCGATCCGCGGCCCTGCTCGCGCCTTGTTGCGAACACCACTCACAATCATCCAAGGGAAGCTGGAAGAATTGCTGGATGGAGTTTATCCCTGCGAAGAAGCACAGTTGACCGAAATACTTGACGAGGCAAACCAGTTGTCGCGTTTGATAGAGGACTTGCGCACTTTGGCCTTGTCCGAAACCGGGGCTCTAAGGCTGGAGAAGGAACCAACGGACGTCAGCGAGCTTGCGCGCGACGTGATTCGGGCCTTTGCTACCGAGGCATCCGTGCAGCAAGTCACGCTAAAGATCGAAGTCCCCGACGACCTGCCGCCGGTCATGATTGATGCGGTCCGCATCCGGCAAGTGTCCGGCAAGTGTTGAACAACCTGCTGTCGAATGCCTTGCGTCACACGCCATCCGGCGGATTGATCGAAGCAAGCGTGGGAACAACAGGGGACGCGGCGGTATGGGTACAGGTACGCGATACGGGCAGTGGGATGTCAGATGAGGAAGTTGAGCGTGCGTTCGAGCGCTTCGAAAAGGGACCCGAATCGAGGGGCTCGGGACTCGGTCTAACCATTGCTCGCAGCATAGTAGTGGCACACGGTGGAGAGATTCAGGCGCTCAGTCGGCCGGGCGTGGGCACTGCGATCAGGTTCACTCTTCCATCTGATGCGCAACGGTAATGTGCGCTGCCCCGGTCCGCGAGGTACAGGCTCGCCCTTGATCGCCTGCCGCTCAGTCGGCGCTTAATCTGGAATCGGAAGGGGCAAATTATGAGCCTGAAACAATCTCCCCTGATGATAGCCGTGGTCCTGTTAGTGGCGATGGCAACCTCGGGTTGATGTCTCGCCTGGACAAAGTATTTACGGGAAGTAAGTTGAAGAATTAGCGGCCTTCCGTAAGTGAAGTCAGACTGGGATGTGAGAGGGCGGCCCTCACACGTTTCCTTGAAGAATGTCCCTGTGATGGCGCTGGTACTTTTGGAATCGCTATGAGTTGCATCAGTTGCCCCAAGGAACACGATGCGCTCTGGGTGCACTGCTGGGGAACCCTTTCGGAAGGAAACTATACCTGCCTATGAATGGATCGAAACGTCAAAAAAATTAGGGCCAAATCTATGAAGCGGCAATCCACAATTGTTGTACTGCTACTTTGCCTTGGAACTCTCGTGTGGGCGCAGAACGATCCAACAGATATTACGATGCGCAAAATTCCAGATATGATGTCGCACGTGCACGACCACATTGCCTTTAAATTGAGACGGTTGCAGGATTGAGCGAAAGTCGGTCAGGGCCACGAACCTGGATCTTCAGCCAAACATCCAATTTAGCGGTTCAGGGAGGTTGTCCGATGCGAGTTCCTAAATCAATCCTGCTTTCAGCCTCGATTAGCTTTGTTGTAACCGTTCTGGTCGCTGCCGCGCCACAAGTATCGATCAGGGAATTCGATGTTCCGACACCGAAATCTCGTCCGCATGATCCCGCAGTAGCACCCGATGGCGCTTTGTGGTACACGGGCCAAATGGCGAACAAGTTGGGCCGGCTTGATCCTGTCAACGGCAAATTCAAGGAGTTTCCTCTTAAGACGCCGGGATCTGGACCACACGGGTTGGCTGCCGATGCTCAGGGGAACATCTGGTTCACGGCGATCTCAAAGGGATATATTGGCAAACTAAATCCCAACACCGGCGACATCACCGAGTATCACCTGCCGGATGGTGCCGATGACCCACATACCCCGGTTTTCGACCACGAGGGAATCCTCTGGTTTACCACCCAGGAATCGAACGTGATTGGCCGGCTTGATCCGAAAACTGGCGACATCAAAGTGAAGCAGGTGCCGACGCCGCACGCAATTCCTTACGGCATCGCGGTCACGCGCTCCGGCATCCCTTATTTCTGTGAATTCGGATCGAACAAACTGGCCAGCATCGATCCGAAGAGTCTTGCAATTCGTGAATACACGATTCCCAACGCCGGTGCCCGCCCTAGGCGCATTGCCGTCGGGCCGGATGACACGATCTATTACACGGATTACGAACGCGGCTATTTGGGTCACTTCGATCCATCTACACAGAAATTCGAAGAGTGGAAGTCGCCGGGCGGCTCAGGCTCGAATCCGTACGGCGTCGCAATTACCTCTGACGGAATTGTCTGGTATAGCGAATCGGGAGTGGAGCCCAACACACTTACCCGCTTTGACCCGAAAACAAAAACCTTTTCGAGCACGCCAATTCCGTCCGGCGGAGGCGTAGTTCGGAACATTGCCGCCACCAAGGATGGCAGACTCTACCTCGCCTGTAGCGGTGTTAATAAGGTGGCTATTGCCGAGGTCCGGTGAGGAGAAGTCGAACGCGTATCGCGATTGCCAGCATAAATGTTCGCCCTTCTTTTAACCTTAGTCTCGGCGATAGTCCACCCTGGTTGACGGCTTAGTTGCGATTCGTGAGCGACACCGGGTCTGCTGCTCGGGTTTGGGGCAGGCGCCCTGCTTGGTGCCACGTTCTTCGATTTTCTTCCGGAAGTAATCTCCGCCGCGAACCGCCGCCGATGGAACAGTCAGCGCGAACTCGCACTGGTTGTGATCGGGTTCGTTATATTTCACGTTGTGGAATGACTTATAGAACTTCTCCCCAATTCGAAGTTTAGGATGCAAGGTACCAAGAGAGTGTGCTGATAGCGATAATCGAACCTACTCGCTCGAACACTCGAAGACGCCCTTTTCGCGGAAAACCCTGTGACCTCCGACGTAATCGAATGAAGACGAAAGGAGGAGTGTCCATGTCAAAGACATTGCTGCTCGCTCTAAGTCTTCTGGTTTCCGCCACATGGCTCCAGACACAAAGCCAATATCCGCAGCCTAGTTCAAGCCAAACGGGAGCTCCTGCATCAGGCCAAACTACAGTGCAAGGCTGTTTGCAGGGCTCGGATGGGAACTACACGTTGACCGACAAGAGCGGAACGACATACCAGCTTCAGGGTGACACCTCGAAGCTTAGCGCACACGTCGGGCACGAAGTGCAGATCACTGGATCCACGACATCGGCATCGAGTTCGACAAGTCCCACAACCGGGACGCCAACCGGTGCGACCCAACAACCAACGCTGAATGTGCAGAACATGAAGCACATCTCGAAGACGTGCAAATCCGCCACCACGAAGTAAGTTCCAAATGCCCTTCGATCAATCGATACAGTTGAAAGTCTCGGAGGGCTTTTTTTTTGGCACGAATATCCCTGGCTGGTGCTGCCGCTTCCATGCGCAACTCATCCGGCAACGCGCACAATCAACGAAGAAGATGATGTCATCGATGACAAAAATAACTCCTTAGTGGCCGCCGAGCTTCGAGAGCGCCATTCTTGCTGCATGAAAACCGCACATCCCATGCACGCCACCGCCGGGCGGAGTGGATGCTGAACAAATGTAGATCTCAGGTGCTGAGGTGGCGTAGTGCCGCCATGTCGGTCGAAACAGAAATTGGTGAATGTCCATTGCGCCCCCGCCGATATCGCCTCCGACCAGGTTGGAGTCCATTGACTCCAAATCGACGGGGGAAAACACGCGGCGCGCCAAGATATAGTCGCGGAACCCGGGAGCGAAACGCTCAATTTGAGCTTCCAACGTTTCCAGGACGTCTACGTTCGATGCATTTGGGACATGGCAGTAAGCCCAAGCTGTGTGTTTGCCTGCCGGTGCGCGCGAGGAATCAAACAAGCTCGGTTGCGCCAACAACACAAACGGTCGCTCCGCATGCCTTCCGTCTCGCACCGCCTGCTCGGACGCAGCGATCTCCTCGAAGCTACCGCCCAGATGCACGGTAGCGGATCGTAGGCATTCGGAAGCTTTCCATGGAATCGGCCGCTTCAAGGCGTAGTCGACTTTGTATACGCCAGGCCCGTATCGATAACGGGCCAATTCACGCTTGTAGCCCTTCGACAGCCGTTCTCCGGCGATCTTGAGAAGTTGTCGCGGGGTCACATCACAAAGAATGACATCGTACATCGGCAATGCCTCGACAGATGCCACACGCGATGAAGTCCTCAACGTGCTTTCAAACGTCGCGAGATATTTGCACAGTGCGTTCGTCAGCGACTGGGAGCCGTAGCGCGGAATCGGCCATCCGACCGCATGCGCGAAGAGGGCCATCAGCATGCCCATCGCTCCGCTCAACGACTCGTCCAGCGAGAGAAAGGAATGGGCTGCCAAACCCGCAAATAGCGCCCGCGTCCGCTCAGTCCGGAAACGGCGAGCAATGATGCGAGCCGAGAAAAGAGCGGTTATACCAAAGTGCGCCATCAGCAAAGGATGTTTTGGAAAACTTAGGACCGGACGCAGCACCTCCGGAGCGAATTTACTCCATTGCTCAACAAATGGCTGCATCAGACTGACCCAAGCCGCCCCGTCTATGCCGAGCGCAGACTTCGCATCCACGAGATCACGTTCCAGCACCACTGCAGTGCCGTCATCGAGCGAATGGATCCATCCCAGCCCGTGATCCCGCAGGGGGAGCGACGAAAAGAATGGTGAGCCCGCGCCCAGCGGATGTACCGCTGATCCAAAATCGTGCTTGAAACCGGGCAGAGTTAATTCCAGTGTACGCACGGCCCCGCCAGGCGTGGTCTCCGCCTCCAGTACATCCACGTGCAATCCTGCCTGGGCGAGAACAATCGCAGCCGCCAGTCCATTCGGACCCGAACCGATTACACATGCCTTACGCTTCATCGCAAAACCGTCTGCAAGCTATCACGATTTCGATGACCACCTGCTCGATCAGGACTCATTGCCGCGGCTGTACCGTAGGCCATTCGATGACCTTGATTTGGCCGTCAGTATCTCGTTCCAAGGTCGGCGCATACAGACCTAGCAGCTGTCTCCGCCACCACATTCCGGTTGCCCGTTTTTCTCTTATGGTTGTGAACCAGTATTGCCAAAGCACTGCGCGAATCTGATGCGGCGGCTCCTTAGCGAAAGGATTTCCTGCGAACAGCGCGAGGACATCTTGGCTGTTCGAAAGCAGCCGTACTTCTGTGTTTGGAACGATCGGATACTCGTGCCACGAACCGAGTGACGCGAACCACAAGTTCCAGTCGAACCGAGGCTGATACGGCGCATAGATCCCGGGCGGCTGATTAAGGGCCTGAGGTTTATAGCGAAATGGATATGCTAACCAGTGCTGGCCGTCGGCGGTTCCTTGAAACTCGATTTCATATCGTCCGCGTGTCATGACTGCGAAAAGACCGTATTGATTAGCAATCCGGAATGGCTCCAGTGCCGCTACCGGGGACGTGGGTAGTGGCACTCGGGCAAACATCCATATCAGTTGCGCAGTGGTTGCGTAGAAAATCCATAGCAGCATTACCGCGCTGGCAGCAAGCTTCAGCGCACTCCCATAGGAACGAATCCTTCCCAACGATCTTTCGATGCGCGCGTCATTTCCATTCTTTGCCGCGGATACGGCCGCAACCAGCTCCTGTCTCAACCTTGCCGGCAGAACATTGAGTGCGAAGCGATCATCCAGCAGCAATACACCCATGGCCAGAACCAGATAATTCAGAAACGTGTAGTTGGCCGTGAGGATTACGCCGATCTGCCAAGGCGTGACAATGAAGAAGCAGATAATCCGCCAGCGTCGCGGCAGCAAAAACATCCACACCAGGCCGAGTTCCAGAGCCAGCGTGGCATAAACTGTGCTGGCATGAAACCAGTGTGGCAAGTGCTGCACATACCAGCCAATCCAAGTGGGCAGGGGCCCGTTCTGGTAGTACTCATCCATTGCCGTAAAGTGCCGCCACTCGGGGTCTCCGCTCAGCAGCTTTACCACGCCGGATTGGAAGTAGATGCGAAACCACTCCCACTGCAGTAAAAACAGGCTGGCTCGTGAGGCAGGATGCATTCGGCCTAAGCCAGGGCGAAACCCGCGCGGCGCAAAGAACAAGGAGATAGAGCCAGCTTCAAGCAACATCCCGTCCGACTGATAGCCGGAAAAATCCTGCGCAACGCTTACGAATGATAGAAAACAGGCGAAACAAACCACGAGCATTCCGCGCGGCCACAGATTCAGTACCAGCAGTACCGAGGCGATCATCCCCGCCCAGCACAGCGAACTCAGCATAACCGATCCGCTCGAGAACCAGAGCAAAGTCGGTGCATACCACCAGCGCTGCCAACGTGCGAGGGATTGTGCAACGGCTTGAAGATAGCTCCCGGCGGGCAGAATCCCGGCTGGGCCGATGAGTCCGCGGATCTGAAATATGAGAGAGAAGGATGCGGAAAAGTAGATGATGCCGAGCGCGCGCAGGAAAAGCCAGCGTGGAATCAGGCGGTCCGATGCTCCGCGCCGCCCGTCAAACAGCCAACCGATCGCGGACGCGCCAGCCCAGTCCATGACCGTGGGCAATTATACAGAGGTAATCTGGGATACTTCCGCTGAATCGCTTTATGCAGCGTCCAATTCCTCTTTGGACAGTCTGCGAATCCGAGGCTTGCTTTCAGATATGGTGAACAGACTTCGACAGAATTTGCAGGCGATCTCGCGATCAGTCAGATCGAGCTCACCGTGGACAGAGTGAGCTCTCGCAATAACATTCTCGCCGTCACAATAAGGGCACGCAATGCGTAGGACGTTCAACTTGCGGTTCATTTGCGCCCTTTCTACGCTAGCCGGGTGTTCGGACGTGCGAACCAGTGTCGTGAAGGTTAGATGCCGAATAACTGTAGCAAGGGCTGCGCATCTGGACTACATCGCGGATCAAGTCACAATCTCAGCGGCTTACCTTCCTGCACGGCTTTAAAGAACCGCCGCCGGGTTGAGGGTCCCGGCATTGGAAGGACGCGGTTGGCAGATGCGGTAACGGATAAAGCCAACATGACGGCCGAGCGCCTGCGGTCCCACGAAGGCTTAATAATAATAATTGAGAGGAAGCACGAGCACTCAATTGATTGTCTTTCAGGGCCGCGTTGCAGCGTGCCTTGTACCGGGAGTGGCTTCTTTGTTCAGAATCTCTGCTGCCTTTGCAGGAATTAAATCATCTGGCATGCGCTTGAAGTCACTGCGCGAATAGTCTTGCCGCACCCCGATTGTCTTGAAGAACAGCACCTTGCCTTTCATGTGCACGTCCAAGACTGTTAATTCCCAAAACCCAGGCGCAATTTCGGCCTGCTTAACATCGAAGTCGCCGTCTGGATCCAGATGCCCGAGCAACCCCCCGCCGAACTTTACCGCCTGAGTCAAGTCGCCCCTGACCTCCTCCACTCTGGATTGCTTTCCATCTACCCATATGTTGCCGGTCATGGCGTGAAAGACCTGTGCTTCATGGCTGGGCGGCTTAAACTGCGGATTGGGTGAAAAATCAAGCTGTATGAGATCTCCGCGCTGCTTCCGAATTTGAAGATGAACGCGTCCGGCAACATCTTGAGAAGACGCTGGCTTCGGGCAGCATCTTCGTTTCGATCCTTGAGTGATTTGCGCAGCGCGCCGGTATTGTGTACCAGGTGTTCGACGCGCCTGTCAGCCTCACTTGCGGGGGATTTCCCGGTCATTGATCAGCAACGGCCATCTCACGTCGCCATCCCTCGTTTCTATGACCAGATAAACTTCTTTGCCTCCACCTGCCTTTGCGGTCTCGATGCGGAACATCCAGTGGCTGTGGTCTTGGTTCTCCGCCTGTAATTCATTGTTTACGACGCAGCGCACCAACTGGTTTGCATTCGTAGGCGGAACCTGCGCGATTGCCGGCTAGCAGTCCGTGGTGAAACTCTGGATTCCTAAGAAAAAAGGATGATGTAATCCACAGCGTAAGTTCGTAGACTGCGCGCATGGCGATGGGGAGAAGAGCGAAGCAACGACGACAAGAGACACTGTGGATTGCACAC
>WNGK01001959.1_pt1 | contig 19804 bp, 20 predicted proteins | sample 5400601 | NCBI WGS metagenome assembly WNGK01 (sample SAMN13153376, study PRJNA577476) | soil metagenome | isolation source: 60 cm soil or saprolite under Garry oak tree replicate 1 | place: USA:California | collected 2016-06-15
TTCGTTCAAACTCCAAAACAATTTCTCTTGAACGAACCACCCCGTCTGCGCCCGCTAAGGTGGCTTCGCGACATTTTTTTATGGGCGCAGCCACCCCTCCTTTGCCAAGGAGGGGACTTGGCTTTCAACCCCACGTTCGGCAACAACGAAATGCGTATACTTCGCAGGGCTTTATGCCCGCGCTGGGCGCTACCGAATCGACTGTTACAAGGCACTAGTGCCATGGCCGCGATGTTAGCACGCTTTATTGGAATGGCTTCGGAGAATGGATGACGTACTTCGTCGCCCGGATCGTCTTACCCGCCCCTGTGTTTGAGTCCTGCACCAGCCAACATCATGCGACGCCATTCTCTGAAGGACCTTATCCAACCAACATGCGCCACTAAGAGATCAATGAGTCTTACCGCGTTCCGTGATGGATGGATTACAATCGCCCTAAACTGGGAGGTCAAAATGAAAACACGACTGAACCCCGGAAGGGTATTCGGAATTTTGTCTTGCGTAGCCATTCTGGTACTGATTTGTGCGCCTGTCTATGGCCAGCAGTGGGTGAAAGTCCCGACCGGCGGAATTCCGAGGGGGCCTGACGGCAAGCCCAACCTCTCTGCGCCGGCGCCACGATCGCCCGATGGCCATCCGGACCTGTCCGGAGTCTGGGAATCCGGCAGCGCCAAGTACATTCTGGACATTGCGGCGGATCTCAAACCCGGCGACGTGCCGTTTATGCCTTGGGCCAAGGCGCTTGTCGACCAACGCGCAGACGGCTCGCATTCGGGAGAGGATCCCCCTGCAAACTGCCTGCCCCGAGGCGTCCCGAGGATCAATGCCTCGCCCCCACCGTGGAGGGTGATCCAAAAATCAGACATCATTGCGATTCTTTATGAATCCGACAACGCGTGGCGCCAGATCTTCCTCGATGGGCGCGAGCTGGGGAACGACTTTCTTCCAACCTTCTTAGGTTATTCCACCGGTAAGTGGGATGGCGACACCCTGGTCGTCGACACACGCGGTTTCAATGGAAAGACATGGTTGGATCAGACGGGCAAGCCCACTTCCGAGGCACTGCATGTCACCGAACGTTTTCGGCGGACGGACTTCGGGCACATGGAAATTCAAATTACGATCGACGACCCAAAGGTTTATACCAAGCCGTGGCAAGTGAAGGAACAGGTGCGCCTGATGCTGAATAGCGACGTCATCGAGAGCGCCTGTGAGAACAATCTCGATATTCATCACCTGGGAGGGAAATTCAGCAGATAATGACGCGTTAAGGAGAGTCGGTATGAAATGCGCAGGCGCTATCGTTGGTTTGGTTTTGGCTCTGGCCACTCACGTCGAGGCAGCGGAAATAAAGGTCATCTCCACCGGCGGCGCGCGGGCGGTAATGACAAGCCTCGTCCCTGAATTCGAACGCAAGTCGGGCCAGAAGGTTAGCATCGACTTCGGGACGCCGGGAAATATGCGGGACAGGCTGCTTCAGGGCGAAGCCGTTGATGTTGCGGTTGCGATCGCAGCAATCCTGCCCGACCTTGAAAAGGCCGGCAAGATTGCATCCGGCACGCGCATGGAATTTGCCGCCAGTTACGTTGGCGTTGCGGTGCGCGCAGGCGCGCCAAAGCTTGACGTGAGTACGGCTGACGGCGTCAAGCGAGCGATGCTCATGGCCAAGACGGTCGCGCTGTCCGATCCAAAGGCCGGCACCCAACTCGGCGCCACATTTATTGGCGTCGCCGATCGCCTTGGTTTCGGCGCCGATCTTCGATCCCGCACAAAACTGATCCTTGGCCCCGGATCGGATGTGGCGGAAGCGGTGGCGAGAGGGGAGGCGGAACTCGGCGTCACCCTGATAAGTGAAATATTGCCGGTGACCGGCGTTGCGCTTGGCGGTGAACTGCCGTCAAACATCATGCCGCCTACCGTCATTCATGCTTTTTTGGTGTCGGGGGCAAAGAATACCGAAACCGCGAAGGTTTTCCTGGATTTTCTCCGTTCTCCCGAAGCCAGCAAAATAATCGAAGCTAAGGGAATGAAGCCGGGTCCGCGATAGCGGGCATCGCACCACGCGATGCGTTCGCCGTCATCGTCGAGTTCGCCAATGCGCCCGACTCATTTCGTCAGCCCAAGCGGCTGCAGCATCCTCGTCGATTGCCCAATGACGCTTGAAAATATCCCGAACCGCTGAAACAATACCGTGACTTCCTTGAACGTTCCTCGTTAGGAGAGGCTTATGAGATTGATCCGGTCGTGCGTCATTGCAATCACAATGATCGGTGCCGTTGCCTTAGCCCAGGTCACACCAGGGACCGAAGGCCGGCCCATTCAAGGCAGGAGTCCGGCACCGCCGCCGCCGGGCCCGCTGGTGGATCTGGTCAAAGCGGGCGTGGATGCATACAACAAGGGCGATATCGGCTATTTCGACAAGATATTTGCCGACGACATGCTGTGGGTGGATGAAGATGGCCACGAGATGACCACCAAGATGTTCGCCTTGTATTTGCTCAACCGCCAGTTGACCGCGACTCCCAAAAGGACGATGAGCGTGCATGATATTGCGACGGGAACCTGGGGCGATACGGCTTGGGCGGCTTTCGCTTTTACCATCGATGACGGTTTGCATAAACGAATTGGCACGCACACGACACTCTTCAGAAAATTCGGTAACGACTGGAAAGTTGTTCTCATGCACGATTCCATCAACGCCCCTGCCGTTCCGCACTAAATAACGTGTTCATGGCGAATTGCTAATTTCTGGCCGTTTCGCGCATGCGCACATGGTACAAGAGAAAAAAAGACGTCGGATTCTGGCCTAATTCATAATTCGCCAGCAACAGGTTGCCTGAAAGGCCGGCAACCTGAAGTTAAACGTTGGAAGTTAAAAGTGAGAAAGCTAGAATGGCCCGTTATCTGTCGATATTCCAGATTCTGGTTTTTACTTTTTACTTTTACTTCCGGTTGCCGGGTTGTTCGGGAACCGGTTCAGGAGGACGTATGCGATTAGTTCTGAGGGTGATGGCCGCTTCGGCACTCATCATCATGGCTTATGCGACGCAGGTCTCCGCACAGACTGGTTTTGCAAACATGGTCGACCATCTGCACCTCGCGGCTCCGGATCCGATCAAGGCCGTGGAATGGTACCGGAAGAATCTCGGCGGTCAGCCAACGACAGAAGGGACCGACCGCCTGATGTTTGGCGAGACGCGCCTCATTTTTCAACGGAACGAGAAGCCAACGCCTAGTGTGGGCAGCGTGGTCGACCACATCGGCTTCTCGGTCAATGACGTCGATGCGGCGATGAAGGCGATGGAAGCTGACGGCGCCAAAATCGAGGGGCCTGCTCGCGAAGTGGCCGGACTGTTCAAACTCGGGTTCGTGATCGACCCGTTCGGTACTCGCCTCGAAATCGTGCAGGACCCCGCGAAGCTTGGACTGCACCACGTTCACCTGCGTGGAGCGGATCCGAATGCGTCGCTGGCGTGGTACGTCGATAAGTTCGGCGGCACCATCGGCAAAATGAAGGATCGCCTTGACGGGATCAATTACGGCGGCGTCTGGTTACTCGCGATGAAGGGCGAAGCCACACCGAGCGCCGGCCACGCGATCGACCACATCGGATTCCGTCCACTAAACGTCGACAACGCCGTCGCGACGCTCAAGACGAAGAAGGTTAAGGTGACGACCGAACCGCGGCCGCTCACGCTTCCGAGCGGTGTATCGATGCGGCTCGCGTTCATCGAGGGGATTGACGGCATCCGGATCGAACTCGTCCAGCGCAACTGACACAGCAGTTTGCGAAATCAACCTTTGCCGAACCCGACCGACTACAAACGCCACAACTGTCACGCTTCAAAATTGGAGTGTCTGCCGACAAATCCGGCCAGCTCTGTCCGTGGGCCGAAATACGTTGTTAAGCGTGGCAAGACTCCTGTCCTCAAAGCTGATGAAGCCCGGCAACTTTTAGACCAAGCCATCTTGTTTGGTTTCTTCCAGTAATTTTTGGTAGTGGACTACTTTGGAGTTGAGTGTCCAATTAGCGATGATCGGGCCGGAAGAAAAATGGGGACGTAGCCCTGTGTCCCTATTTTTCGTTTTTGAAACTTCAGAAAAATGGGGACACAGGGCTACGTCCCCATTTTTTCGCTCCATTTTTCCTACGTCCTGAAATTCAAACTGACCCACTACCTAATTTTTTGTTGACTTACAACCACTACGAACGGATTATTGCGCGCACACTTGTGAGTTAGAAGTGTGAGTTAAAGGAAGTCGAAAACCAAACCCCGCGGGAGCAGGGGACGGAAAGCTACGGGTCTTTGATCCGAGCTCTTGTAGGAAGCAAAGACAGCCGAGTTGCCGCAGGTGGCCGCGTCAGCGCCATCGAGGCGGTGATTCGGCTTTTTTGTTTCTTTTGTGGATGGGCGCAAGGAGTGTGTGATCGAGGTGCTGCCATGCCGGCGTGAAGGAACCTGTTATCATGACCTTAGTTGACCTCAGCACTCACGTTCCGCATGTCCGGCCGCACATTCGGCGACGTGATCGGAAACTCTTCTTCCTGATCGCGAACCGCCCCCTCCTGGAGCTCGCCCGCGAGGAAGTGCCCCTCTACGAGAGCATCGACGGGCGCAAGACTGTGGCCGAGCTGGAGCGGATGCACGCTGGCGCCAGGGACCGCCTGTCACGGTGGCATCAAGCCATGATTATCGAGCTGATGCCACTCATCACGTCGCCGGCGCGCCCGCACCTGGTGGTCATCGAGCCGCACATGGATGATGCCGCGCTCAGCGCCGCAGGTCGTCTGCTCCACCGCCGGGGCCGATGTCGAATCACCATCCTGACGGTCGTCAAGTGGAGTAACTTCACCAGCTACCTGCTCTTGAAGCGGAACTTCCTGGATGTTCGTGAGATTACGGAGCTGAGATTGCAGGAGTCGGCGCTGGCGGCCAAGCTTCTTGGGGCGGAGCACCGTACTCTGGATTGGACGGACGCTCCGCTCCGTCTCGTGTCGGCCGAGAGTTGGTCTGCCACGACTGTGGAAGCTTTCAGCGCGAATCCGTGGGCTTTCACGCATTTGTTCCCGAGTCGAAAGGAGGTGTCGCTCATCGCCGAGCGGCTGGTGGACCATCTGGGCCTCCTTGCTCCGGACGAGCTGTGGATTCCCATGGGACTGGGCGAACACGTTGATCATCGCACCACTCGGAGTGCCTGCCTTCTGATGCTTGCGGAAGCCCGCGACCGTTTCGCTGTGCCCGTCGTCATGTACGAGGACCTACCCGCTGCTGCCGTGGCGGGTCATGCCGCGCAGATCCGCGGCGCCCTCAGCGGCTGTGGCACCCGGTCGGTTCGTGGCACCGAAGACATCACGGACGTCTTCGAGGAAAAGCTGCGGGTGCTTTCCATCTTTGCCTCGCAGTTCAAGCTCTCTTTTGTGGAACCGACGATTCGCCAGCTCGCTGAGCGGGAGGGAAGCGCTCCGGGAAAGCTCGCCGAGGCCTATCACCGCTTGGAGGGAGAGCGTTGCCTGCCGCCGGAATCGCAGCTCGCACTGGATGCAACGGGTCTCGTGGCGCTCGAGACAAAGATGCGTCCGCTCTTGGCGAGAAGAACGAAGTGCCGCCATCTGACGCTCATCACCCTCCCCTTGGGCCATTTGGGGAGGTGGAACGCCGATGGGGAGTCTTTGGTGGCGGCCTTTCCCAACGCCGATTTCCGGGTCTATGCATCGGAAGACGAAGCTTGGCAGGCCGAGGGAGGCGGAAACGACAAGTTGAGACTCAAAGTCGTGCGGAAGTGGACCTGGTACGGCGTTCTTTTGCGCGAGCTGTTCCATTTCCGGACCCCGACGCTCGTCCTGTGCCGGGATGCCTATCGCACCAGTTTCAAGCGAAGGGTCATCACGCGGTTGCTTCCCTTTCGATACGTGTTGTTCGCCAAGACGCTGTCCGATTTCTGCGCCGTATTGAACGGGCTGCTCGGCAACGATCCCTGGTCTTAGACCGGTCTTCAGGCGTCGGTTCTTTCCGGGAGAGGGCAAGCAAACCGCGTGAGGGGTCGGCCCCTGGCGAAGATTTCTGGCTGAAAAAAGACTACACCCGGTGGAGCGAAGAAGAAATTCGGAAACTCATGACGCTGGAGTTGTAGGAAAATCGAGTCATGATCCACGACGTAACTGTGCCCATAACAAACAGCATGCCGGTGTGGCCGGGAGACCCACAAGTTCGCCTATCGCCGAAGGCGCATCTGTCGAGAGACAAAAGCCACACCGTGAGACTGACCGCGATCGAGATGGGCTCGCATACCGGCACCCACGTTGATGCGCCGTACCATTTCGTTGAAGGCGGAAAACGGCTGCACGAAATTCCGCTGGAGCAATTGACTGGAAAGGCCACAGTCTTTGAAATCGCCGGTGTGCGATCGATTGGACTCGGAAACTTGGAACACCGGAAGTGGGATGGAATCGAAAGAGTTCTGTTCAAGACGGACAATTCACAGCATTGGCAGGACGAAAAATTCTACGAAGAGTTCATCTACCTGGAGCCGGATGGTGCGGAGTTCCTTGTCCAGCGCGGAATTCAGTTGGTGGGAATCGATTATCTCTCGATTGATGAGTTCAAATCGGAAAAACACCCCACGCATTTTGCGTTGCTGACCCGGGATATTGTCATTCTTGAGGGGCTCAATTTGAGCAAAGTGCCGGCAGGCGAATACACGCTCTTTGCCCTGCCGTTGAATCTGCAGGATGCGGATGGAGCACCGTCACGAGTAATACTCACGAATTAATCACACCAAGGCACAAGGACACAAAGGCATAACGAATGCGAATTCAAACAATCAAGGCAAGAGAGGTTTTGGATTCTCGTGGGAATCCGACCGTCGAAGTGGATGTTGTTTTGGAGACTGGAATCCGAGGACGATCGATCGTTCCTTCTGGCGCCTCCACAGGCGAACACGAGGCGTTGGAGTTGCGCGACGGCGACAAGAAACGCTACCTCGGTAAAGGTGTGACGAAAGCCGTCGCTAATGTCAACAACCTGATCGGGCCTGCGCTCCGCGGACAGGATGCCACGCTGCAATCGCGCATCGACCAGATCATGATTGCGCTGGACGGCACGCGCAATAAAGGCAAACTCGGCGCTAACGCCATTCTCGGCGTCTCGATGGCAGTGGCTCGCGCCGCGGCAGAAGCGCATGTCTTGTCACTCTATCGCTACATCGGTGGCGTGAAGGCCAGTGTTCTTCCGGTCCCAATGATGAACATCGTCAACGGTGGCGCCCACGCGGACAACAACGTCGATCTCCAGGAATTCATGATCATGCCGGTTGGCGCCTCAAGTCTGCCTGAAGCTGTGCGCATGGGCGCCGAGGTCTTTCATCACCTTAAAAAGATCCTGCATGACAGCGGGCATGGAACTGCCGTCGGCGATGAAGGTGGTTTTGCGCCGAACCTGAAATCCAACCAGGAAGCGATCGAGCTCATCCTGAAGGCCATTGAAGCGGCCGGATACAAGCCGGGCGATCAGATCGCGTTGGCTCTAGACGCAGCATCCAGTGAGTTCTACGACAAGAAAGGCAAGTACGTCTTCAAAAAGTCCGATAGCTCGGAAAAGACAGCCGAGGAAATGGTAAAACTCTACGCCGGCTGGGTGGAGCGATATCCTATTGTCTCGATCGAAGACGGTCTCGCTGAAGATGACTGGGACGGCTGGCAGATCCTGACGCGCGAGTTGGGAAGAAAAGTTCAGCTCGTCGGCGACGATCTGTTTGTCACCAATACCGAGCGGCTTGCGCGTGGGATGGGAATGGGTGTCGGGAACGCCATTCTGATCAAGGTAAACCAGATCGGTACCCTGACCCAGACACTGGACGCGATCAACCTGGCGCGCAAGGCTACCTACGGCATTGTCATCTCACACCGCTCCGGCGAAAGCGAAGACACATTCATTGCCGACCTGGCGGTCGCAACAAACGCCGGCCAAATCAAAACGGGATCCATGTCGAGAACGGATCGCGTGTCGAAGTACAACCAACTTCTTCGCATCAACGAAGAACTCGGCGACCAGGCGGTATACGCTGGGCGGGAGGTGCTGAAAAGAATTTAGTCAATGAATTGACAGATAGGGAAGAACGTTTTTTGATTGTTTCACAGCTTCCCCGTCTGCGCCTTTAATGTGGCTTCGCAGCATAAGTTCGTGCTGGACACGGGGTGTGGAACGAATGTTGAACAAGAACATATTCCCCTCCTTGCAAAGGAGGGGTGGCCGCGCCATCAAGAAGATGATGCCGAAGGCCACCAAAGTTGGCGCGGACGGGGTGGTCAGTCCTCGAAACGCGTGTGGGGAATGCGTCTCGAAACATCTCATCTGAAATGACCACCCCGTCTGCGCCAATAAGGAACGGGACCATTTTTTGGATGGCGCAGCCACCCCTCCTGTTCCACTGATCATTACCCACAAGTCGTCCGCTGGACACGGGCGTGTGGGACAACCGGCGGGAAAGGCGAAGTCCCCTCCTTGGCAAAGGAGGGGACGCCGCGCCATCAAGTAAATGGTCCCGTTCCTTTGGAGGCGCGGCCGGGGTGGTTCGTTCAACTTCCGATAATCGGTGGCTTGAACCAACCTTCGCGGCATTTTCTTAATGGGCGCAGCCACCCCTCCTTGTCCAAGGAGGGGACTTCGGCTTTCCCTTCAGTTGTTTTCAATGCCCCCTGAAATGACCACACCGAAGTTGTGAACTTGATGATTAATGCCTCTTGAAAAATCTTAGATTTGGCGAAGCGCATTAATCATTAACCACCAATCAATTCTCGATTCTCATTCTGAGCGTTTTTTGATTGTTTCACAGCTTCCCCGTCTGCGTCTTTAAGGTGGCGCAGCCACCCCTCCTGTTCCAGGGCGCCTACCGTTGCCCGTGATGATCGTTGTTCAGCAGACGGGAGCCATCGCTTTCGACACAGGCGGGCGACTCCTCAAGCGGTTCGTTGGAAGGCTTCACCACGCGAGGGGCCATCGTCCAGGGAGCGGTGAGTACCTTGGGATCCTCCACTGTCACCTGGTACACGAGGTTCTCGCCGGCGCGCCAGAAGCGTTCGGTCACGTGCATGGCGTCAGTATGGAAATAACCGTCTTCGCCAAACCAGGTATCCTCGACGAAATTGCTCACATCCACAACCAGCGTGTCGCCTTCCCAGCGGCCGGCGGAGTCCCCGTAGTAGGACGGGTTCGCATCGGCGCGATGCGGGCGGCCATCGGTAGGAATGATACGGTAGGGATCGCCGGAAATATCTTCATAAAGGAAGATCATCTCGTTTGGCAATTGAAGGATCCGGCGCGGAGGACCGATGCGTGGAACGCCGGGCTTTCCGCAGTAGAACACCTGATCGAGTTTGCTCTCGTTATCGGATAGATGCTTCACCCTGGCCTGAAACTCCGGCTTGTAGGAAGGAGCTGGGGTCGATGGCAGCGCGCCTGGAATCGGAGTCCGGGCCGGCGCGCTCGCGCTCCGATCGATGCCCTTGACCGAAACCGTCCCATTGATCTCTTTCTTCAGAGCCGTGGGAGGCAAATCGATGCCGTACGTCCATATGCCGCTCAGATCAGGATGGCCGGCCGTTTTTTGAGCAGCCGCGACGAGTGGAAGCACGACCACGGCAGCAATGATGCAAAAGAAACGGTAGTTCATGCTGGAATCTCCTTTTCAGCGCGTGTTCGCTTCGGATGGACTGACCAATTCCAAAGAATTCCCGCCCGCAAACGTGATCTTCTGCAGATATCCGTACGAGGACCCATCTTTAGCGCGCACGCCTTCGACCTTGACGCTCTGGCCGATCGCCTTCGCGAAGTCGCTTCTGCTGACACCGACCCTCCTGAACCACGAGGGGGGATTGCTTTCAAAGACCCAGGATTGCATTTTGCCCTCTTCACTTTTCACATCAATCGCGACCACGATGTGGGGATTGATCCAATCGATCTTCGTCAGCGTACCCGTCAGTGCAAAACGCTTGGACATATCGAATATCGCGGAAGGCGAGTGATGGGCCCATAACGAGGTCGTCGCAAGAAGCGCGATGACTACGATCGCAACGCCGTAAATCTTATGTCTCACAGCTTTTCTCCATCGAAGATTGTGGGCAGTCTACCACACGGATTTATACGTCTGCCATGTTTCCCGTTCGCGAAAAGGCGTAGCGCGTCAGAACAGGCCGGCCTGGGGTGGCCGGTATGGAATGCCGAGATGATCATAGGCCAGCCTGGTCGCCAGGCGGCCGCGGGGTGTACGCTGGAGAAAGCCGATTTGAAGGAGGTAGGGTTCGTAGATATCTTCGATGGCGTCGACCTCTTCGCTCAAGACCGCAGCAATCGTGTTCACGCCGACAGGGCCGCCTCCGAATTTCTCGATGACGGCGCGGAGGAGTTTACGATCGATCTCGTCGAAACCGTGTTCGTCCACATCGAGCAGTCTTAAAGCGGCGCGTGCCATGGTGGCTGTGATTTCCCCGGTTCCTTTCACGTCAGCGTAATCTCGAATTCGCTTCAGAAAGCGATTGGCGACACGCGGCGTGCCCCGGCATCGTTTCGCGATTTCCTGGCAACCCTCCTCGGTGATTGGCGCGTTCAAAATTTCGGCCGAACGCTTGATGATGAGCTCCAGTTCTGCAACCGAGTAGAAATCCAACCGGTGGACCATGCCGAAGCGCGATCGTAGCGGCGCCGTGATCAGGCCGGCGCGCGTGGTCGCACCGATCAAAGTGAAACGGCGCAGGTCCAGACGGTGCGTGCGGGCGCTCGGGCCTTGACCAATAATGATGTCGAGCTTGAAGTCCTCCATCGCGGGGTAGAGGATTTCTTCGATATTTGGCTGAAGCCGGTGAATCTCATCGATAAACAACACATCACCGAATTCCAGATTCGTCAGAATGGCGGTCAGGTCGCCTTTCATCTGGATCAGCGGCCCAGCCGTGGCGCGGAAGCGCGCTCTCATTTCGTTCGAGATCACGGACGCAAGCGTCGTTTTGCCCAGTCCCGGCGGGCCGTATAACAAGATGTGATCCAGGGGTTCACCACGCTTTCGCGCAGCCTGGATAGCGACGTCGAGGTTCTCCTTAACCGATCGCTGCCCGATGTACTCGGCCAGAACGCGCGGCCGAAGCGACAACTCGAATGACGCCTCTTCCTCGACGACGGAGCCCGCAATCACTCGATCGGCCATGCTACCCCTTTGTCAAAATCTGAAGCGCGCGCTTGAACAACACATCGAAGACCGCCTCGCGATCCCCGTCCCCCGCCCGCTGTAACGCGCTGTCGGCAAGGGCCCGGCTGTAGCCGAGATTTTCGAGCGCGGATACCACATCCATTTCGACCGCTGGTTTCTGCGGCTGCGCGGCAAAGTCCTGAAGCTTGTCTTTCAGCTCCAGAATAATTCGCTCCGCCGTCTTTTTTCCAACGCCTGGAATCGCGGTGAGCCGTGCCAGATCGCTCCGCTTGATCGCCCCGACAAGGTCTTCAACCGACCCGCCTGAAAGAATCATGACCGCCAGCCTTGGGCCGATGCCGGAAATCGTCATGAGCTTTTCGAAAATCATTCGTTCGCGCCGGGTTGAAAAACCGTAGAGCGCAATCATGTCTTCGCGTACGTGGGTGTGGATGTCGATGGCAACTTCGGAACCTGTGTCCGGAAGCGCGGTGAAGGTCGTGAGAGGAACGAAAACTTCGTATCCAACACCGTTCACGTCGACGATGACGCGTGCGGGATCTTTTTGCATTAACTTCCCCCGCAGGTGAGCGATCACGGGAGCTCCTCTGAAAGCGTGACAGCATCAATGACCCCGATCACGGCTGCATCGATCGGCGATTCTGTGTGGCCGACGGAAGTCATCGCCGAGAAGCCTTCCTGAACCGCGAGTACGCGGTCGCCGACTCCGGCGTCCGCGGCATCGAGCGCGACAACAACATCGCCCATCGGCTGGTCATCGAGATCGATGGGTTGAAGAAGGAGGATCTTCTTCCCTTCATGACTCTCTTGCTTTTGTGTCGCGACGATGTTTCCGATGACTCTAGCGATGATCATCTGCCTTTTGCGGCCTATTGCCTTTCTATCGCATCGACGATCGCCACAACGGTGGCTTCGGTCGGCACTTCCTCCGGCTTGAAAGCGAACGACGCCTCCCGGCCGCGGCAAACGTAAACGGTTTCGCCGGCGCCGGCGCCGACGGCGTCAATGGCGACGACCACAGGTCCATTCGGAAGCCGGCGAACCAGCAGCAGCTTCTTGCCCTCGAGCAGTTCGTTCTTCACGCTCGAAACCACGCAGCCGATGACTTTGCCAAGATACATACTTAATTCGGGAACACCATAAGCCGCTAATCCTGCGAGACCTGGTCCACGATTCCGACAATAGCCGCATCCACCGGCGTGTCCTTGCAACCATACGCCATTCGAGCCGAGCTGCCCTGTACGATGAGGACCCGCTCTCGAAAGCCGGCGTGGACGGTATCGACGGCCACAATATAGCCCTTCTCGTCCTTCCCATCTGGATCCACCAGCCGGCAAATCAAAAGTTTCTTGCCTTCCAGCCGCTGGTCCTTGCGGGTTGCGACAACTGTCCCGATGATGCGTGCCAGAACCATTTGTAGCGATTTCGGATTTCGGATTTCGGATTTGAAGAAGCAAAACCCAGTGCTGCTTCCCCAAATCCGCAATCCAAAATCCGAAATTTCCTTCTCCTCCCTACCTCGAACTCTTGCCGATCGGCAGAACGTCTTCCAGATTCGAGTGCGGTCTCGGAATGACGTGTACGCTGATCAATTCTCCCACTCGCCGTGCGGCGGAGGCGCCGGCGTCGGTCGCGGCTTTGACAGCGGCGACGTCGCCGCGCACGATGGCCGTGACATAGCCGGAACCGATCTTTTCCCATCCGACGAGACTGACTTTCGCGGCTTTCACCATCGCGTCGGCAGCTTCGATCATCGCGACCAGCCCTCGCGTTTCAATCATCCCCAAAGCTTCACCAAGTGTGCCATCTCCCTCTCTTGCCATTGAATTACTCCTTTACTGTAGCGGCGGCCTGTGACCGCCGTCGGTTCGGCGCTCATAGAGCGCCGCTACAGGGTCACTTCAAATTTGAAACAACTCTTTCGATCAAGTCGATCAGCTCACTGCGAGTGAGGGAGATCGTCTCTGATACTCCGTCTGTTACAGGACACATCGGGTCCTTCGTATTCGCTTCCGAACCTTCCAGCCCGTAGTATTTCTGCCGTTGAACCCACAATTTCTCGACGTCTTCCGACGAAAGCAGACGTTCGCGTCCAAGAATCTTCGTACAAATGGAAATTTTCGCGAAGTGCTCCACTGTATCCATCCGATTGAAAGCATCTTCCAGATTCGCGCCGTAGGTTACAACGCCGTGGTTGGCCATCAGCAACGCGTCATAGCTCTGAACGAACGGCCTCAATTGCTTCGTCAACTCGGGCGTGCCCGGCGTGCCATACTCGGCCAGAGGAATGCAGCCCAGCGCCAACACGACTTCCGATATAAGAGCTTTGTTCAACGGAATACCCGCTGCCGCGTAAGCAGTAGCGCACGGCGGATGCGCGTGAACAACGGCGTGGGTATCCGGCCGCATTTCGTATATCAGAAGATGCATGGCAATTTCGCTGGATGCCTTGCGCTCGCCTCGGACCCTCCCTCCTTTTGTGTCGATGATCACCATGTCTTCCGGCTTGACGAAGCCCTTATTGCAGATGGTCGGCGTGCACATGATGTGGCCATCCGGAAGACGCGCGCTGACGTTGCCATCCGTCGAAGCAACGTAGCCCTTCTCATAGATGAGATGACAGAATCGGGTGATCTCGGTGCGGAAGTTCTCTTCAGACACGGACGGCAATTCTATAACAACCTAGTGCTTCATATTCCGGCTACTTTCTGTGGTTTCAAGCCGCTGGCCTCGGACTAAACCGCTCCTCCGAAATCCGTAGGAAAAGTACACAACCATTCCAGCGGCCAGCCACAATGCAAAGCGGACCCAAGTAATCCAAGGCAGAGCGCGCATCAGATACAGACAGGAGACCACTCCGAGGATCGGGATGAGAGGAACCCACGGCGTCTTGAACGCTCTTGGGCGTTCGGGTTCGCGCCATCGCAGAATGAGAATCCCAATGCATACGAGAATGAACGCAAACAGGGTCCCGATGTTCGTCAGATCGACCATCTCATCGATGGTCGTAAACATTGCGCATACTCCGACAGCGACGCCGGTCAGAATCGTGGTGACGTGCGGTGTGCGGAATCTAGGGTGCACCTTCGCGAAGGATCGTGGAAGTAGTCCATCCCGGGCCATCGAGAAAAAGATTCGGGGTTGGCCGAGTTGAAATACGAGCAGCACGGCGGTGTGTGCAACTACCGATCCGAACGCGACGATACCCACGAAAAGGTTGCCCCACTTCTGGATGTTCGCGTATTGCAGCGCCATCGTGAGCGGCTCGGCTTGTTCGGTGGCAAGCTTCTGCCTCAAAACGTTATACGGAACGATGCCGGTGAAGACCGCGGCAACGACAATGTAGATGATCGTTGAAATGACGAGTGATCCGATGATGCCGATCGGCATATTCCGCGCCGGATTACGCGTTTCCTCGGCGACAGTTGATACGGCGTCGAAACCGATGTACGCAAAAAACACAATTGCCGCGCCCGCATGCACTCCTGCCCAGCCGTTCGGAAAGAAAGGATGGAAGTTTTCGATCCTCATGTAACTCCATCCGACCGCCACGAAGAATCCGAGTACGACCAGCTTCAACAACACCATCATGGTATTCGTTGTAGCGCTCTCCCGAATCCCGATCACGAGAACGATGGTGATCAGGGCGACGATCCCGAAGGCCAAAACGTTGAAGACGACGGGAACGCCGAAAATATGGGGCGCCGTATTGAACAGTCCTGGAATTCGCGCAGCGGTGCGGTAGTCGGTCGATAACCAATCGGGGATGATAATGCCGAAACCTGAAACGAGGGTCTTGAAGTAGTTGCTCCAACTGATGGCGACGGCGACATTCCCCACGGCATATTCGATGATCAGGTCCCAGCCGATAATCCATGCGACCAGCTCGCCCAGAGTCGCGTAGGCGTACGTGTAGGCGCTGCCCGAGACTGGAATCATCGCCGCGAACTCCGCATAGCACAGCGCCGCAAAACCGCATGCAATGCCGGTGACGATGAACGACAGGATCAGCGCGGGACCGGCGCCAGGTCTGGTCGGATCGCCGGCGGCCGCCGTGCCGATTGTCGCGAAGATACCCGCTCCGATGATTCCGCCAATTCCGATCGCGGTCACGTCCACGGGACCCAGAGTTTTCTTCAATCGATGCTCTGGCTCCTCCCCATCAGCAACGAGCTGATCCATACTTTTCCGGCGAAGGAGTTTTTTCAGCATAGTCCGCTCGGGCGTCTTCTAGCGGGTAGGATCTCTTAACTCGACTTTATTGCTGCGATATGGCCGGTAGCCGCTTCCCCAATCCACACCGATGACTTCCATATCCATCCAATCTCCATCCACACGGACGATGATGAAGTGGAATGGATTATCTCCGGGTTCCGGCCCAGGCTTGACCAGATGATCGAGTTGCACCTTGCTGGCTTCGTTGCTTTGGAGGTATTGCGTAAGATCGGGCTCCCCTTGGTAGATATAAAGCGGCGCGCCTCCACCGCCCGTTACGACGAGATCCATCCGATGACGGCCCGTACTGTCGACATAGGATTCGACCCAATGTTCAAAAAGATGGTCATGCCCGGCGAACAGCAGCTTGACGTGGTGGGCACGAAACAAGGGCATGTAGCGGGATCTCAGCGCGGCTGATGGTGCTTCGACCTTGGATCCGCCGTGCAAGCCGGATGAGAACACCGGATGGTGAAATATCGCAACGACATTCACGTACCGCTTGCGGTCCAGGCCCTCGAGCTGACCTTTCACCCACTGATATTGCGTTCGATCATTGGCGATATTGGAATCGAGAGCCACAACAAAAGTGTTGCCGTACCCGAACGCATACGTCGGATAGCCGCTCAATCGGCGATGCGCGCCGTCGGAAGGAATGAGATGGGAGAGTGCGTCGAGATAATTCCGCAGCCCTTGTTGTCGCTGAGGATTATCCAGTTCCTCAGCCGCAGTGAGGTCATGGTTACCCGGAGCCATAAAATACGGCACTCCGCCTTCCGTTGTGAGCCGGTTGATTAAGCCCACGAAGCTCGCATTCCACTGTCCAGGATCGCCGCCATTGAACACGGCGTCGCCCGTCTGCATGATGAATCGCACCGGGTAGTCTGTAGCCTCAAGCCGCTTGATGGCCTCAAGGACTCCGTCCACCACCAGCGAGTGCTCATATTGAATCTCGAGGCCGTCCCTCCGGCCGCGGGTATCACCGTACACAATGTAGGAAAACCGGCTGACCGATGCCGATGCTTCCTCCGGAGGAAGCGGCCGCGTTGCCGGCGCGATCGCCCTCACAGTTTCCTGCGCTTGGGCGGCTGGTAACAGCAACAGGCAGGTCAAAGACAAAATGGCAACGAAGCGCAGCTTCATTCAATTCTCCAAACCCGAATTGTGTCAGTACCGGGCCATTCCAGCAAGTCTTCCCTGGTTGCGGCCGGCAGCGCCCCGGCAGCCTCGGATAGCAGCATAAAGTGGCCGCCACTCGGGGCTTGAGCACTTTTGGCGGTTGACACTACGGCCGGTTGCCCTGAAGATCAGGCGTTCGATGGAGGAGTGTGACTTGAAAGGAGTCTGAATGAGCGCAAAGTTCTTGTCGTGCGCAGTCCTGATCTGTTGGATTTCATCGCTTTCCGTAGCTGTTGCACAGGTCCGAGGTCCAGCCGACGTCGTTGTTCTGGAGCAACACGAGACGTCCGAACCGCTTCGAAATATCCCACCCCTGCCGCCGCAAGCCGGCCAGCACCGGAAAGCGGTATATCACATACCCCACCACCTGGCCCCGGCTCAGCCGGATCCTGCTTTGCAGACCCAGGCGGGCTCCTTAGCGGCGCCCGCGACGGACAAGAATTTTCTCGGTGTTGGTATTGGTTTTTCGGGGCCGCAAGGAACCTTCGCCCCGGACGCGGCGCCTCCCGACACCAATGGCGCGGTGGGCGACACTCAGTATGTGCAGTGGGTAAACGAGTCGTTCGCGGTATTCGACAAGGCGACCGGTGCGGTCGTCTATGGCCCCGCCGCCGGCAATACGTTGTTTCAGAACATGGGTGGCCACGACTGCCAAACCACTAACGATGGCGATCCCATCGTGCAGTACGACAAGGCTGCTAAGCGCTGGATCATGACGCAGTTCGCCGTCAGCGGCGGCACCGGCTATTACCAGTGCATCGCGATCTCCACGACTTCCGATGCGACGGGACCATATTATCGGTATGCAGCAGAGCAGCCGTACTTCAACGATTATCCGAAGCTCGGGGTATGGCCCGACGGGTACTACATGACATTCAACATGTTCAGCTTCTTCTTCGTTGGAGCAAGGGCCTGCGCATTGGACCGAGCCAAGATGCTGGCCGGTCAAAGCGCCACCATGCAGTGCTACCAATTCAGCAGCACCATCGACAGCCTCTTGCCGGCCGATCTGGACGGCTCAACTCCGCCGCCTGCAGGCTCACCCAACTATTTACTGAACTACCAATCTGATCAAAACAGCCTGAGGCTTTGGAAATTTCACGCCGATTTCGTCAACTCCGGCAACTCATATTTGACAGGACCCACCAGTATGCCAGTGGCAGCGTTTTCGGAAGCCTGTAACGGCGGTGGCACCTGCATCCCGCAGCTCGGCACGCAGCAGCTTCTCGATTCGCTCGGCGACCGGCTCATGTACCGCCTGGCCTATCGAAATTTCGGCGACCATCAGACGCTTGTCGTCAACCATTCGATCGCTACACCGAATGGAGTGGGCGCCCGGTGGTACGAGTTACGCAATCCGGGCGGAACACCCACTGTATTCCAGCAAGGCACATACGCGCCCGATGCCAACTATCGGTGGATGGGCAGTATCGCGATGGACCACGTGGGCAACACCGCGCTTGGTTACAGGGGTTCGGAAACGACCATCATCAACGGTTCAGGCTCCCAGTTGGTTAATTTGAACCGCTGGGGCGATTACAGCAGCATGAGTATCGATCCCGTTGACGACTGCACGTTTTGGTATACAACAGAGTACTTGCAGAGCGATGGCACTTTTAACTGGAGTACGCGCGTCGCTAACTTCAAATTCCCGTCCTGCAGCTCGACGCCGCCTCCACCGGATTTCGCAATCAGCGCAACGCCGTCTTCAAACACCGTCCCAGTGGGATCGGGGACCAGCTATACCGTTACGGCAACCTCCCTGCAGGGATTTACAAGCGCGGTCAGTCTCAGCGTCAGTGGCCTGCCCGCGGGCGCCAGTGGCAGTTTTAGTCCGGCGTCGGTCACCCCAACTGGAAACTCGACCTTGACGATCACCACGAACAGCTCGACGCCAGCCGGAACTTACCCTCTGACAATCACGGGAACCAGTGGAAGCCTCGTTCATTCAACGTCAGTTACGCTGGTGGTCACCGGCAACTTTGTGATCAATGCGTCTCCAACTGCCCAGACCATTTCACGAGGAAACACAGCGACCTATACCATCACGCTCACGCGGCAGAACGGGTTCATCGGCACAGTGAATTTGAGCGTCACCGGGCTGCCTAATGGCTCCTCTCCCACTTTCAATCCGGCTTCTGTCACCGGCACCACGTCCACCCTGACAATCAAAACCTCGCGAAGGACAAAGACGGGATTATCCACGCTGACGATCACAGGAACCAGCGGGTCCCTGTCACACTCAACGTCCGTGACACTGAACGTGCAGTAACCGCGCAGAAAATGACTGGCGAGCAGTTTCCCATCCCGGGAAATTGCTCGCCGTTTCCGCGGATGACGCGGATGGCGTCGCACTCACGCGGTGGAGAACCACGCCTAAAGCCGGGGGCGAGCCATCCGCGTCAGCGCAATCCGCGGCTAACCTCTTGGGTTGCGCCTTCGCCGCCCTCGTGGAGCACGCGTGACGCGATCTTCATACCGTCCCATGTTGCGGGGAATCCAGCATACGGAGCTGTGTGCAGGATGACCTCGAGAATTTCCTCTTTTGTCGCTCCATTCCCGAGCGCCATCTGAACATTCAGTTCGAGTCCGCTCGTTCTTCCCAGCGAAGTCAACACAGCAATCGTACACAGGCTGCGGGTCTTCAAATCCAAAGTGGACCTTGTCCAAATCTGTCGCAACAAACCCGAGGATGAAACGTTCCAAGTCTGGCGAAAGCTCCCTCCAGCCTTGCCGGATCTGTTCCGCTTCCGTCTGGCCGACCATGCTTTTCAGCATGGAATCTGAACCCTAGAGACTGGAACTCCGCCGAGGCGTTTTTCAGCGCCTGATCATCGAGGCCCGCAACGGCGACCACAGCATCAGCGCCAAGCAGCTTCTCCGAAATTGCCTTCTCAATGCCCTGACTGCCACCCGTCACGAGCGCAATTTTGTTTTTCAGCATGATGTCGGAATCATCCCACAACTATCAGGTTCGGAGACCTCTCTTTAAAAGCGGTTTTTGGAAATGGGGCTACGTCCCCATTTCCAAAGCGTGAGGTATTTCTTCCCTGTGGAAGGGAACCGGCTCTGTTGCCCGGCTCTGCAGTCGCAAAAGGCATAAATACTGCCCTGTCAGACGCGCCGTGGTTGCATACGGTGCGGTCCCAAGAGACCCCCGAAGTTCCACAAGGGAATTCCTAATCTGCGTATCAGAAAAATTACGGGATTT
>WNGK01005015.1_pt1 | contig 19801 bp, 14 predicted proteins | sample 5400601 | NCBI WGS metagenome assembly WNGK01 (sample SAMN13153376, study PRJNA577476) | soil metagenome | isolation source: 60 cm soil or saprolite under Garry oak tree replicate 1 | place: USA:California | collected 2016-06-15
GGATCGAGCGACGAAAGCATGCCCTTCATCGCCGCGGTCACTAGATCGTGATAGCTCGTCTTGTTCTCATCGACGTAATCCTGCCGGATGAGCTCCATGGCTTTTGCGAAAATGGCAATCTGCGAGTAGCCGTTATCCTCTTCGGTCTTCGGCGGCTGCACTTCCTGCGCGAAAACGGCTGCCAAAGCGCTGAAGAGGAAACAAACCAGCAATGGGACAATGACCAAGCGCCTCATATATTTACTTGGATCGGGGATCAATCCGATAATCGCTCAGGAGCAGATTTTGGCAACGGCCAACGCACGAGGTTGTCTTTTATTTCAACTTGCAGGATGACGGTGCGGCTCTTTGCTCTCATTAACACCGGGATTGGACCGGTCGGAACTCGCCGGTTCACAGGCCGGTTGTTGATTGCTCTGCTGGCGCTCTTACTCGCCAGCGCAGCCTGCGCTGCGCAAACACAGGATGCCGAATACGAAGCCGTAGCCGAGGAATATGTTAAGACGTATCTCGCTGCTCACCCGCTGCAGGGAACCGCTCTCGGCTTTCATGAGTATGATGGCAAAATCAGCGATTATAGCCGTCTCGCGCTGGACGCCGAACTTTCCCGGCTCCGGCGATTCGACGATCGCCTGGCGAAGTTTGATCCCAAGAATTTGAGTCCTCGTCAATCCATCGACCTTCGCATCCTTCAAGCAGCGGTGAAGCGAGATATCTTTGAAATGCAGGACATGTCGGTCTTCGAAAGAAATCCGATGCTCTACGCGCGCGCGGGCGACGTGAACGTTTATATCAAAAGGAACTTCGCACCTCTTGAGGACCGCGTCCGCAGCCTGATTGCCATCGAATCACAAATTCCAAATATACTCATCGCGGCGCGAACAAACCTCGACGAAAAGCTCCCGGGACCGTTCGTCGAGCTTGCGATTCAAATCGCCAGAGGTTCAGCCGATTTTTTGAAAAAGGATCTCGTCGCCGCTGTGAGCGGACTTAAGGACGAACAGCTCCGTGTTGCGTTTCAAGCAGCCAACCGAAAAGCCGCCACAGCGCTCACTGATTACGCCGCCTGGCTGGAAAGGGAGAAACTTCCCAAAGCCACGCTCGATTTCGCCCTTGGCGAAGAAAAATTCAGGCGGTTTCTGGCGGAGACTGAGCTAGTCGATCTGCCCCCGGGAGAAATTCTCGAGATCGGAATGGCACAATTGAAGGCCGAGCAGGAAGCGTTCAGTGATGCGGCGAAAAAGATCGACCCTAACAAGCCTGCGCCCGAGGTTTTCAAACAGATCCAGAGTGAACATCCGACTGCGGACAAATTGATTCCGGACGTTGCCAAAGACCTGGACAAAATTCGCAAATACGTTGTGAGCCGTCGTTTGGTAGGGCTCCCGTCGGAGATTCGCGCGAAAGTAAAGGAAACGCCGCAATACCTGCGCGCCACGTCATTCGCGTCGATGGATACCCCGGGTCCTTTCGAGAAGCGTGCCACGGAGGCCTATTACTACGTCACACCGACAGAGGAAGATTGGCCGGAGAAAGAAAAGCAGGAATGGCTGACCGCGTTCAATTATTACACCTCCGATGTTGTTTCAATTCATGAGGTCTATCCGGGCCATTACGTGCAGTTCCTCCATCTGAATGCGTCGCCTGCCACAAAGGTGGAAAAAATCTTCGGCAGCTATGCCTTCATCGAGGGTTGGGCGCACTACTGCGAAAAAATGATGATCGACGAAGGATTCGGCAGTCCGGCCAGTTCGCCTCCAAGCGAGGATGATGTGAAGAGCGCAGCAAAATATCGCATGGCACAAACGGACGAAGCGCTGCTGCGTCTGTGTCGGTTGTGTGTTTCTCTCAAGGTGCACACGCAAAACATGTCGATTGACGACGCGACGAAGTTTTTCCACGACAACTGTTACTACGAACAGAAACCAGCGCGGCAGGAAGCCATGCGCGCCACATTCGATCCAGGTTATCTCAATTACACGTTAGGCAAATTGCAGATCCTGAAATTGCGCGCCGATTACAAGTCCCAACAAGGCGCCGATTTCTCATTGCAAAAATTCCACAACGAATTGCTCAGCCACGGCATGCCGCCCATTCGCCTCCTCCGCGAAATCATGCTCAAAGACCAGAGCAAATGGGACCAGGTGTTGTAACACTCCCGGCCCGTAATGCTGTACCCGTCCGGCGTTGGCAGTGGATGATCGACGTGTAATTTGCGACGGCGCACGCGAGAATCAGCTACCGCACCCGCGTTGCTTCGCTTCCCACTTTCGCGTAAGATTCGCATTCGGAAAATCACCATGACAGAGCTGGTTTCATCGATGGCCGATAAAATCGACCGCACTGTGCAACGGGTAATCCCGCTTGCGTATCGCGTGCGACGAACTGGGCGCCGTCTGGTGCGTCGCGCGTTGCGCAAGCCGCGCAGTGTTTCCGAGGGGCCCAACCTGCTGCCGTTGTTGATTCAGGTGCTGGCGAGTTTCACCAAGGCCGATGGCATCATCATGGAGGAAGAGATCGACTCAAGTCTTGGTTTTCTGCGTTACGATTATCCAGAAGCGGTTTACTCCGAGCTGCGACAGTTATTCCGGCAAGCGCTGTACGAGCAGCAGGACCTCGCAGCGATGGCGCAAAAGCTCGGCATCCAGCTGAGCACTGAACGCAAGATCATGCTCGGCGTCCAGCTTTATGATCTGATCTCGCAAGCCGGTTTGAAGCAGGAACAGGTCGTCGCGTTCTACTCGTTCATGTCGCAGATGGGCATGGCTGCGCAGGCGATCGACATTGTGTATCAACTCAATGCGTCGGAGGAGTCGGACCCGTCGATTTATCAGCATGGCGCGTCGCCGCTCGAATCGCTCTCGTTCGGCGCGGACAGCAAGGCGGATATCGTCCTCAAAAACCTCGGCCAAACAGACCGGCTGATGGCTTTTCGCTATCACGATCTCATTCTCTTGAAAAATTACAGCGGCCAAAACGTCTCGGTGCGTGGCAGGCCGCTGGTGCGTGGCGGGTTCTGCCGAATTTATCCCGGTCAAAGGATTTTGATTGGCGACCAGGTGCTCAGTTATCAGGAGCTGGCGCAATATTTCAATGCAAAGAAAAACGTTTCACTCCCACAGATTTTCATCAGGGTAAGCAAGGATGCAGAGCAAGTGCAACTGGAGCGATCGCGAACGCGCGAGAGCGCGCTGCGAGTCACGTTCGGACTGAAGGTGCGCGTCAAGGCCTTGCGTGACATCGATGCGGAGCTCAAGGGGACCCGGCTCAAGGGCGGTACTCAGATCGACGCGACACTGGAAGACAAAATCGTTTTCCATAATGACACCGAGCTGGATTTGAATGACCTGCGCCGGCGTGCGCGCGCACTGGGCGGGCGTTTCCAGCTGAAAGCCTCAAAATCGGAATATCTGGTCTCGAACGACCCGAGCCGGCTGCAAGCAGACGACATTCTGCTTTCTCCGGGTACGGCCGGGGATGTGCTGTTGAAAATTTTTTGTGATTACGATCGGCGAGTAGGCACAGTTGAAGTCATTGAAGCGGACCGTCCGATCATGGTCGGCAACCATCCGGTCCGTACGACCGCGGAACTCAAGGATGGCGATATTATCCGCATCGATGTTGGACAGGTCCTGCGATGCAACTTTCTAGAGCGCATCATCGAGGAGGAGCGCAACATCATTCGCACCCTCGAGCTGAACGAAGTCACACACCGTTTTGGCAAGGGCGAGATTGGCCTCGATGGAATTTCCTTCAGCATCACGCGTGGTGAACTTGTTTGCGTGATGGGCGCAAGCGGTGCCGGAAAAAGCACGCTGATGAGAGTGCTCGCCGGGCAACTCCAGCCAAGCAGCGGTGAGGTCTTGCTCAATGGACAATCGCTCTACGGAAATCTCGACGTTCTGAAGCAGTACCTAAGTTACATGCCACAACAGGACGCGTTCGACGAGCACCTCACAATTGGCGAGAATTTGCAGTTCGCCGCCGCCATCCGTGCGCCGCACCTCTCGAAGCGCGACCGCGTCCGGCGGCTGGATGCAAAATTAATCGAGTTGGGTTTAAGCGAACGCCGCGATGCGGTGGTCGGCAGTCCCGAGAAAAAGACGCTCAGCGGCGGCGAGCGGAAACGGCTCAATATCGGTCTCGATATGATTGGGATGTCGGATGTTTATCTGTTTGACGAACCAACCTCCGGTCTCTCGTCCAAAGACTCCGAGCATGTGATCGAAATCATTCGGAGCATGGCGCACAACAAAATCGTGATCGTGACGATCCACCAGCCTAGCTCGAAAATTTTCCAGATGTTTCAGAAGGTGATCTTGCTCGATAAAGGTGGACGACTCGTCTTTTTCGGAACGCCTTCTGACGCCCTGCGATACTTCGCGGAAGCTGAACATCAACATCAGTTCGGTGCTGAACTCGGCGCGTGCCCTTCGTGTGGAACCACCCGGCCGGAATTCATTTTCGACGTTTTGGAAACACCTCTGCGCGATTTGAGCGGCGATGTCATCTATGAGGAAAACAGCCGTGGACAGCTGGTACCGGCGCGTCGTTACTCGCCGGATTTCTGGCGCGACAAATACGAGGCGTTCCGATTAATCCAGGACGTTAAGCAAGTGTCGCTCCAGCAAGAGGTGGCCGCGCCGTTACCGGTCGCACCAGCCCAACGGAAACGGCTTCCACTTCGGTGGCACGACGAATGGACGCAATTTCGCACGCTGCTGAGGCGCGCTTTCATCAGCAAACTGCGCAACCGCGCCAACCTCGTGATCACAATCGGCGTTTCGCCTGTGCTGGCGCTGTTGATTGCGACCATCCTGCGGTATTCGGAGACAGGTATATACGATTTTGCTTCTGCTTATCATATCCCCACGTTCTTGTTTCTCGGTCTGATCGTCGCCATGTTTCTGGGACTGACCAACAGCGCGGATGATATCATCCGGGATCGGCCGGTGCTGCAACGGGAACGCAATATCAAGGTGCGCCTGTCGTATTACGTGATTTCGAAGACGATCACCCTCGGAGTGTTTGCTCTCGTTCAGTGCGTTCTATTCGTGCTAATCGGCAATTTCGTCTTGCAAATCCGCGGCATGTTCTGGATCGACCTGGCAATCATGTTCCTGACGGCGATGAGCGGCGTGGCGCTGGGTCTTGTCATCTCGTCGTTGGTGGCCGATCCGAAGACCGCGGCCAACATCGTCCCGCTGGTTTTAATTCCACAGATCATCATGGGTGGCGCGCTCATCAAATACGAGGACATGAACCGTAACCTCGATCTGGTTTACTCGTTCTCGCACTGGTTTTCCGAACATCCCGACTCGGAAAAGACGAGAAAGACGGAGAGCAAACTGCAGGTACCGCTCGTATGTCAATTCATCGCAATGCGCTGGTCGTACGAAGAAGTGATTGTTGCCCAGGCCAAGCTCAATCCGCTTACCAAGCGCCAGGACCGCGCCCATGACGAGATTCAAGAGCTAGCGCCAAAAGCGAATACACCTCAGCAACGCGCTCATCTCAATGATTTGAAAGATGTGCTTGCATTACTTTCAGGATTGGAAGGACAATCCGCGCACGCAATCGACCGATATCTAAGGCTGGTCGATCCCGTTATTGCCGGCAAGCAAAGGTTCGATCGATCGCTGTTTAAAAACGCGAAGGGGCCCGTAACAGCGGACCAACTGTACGTGAACCAGAAAGTAGCCGACCTGATCTCAAGGGCTGAGATGGAGCAGAACGATTATCGCCGCGGCACCAAGCCGAATGTGTTCTTCGGTCTTGAGAAGCGTTATTTCGGAATGAAATTCGGGGTGTTCACTTTCGACACCGCGGTTCTGGTCGTGTCCATGGTCGGATTACTGGTCATGCTCCATTGGATCTTACGAAAACAGCTGGAAGTGCGAACGGCAAACGCACACTCGTCTTGAGCGATTTGGAAATCGATCGCGGCCGCAAGCAAGCTGACGCCGACGAATTCGTCATGTTCAGCGAACTGGAGCGCGAGGTGCAGGGAAATTCAAAAAAGACGCCACCGTACGAAAAAGTGCTGGCGCATTTTCTTAGAAAGCGCGGCGTCAGATCGGCGGTTGTGCCGGAAAATTTTCCGCTCCGTTACGCGGAGGAACTCGGCGCAAACAACATCCGAGTTCGTGCCACGAACGGACTGTACTGGCCGGAGCGTGAAGCCAAGTCGGACAAGGAAATCGACATGATGAGACGCGCACTGCGGATCACCGAAGCCGGACTTAAACGCGCAATGGAAGTGCTCAAAGCGTCAAAACCAGCTTCGCGAAAACGGCTACGTTGGAATGGAAAGACACTTACCTCAGAAATGCTTCGAGCCGAAATTGACTCCACAGTTCTGCGCGCAGGCGGTATCCCGACCGGAACGATCGTTGCCGACGGCGATCAGGCCTGCGATCCGCACGAACGCGGCCACGGCCCGCTCCACGCGGATTCATTAATTATCCTGGACGTTTTCCCGCGCGACGCGAAGACCGGATACTTCGGCGACATGACCCGCACGGTATTGCGTGGCCGCGCGAGTGAAGCGCAGCGAAAACTTTGGGAAACCGTCAAAGCTGGCCAGGCGCTCGCGCTAAGAAGAATCAAGGCTGGCGTTGATGGCATGGCTATTCACAAAGCGATCCAGCAGTTCTTCATCAGTTGCGGATTCCCGACGGAGGTGCGCAACGGGCGTCGCGTCGGATTTTTCCACGGTACCGGCCACGGACTTGGCCTGGAAATCCACGAGCATCCTCGCCTGCAAAAGGTCGTTTTGAAAGATCGGCAGGTGCTCACAGTCGAACCAGGCTTGTACTATCCCGGCGTGGGCGGTGCGCGTCAGGAAGACGTAGTGATGGTTACGAAAACCGGCTGCAAAATTCTATCCCGCTTTCCCAAACAGTTGGAGATTTAATGGATGAATCGGCACGCTACGCCGAACCGGACATCGCAGCGCTATGTCACTACCTTCGAAATGAACGCGGAACGCTATCAGGCGTCTAATTTCTGCCCGGGGGAGTGACAAGTCACTTCGCTGCGATAAATTAGTTCGCACATGCATCATCTAATCGGTTTTGTGTTGGGTTCTGGCTGGCTGCTGTATATTGGCGGCCCCCTCGGCTTCGGGTTAGGATCTAACTGGCTGCTCTACATCGGCGTCCCATTAATCATTGGAATTTGGGCGCAGATTCGGGTGAGCAGCGCGTTCGGCCGGTGGAGCAAGGTGCGTGCGAGCGCGAACATCAACGGCGCCGAGTGCGCGCGAGAAATCCTGCAGGCGGCCCAGATCCATGACGTGAATGTCGTGGAGACGAACGATTTTCTCGGTGACCATTACGATCCGACCAAGAAGCAGCTGCACCTGTCGAGCAACGTTTATCACACGCCTTCCGTAGCAGCGTTGGGCATTGCCGCGCACGAGACCGGGCACGCGATTCAGCACGCCCGCGCATATGCCCCGTTGAAGGCGCGGATGGCGATCGTGCCGGTCACAATGATCGCGTCACGGATGCTGCCATTCATTATTATCGGCGGCCTGTTCTTTAGGATCACCGGTCTGATTACACTCGGTATCTGGTGCTACTTGATTCTGCTCGCGTTCCAATTGATCACGTTACCTGTGGAGTTCGACGCCTCTCGACGTGCGAAAATAATTTTGCGGGAAATGGGGATCATACAGCCTGGACAGGAAGCGGCGGGTGTGAACAACGTCCTGAACGCGGCCGCCCTGACGTACATTGCGGCATTCGTAGCTGCGCTGGGCAACTTGCTCTGGTTGATGTCGCTCCGCGACCGGCGGTGATCGACGGCACGACGTTAAAAATGGATCAAGCGCTCGCTTTACCTGCTCGCCGCATTACCGATTTGTTATCGTCGGGTCTGGAGGCGCGTGCTAAGTCTAAGCGCCAGGCGATGGATCAGCCAAGAAACGACCCAGATCAGGAGTTGGTGAGACGCACGCAGGCGGGCGAGGCGAGCGCATTCGACGATCTGGTGATCAAATATACGCCACGTCTGTATGGGCTGGTCTACAACATGACCTCCAACCATGAGGATACGAACGATCTTTTACAGGACGTTTTCGCCAAGGCTTACAAGGCGATCCGCGGGTTCCGCGGCAAATCCTCGTTTTACACTTGGATACATTCGATCGCCGTGAACATGACCCTGAATTTCCTTAAAAAACGAGGACGCCGATTTCAACTGAGCCTGGATGATGTGGACGCGAGCATCCAGAACGATAAGGAATTTATGGAAGCCACGGCCACAAGCAGCCCGGTGCGAGAAGCTGACCTCTCGGAACTACAGCGGAGATTGAACGAGGCCATGATGAAACTGTCTGATGATCACAGAGCAGTCGTCACCATGTTTCATATCCAGGGGATGCCTCACGCGGAAATCAGTAAAATCTTGCGCGTCTCAGAGGGAACGGTACGTTCGAGGCTCTTTTACGCGAATCGGCAGTTGCAAAATTACCTGGACGAGTTTCGGAAAAATCCTGTTTCGTAAGGGCGCAAAAATGGACGAGTTTAACGATAACGAAATCGCGAGGCTGCTTCGGTTAAAGCGATATGAGCAACCGCCGCCGGGCTACTTCGAAAATTTCCTGCACGAATTCCATCGCCGGCAGCGCGATGAACTGCTGCGCCAGCCGCTTTGGCGCATTTGTCTCGAACGCGCTCGAGGGTTCATGTCGCAACTGGATATGCGATCGCTGGCCTCGTATCCCACTGCTGTCGCCGCAGTTCTTGTTTGTGCCGCGGTGATTTCACTGAAGGTTTATCAGCCACCCGAGACGGCTCGCATCGCCGTACAAAGTCGGCCGATTTTGTCGGCGACGGCGAACGCGGAAGAAGAATGGAGTCTCGCATCCCCGGTCGCCACGCACATTTTCAGGACTCAGCCGGTTCGCAGTTTTTATGGAAGCTTTCAGACTCACCGAGCCGCGCCGCCACGCTACGTGCTCGATAGCGTCCCCGTGAGTTATGAGCCTACCTTCCGGTTCTAAACGCAGCGCGATCGCGATCGCGTTCGCTTTCTGCTCAGGCGCAGGATTGCTCCTTGCACAGGAGCAACCCGCCACGACGATCAGCCATCAGGTCCGGGATGTCTTCGAGCGCGCCGCCAGAGCAGTGGTCAAAATTCACGGTGTTGACGAACACAGCGAGATTTGCGGTACCGGATTTTTTGTTGATCCCACCGGAACACTTTACACCGCATACACGGTGGGAGGAGAAGCTGGTCATTTCACTGTTGAATTTGATGGTAAGAAATACCCGGCGCGACAACTCTTGGCTGATATTCGCAGCGGGACGGCCATGCTGAAGGTAGATGAAACCACGCCAGCGCTGGCGATCGGTAAATCTGATGAACTGCAAGTCGCAACGCCTGTCGTGTCGATCGGTTATCCTTTGGATCTACCCAAGACACCGAACTTCGGGATGATCGCGGGTTTCGACCGGAAATGTCTCGGGCGGTATTTTTCCACCATCCATTTACGCGTGAATGCTCCCACTCAGCGCGGCGAGGCTGGCGCCCCGCTGTTGAACATGAAAGGCGAAGTGGTCGGGATCGTCGTCAGCGGTCTGGAAAGCAATTCTGCCTGCTACGCTGTGCCCATTGAGGCCGCAGAAAAGATTCGGAGCGATTTTGTTCGTTTCGGCGAAGCGAGACACGGCTGGATCGGGGTGAACAATGTATCGCCCGCGTCCCATGAAGTGGACGGTTCCCGGGCAATGGTGACACAGGTCGCGGACGACACGCCGGCGGCGCTCAGCGGAATCAAAGAAGGCGACGTACTGCTGCGGGTGGGTAAGAAAAAAATCACGGATCCCGAGGATATATTCGACGCTTCCTTCTACATCACTGCTGGGGACATCGTGCCCATCACTGTCATGCGCGGCGATCAGAAACTGACTTTCGACGTGCAAGCTGCGATGCATCCCGCCACTCGAACCGGCGTTTTGCTTGCCTCTCCGGGCATCATTCCCGGAGTCATTCCCATGTCGCTCGACGACGAAGTATCACCTTCGCCGTAGGGTAGCGCGCGCAATTATTCGGGACGAAGTCCGCTGGTGTCGCACCTGCGCTGGCGTGTAGCTTGCCCCAAGCTGACGATGGCGCGGGCACTTGCGCCGTCATAGCATCTTTCGGAACGCTGCTTCGTCGATGATCTTTACGCCGAGTTCTTTTGCCTTATCGAATTTGCTGCCCGGATCTGCGCCGGCGAGGACGTAGTCGGTTTTTTTGCTGACGCTGCCGGTGACGTGACCGCCGCGCGCTTCGATTTTTTCCGTCGCTTCCTCGCGCGTCATGGAAGGCAATGTCCCGGTCAGGACAATAGTTTTTCCGGCAAGCGGTAATTCGGCGGCTTTCTTTGCGGAAATCTTTTCGCTCTTTGGCCGAATCCCAAGGTCCTTCATTCGTCGCAGAATTTTTTTGCCTGTCCCCGAGGCAAAGAACTCGAGCACGCTGCTAGCGACGACTGGTCCGATTTCGGTGACGATGCCGTCCTTGTCACCTTTGCTTTTCGAAGGGTCAGCGAAGCCGGCTTTGATGAGCCGTTCCGCAATTTCTCGACGCTCATTCTTCTTTTTCGCGTGATAATCCAGGACGTCTCGCAGCAATTGCGAATTTACAACGTCGTCAATTGTCTCGTGAAAGCGCGCGAGCTGGGTTGCTGTAGTTTTCCCTACATCAGGAATAGCCAGAGCGAAAAGCCAGCGTGAAAGTGGCAACGTTCTGGCGCGCTCGATCGCGTTGATCGCTTTGGTAGCGTTCTTCTCCCCGAAAACACGCGGCGCTTCCTCGGTTCCGAGGTTTAGTTTGGCGAGTTGATCGACTTTGAGGTCGAACAGGTCCAATGGCTCGCGCACCAAACCCCGCTCAACCAGTTTGTCGGCAACAATTCCGCCAATACTTTCGATGTCGAGCGCACCGCGCGCCGCGAAGAATTCAACACGTCGCGTAGTTTGGGCGGGACAATACAGGTTTTCGCATCGCCAAGCGACGAATTCCGGGTCGCGCCGGATCGGACCGCCGCACACGGGGCATTTACCGTGAATGTGTTTGCCGAAATCGAACGGCTTTGAGTCACTCGGCCGCTTCGATTTCACCACCTCCACAACGGCGGGAATCACTTCGCCGGCTTTCTCAATGACCACGGTGTCGCCGATGCGAATGTCTTTGCGTTTGATTTCGTCTTCGTTGTGCAATGTTGCGCGCGCGACTGTGCTGCCGCTCACAAACACCGGCTCGAGCGCCGCCACAGGAGTAAGAATTCCGGTTCGGCCGACTTGGATGAGAATATCGAGCAGCTTGGTCTCAACGCGTTCCGCTGCGTATTTGTAAGCGATCGCCCAGCGCGGCGATTTCGCCGTGAACCCAAGTCTCTCCCGTTGCGCGAGCGCATCGACTTTGATTACCGCTCCGTCAGTTTGATACGGAAAATTATGCCTGATGTTGTCCAGCTTGCGTATCGCGTCGAGAATTTTGTCCACTGAATCGGCCAGCCACCATTCTTCATGTGTTGGCAGACCGAGGTTCTTGAACAATCGGAAAATTTTCGAGTGAAGATCGACGGCCGCGCCTTCGACTGCGCCGGTCCCGTAAAAGACAATTCCGAGTGGTCGTTGCGCGACCGCTTTTGGATCGAGATGCTTCAACGAACCGGCTGCGGCATTGCGCGGATTCGCAAATACCGGAAGAGCCGCGGCTTTGCGTTCCTTATTGAGTTTCTCGAACCCAGCCTTGTCCAGATAAGCTTCGCCGCGCACTTCGAAAACGCGTGGCGCGTCGCCGCGCAACTGGTGCGGCACTGAGCGGATCGTTTTGATGTTTTGAGTGATGTCATCGCCGACAAAACCATCGCCCCGAGTCGCGGCATATTTTAACCGGCCCTTTTCATACATAACCGACACCGCCACGCCATCTACTTTCGGCTCAATCACCACCGGGATTGTCTCTTCCGGTAACAATCGGGTGATTCGCTTGTAAAAATTCGCCACCTCTTCTTCGGAGTAGGTGTTGTCGAGGCTGAGCATCGGCGAGAGGTGCCGGATTTGCGCAAACGCCTCGAGCGGCTTTCCGCCGACGCGCTGCGTGGGCGAATCGGGTGTGAGAAGATCGGGAAATTGAGTTTCCAGATCGGCAAGTTCCTTGTAGAGGCGGTCGTATTCGCGGTCGCTAATGACCGGCGCGACGTCCTCGTAGTAAAGCCGGTCATGCTTGCGGACTTCCTCTCGCAGTTCAGCGATTTTTTTGGCGGCTTCCTTCTGCGCAGTTGCCATGCTGCATGATACGAGCGTGCGAAGTGTCAGCAATTCATAGCGCGTTTGTTGGGCAAGCGCATCGCTTGCCTTTTCATCTCCCAGACATAAAGAAACTCGCGGCAGGCGGTGCGCCTGCCCTACAATCTGGATCGTGAAACCAAGCGAGCGCATTCTCGGCGTCGAAGGCGGTGGAACGAAAACCGCCTGGGTGCTCGTTGAAGTTGTAGCCGGGGACGTTGACTCCGGGTCGCAATGGACCACCCTCGAACAGGGAAAATTGCCAGCGTCGAATTTTCGGCTCACCGCGCCCGAGCGTCTGCGCGCGATTCTCGCCGAGCTGCCGAAGGAAATCAGCCGGGCAGGAGTTTTCCTCGCCGGCTGCGCTACAGAAGAAGACCGGTGCGCGCTCCGAGAAATTTGCCTCGATATCTGGCCCAATGCCAAAATCGTCACCGGCAGCGACCGTGATTCTGGTTTGGCCGCAGCGCTCGAGCACGGCGACGGCATTGTCGTTAACGCCGGCAGCGGATCGTCGGTGACTGGGCGGCGCAGCGATCACATCGAGAGAGCCGGCGGATGGGGCCACATTTTGGGCGATGCAGGCGGCGGATATTTTCTCTGTATCCAGGCGCTCCGTCTGATTTTGCGCGAACACGATTTGCATCGCCCCGAACTGGAGTTCACCGCGAAAATCCTGCATGCGCTTGCTCTAAACAATTTTGATGAACTGGTTCGTTGGGTGCAGACGGCGGACAAAATGGAAATCGCCATGCTCGCACCGGTCGTGTTTGAAGCGGCAGCTGGCGGCGATGCGCGGACGATCGAGATCATTGAAGACGGCGCACGCGTTCTTTGCGAGTACACAGAGGCAGTCGCCGACCGCCTGCACCTGCTTGCGCCAAAGGTGGTGCTCATTGGCGGCCTCTTTTACCGTGACTCAATTTACACGCACGCGTTCCGACGACGGCTCAAGAAAAACCTTCCCGACGCTCGCGTAGCAGCTGCGGAGCGCGCGCCCGAGTTGGGAGCAGTATGGGTCGCAGCAGAAGCGCGCGAGCGCACAGCGTTTCACCAGAACCCGTCGCAAATCGAAACGGTCCCGAAAGCTTTGGTGAATACGCTCACCGAACAACGCAACCCGCGCTCCGAGAGCCTCGAAAAGATGAACCCACAAACGTTGGTTCAACTGTTTATCGAGGAAGAAAAATTCGTTCAGGACGCATTGCGCACTGCCGCGGCAGATCTTGCTCGCGCGATTGAAATTGTAACCGAATCCCTGCGAAGCGGTGGCCGCCTGTTTTATATCGGAGCCGGGAGCAGCGGACGCATCGGTGTTCTCGACGCGAGCGAAATCCCGCCAACGTTTGGCGCGCCGACTCATCTGGTGCAGGGCGTAATCGCGGGCGGGATCACGGCGCTGCATCGCAGCGTCGAAGGCGCAGAGGATGAACAGAGCACGGGTGCACTGGCCGTGGTTGAGCGCGGTGTGAAGCCTGCCGATGTTGTGATTGGAATCACAGCCAGCGGCCGAACACCTTTTGTGCGCGGTGCGCTCGCCCGGGCCAAATCGTTAGGTGCAAGAGTTATCTTGCTTACGTGCAACCCATCTGTAGCCGGCATCGGTGATGCTGGCCAGCCGGGGTCATCGATCCCGGCTACAGGGTTCGATCTCATCATTACTGTAGCGGTTGGACCGGAGATCCTGGCCGGATCGACTAGATTGAAAGCCGGGACAGCGACGAAGGTCGCGCTCAATATTATCAGCACGGGTGCAATGATTGGACTCGGTAAAGTGCGCGGCAATCTCATGATCGACCTGCACACTACGAGCACAAAACTGCGCGATCGCGCCGTGCGGATCATAGCCGAGTTGACTCAGCGCGATTATGAGTCTGCCCGGCGTTTGCTCGAGGCGAACGACTGGAATTTGCGTGTCGCTCTGGAGACGCGTTAGAAATCTAGGATCCCGATAAGCGCAACAGAAGTGGCTCGTGCGAAGATACGTACGACCTAACGAAAGGAACAATCTTATGCTCTGGACTATATTTGTTATTCTGCTGGTGCTATGGCTTCTGGGTTTGGTCAGTTCGTACACGCTCGGCGGGTTCATTCACATCCTGCTCGTGATCGCGATTGTAGTACTGATCATCCAATTGCTTTCAGGCCGACGCACATTGTAACCTCGACCCGATGAAGCCAGCCGGAATTATCGGCATCATTCTAATCGTCATCGGCATTCTTGCTCTGGTGTATGGCGGGATCACCTACACCAAGCGCGAAAAGGTGTTGGATCTGGGCCCTATTCAGGCCACTGCGGAAAAGCAGAAGACCATCCCGTTACCGCCCGTGCTGGGCGGGATATGCCTCGTCGGTGGGATCGTCCTGGTGATCGTCGGCAGCCGAAAAACCTAACGCGACCTCGGAAGCGTTGTAGCCACTGGCCTGTGGCCGGGTTCATCTTTTTGCTATTACGCCGAAAACGGCCCACAGGGCGGTCGCTACACGTTAGCTAGTCACCCGCTTTGAGCACGGCGAAAGTTTTGCTGCCTTTGCGGTCGAGGTAAAGAAGCACACCGCGTTTGGGATCGGCTTTGTTCAGCGCGTCCCGGAACGATTGCACATTCGTGACCGGTTTGCCGTCCACCTCAGTAATGACGTCTTCGCGCTGAATATCCTGGGCCGCAGCGATGCTATTGTCTTCCACGTCGGTAACGATCACGCCTTGCTGCGCCGATAAATGCAGACGCTCTGCGACATCCTTGGTCAGTTCCTGTACCTGCAATCCAAATTTGCCGACATCCTGCGGCTTCGGTTCGCTCGGCTGAACCGGCCGATTTGATGCACGCGTGATCTCGTCGGGTAATTCACCGGTTTTGACGGGCACCTTTATGGGCTGACCTTTGCGCCAAACGGTCAGCTCTACGCTCTGACCAACTTTCTTTCTCAGGATTTCATGCTGCAACTGTGAATCGGACGTGACCGGAGCCCCATCGATTTGTGTGATGACGTCGAACGGCCGCAGGTTGCTCCTGGATGCCGGCGCGTCCGCTTCGATGGTGCGAACCACAACGCCTTTGTCGGCGCCTTTAAACAAATCGCGGATCGTCGGGTCATCCCCGAGGGTTTCGATGCGAATGCCCAGCCAGGGCCGCACGATCTTGCGTCCGGCAATGAGTTCGCTGCCGATGTCTTTAGCCATGTTGATCGGAATGGCAAAGCCGAGACCGCGGTTCATTCCGTTGATCAGCGTATTCATGCCGATCACTTTCCCGTCGATGTCGCACAGCGGCCCGCCGCTGTTGCCGGGATTGATCGACGCATCGGTTTGCAAATAATCCGAGATCGAGTAACCACCCGTCTGAAGCAACTTGCTGCGGCCCTTGCCGCTGATCACACCGTACGTGAAGGTGTAATCGAGCTTGTACGGCGCGCCGATCGCGAACGCAAATTGCCCCACGCGTACCGCGTCGCTATCACCGAGCGGGACGACCGGCAAATCTTTCCCGTCAATTTTGATCACCGCAATGTCGGTCTTTTCGTCGGCGCCTACGACTCGCGCCGGAAACTCCCGGCCGTCTCGCAATTTGACGTCGATTTTGTCCGCATCCTCGATCACGTGCACGTTTGTCAAGATGTAGCCATCCGGGCGCACGATGAAGCCCGAGCCTTCAGTTTGGACCGGCCGCGGGGTGCCGGGATTTCGTCGCGGATTGTTCTCATCGGGCGGCCCTTGGAAAAATAGATCGTCGAGTGGCGAGCTCTCACTGATTTCGCTTTTCTTGGAAGTCTCGATGATTACAACGCCCGGCGCGACGGTGTCGAAAACTTTTGCGAAAGCGTTATTCAACTGATGGACAACGTCCTTGCCTGCTTCAGCCGCAGACGGATTTACCGGAACGGTAGAACTCGGCACAGCCTCCGGTTGCGCTGCAAACGAAGTACTCAGCGCGAGGCACAGGGCGAAAATGGACAAGCGCATAGGTTGGAATTTTGACAGTACCCAACATGCTACGTTCAACCCGGTGAGTCCAATCCGGGTTCGCCATTCGGAGTCCATTGGGAGCCTGCCCCGGGCGCATCCGAAGACGGATTCGCAGTTGGATGGGACTCATGCCAGATTCGTTGACGTAAGGCGTATAATTGGCCACCCAACCATCCAGATGCGCATGTTCCAGAGGCGATTTGTCTTACGAGCCGGCATTGCAGCTCTAATTTTGATTCTCTTGTGGGCAGTCGCCATCGGGCCGGAACCTTCCACACGCATCGCCATTTCGCCGGATGAACTGGTGCGAGCCGTCACCATTCAGCGCGAGTCGCTCATCGATTTGTATCTCATCGAGCGCGTTGATCCAAACGGACGCGACGCACAAGGGCGTACGCCATTGTTGATCGCAACGGCCCAACAGGATCGGAAAACGGCGCGGCGGCTCGTCAATGCCGGAGCGGCAGTTGATCTTGCCGACAAAAACGGTTTCACGCCGCTGATGGCCGCGGCGATGCGTGGAGATACGGAAATCTTCCGGTTACTCCTTGCGCGCTCGACTAATTTTCACCCTGAAAAGCCATGCACGGACGGACAAGATCTCCTGGCGTTTGCTCTGGACGGCGGAAATCCGGAGATCATCGAAACCGTGCTCCAGCGTCTGCCGCCGGCAAGGGATTGGACAGCCAGCACGCGACGCGCTTTGTCCAGGGCGCTCCAAACCGGAAAGAAGGACGAAATTCAGTGGCTCCTTAGCAAACATGCGACGCCACCGACACCCGACGGGAAGAACGTGCCGTTTCTTGCGTATGCGATCGCAGGCAGCAACGCGTCGTTGTTCAGCACACTGCTGAATTGCGGAGCAGATCCAAACACGGTTCTGCCGTCCCATTGCGACAAAGACTTCCTGGCAATGCTGCCCAACGGAATGCGCAGTTACATCGAAGACGATCGCAATGTAACCATGCTGATGCTCGCCGCCGGCCTGGGCCAGGTCGATTACTTGCGCGCTCTCATCGATGCTCGAGCCAACCGGACGCGCCTAACGAGTCGCAACAAAATGTCGGCATTGGATGTTGCTGCGGAGACCGGCCACTGGCGGTCCACGCAAATTCTTCTCGGCAGCGGGCCGACACCTGACAAATTGCGAATCGAAATTTCTCTGGGGATGCAACAGGTCGCTCTCGTCAAGGACGGCATACCGGTGTACCACGCCCGATGCTCCACTGGCAGGACAGGTTATTCGACCAAGCGCGGCGAATTTGTGATTACCAATAAGGAGCGCAACCATCGTTCCACGATTTACCACGTGGAGATGCCATACTTCATGCGGCTGAGTTGTCTCGATTTTGGAATGCACGCCGGATATGTGCCGAACTATCCGGCATCGCACGGCTGCATCCGATTGCCGGAAGACACTGCCCGCAAATTCTTCTCCGAAATTCCAGTCGGCACACTGGTCAGCGTGCAATAACCGACACGCGAACGAATCAGGAAAGCAGGAAAACAGGAAAATGTTTTTGGTAGGGCGCCACCACCGGCCGCGCGGTTCCCCATCCAATTAATCAGGAAAACATGAATTTTTTGGTAGGGCGCGACCGCCAGGCGCTCCGTAGCGTTGTTTTGCGCCGCAACCAAAACGCGATTGCGCTTTGTTTGTAGGGCAGGCGCCTCGCTTGCCAGCTCTCCAGTGGGGCCGCCTGAAACCGCCGCATCTTAACGGCTCAAGCAGAAGCTTATGCAACCTACGATCTCCGCGACGTCCCCTAGGACTTAACCTGGCGCCGAGGCACACCAAGAGCATAGGGAAACATGCAGGTTCGCCTCCCATTTCGCGTCTCGCTGTGCGCTGCCTAGTGACTTAGTTGGTCGCCGGCTGGGCCTTGCCAAGTGATGCGGCGGTTACATTGATCGTTCCCACCATTCCCTGGGCAAAATGGAAGTTGCATTGATATTGGTAGGTTCCCGCTACCTGTAAGCGATATCGAAACTGCGTATGGGTCGAATCGATCGGCGCATTCCATGTCTGCGCGCCGGCCGGGACACTCGTCGAGGTAGTGGTATGCATTCCATTGACAAACCGCCAGATGATTATGTCGCCTACATGGGCGTTAATCGTAGCTGGCTGGAATGTGAAATTCTGGACTCTAACCCGAATCCTGGCTGCCGACGCCGCTGATACACTGCATATGGCTAATGCCACCGTAAGAAGAAGGATTTTTTTCATAATGGTCTTGGCTTTGAGTGCAATACTCTGAACAAATTTTCGCAAAGTCAAAGCAGTATATTTGAAAAAGGTTACAAAGTTGTTACGAGGCCTGGCAAGACGTGCATGCGGTATTTCTCATACGTTTTTGGGCGATCAGATTCGCAGATAGACGTTTATGACGTTCGCGATCAAAGCCGAGGTTAGCAACCCAGGCGCGGCGACGTTCGCGTTCGACGCGCAGAAAACGATGTATGGTGGCAAGCACATCGCGAAAGGCGACCGGATCTTCGTCTTCGCGAGCGAGAACGAAGGCGGACCGGGTCTTATCGCGCACGGGGTCGTCATCTCGGCCGAAGCGATCGCAAAAAAACGAGAGATCGCCCGGCAAACGCCGCGTGTGAGCATCAGCGTCAGACGCATTGCGAGCGCGAAGCGGCGCCTGGGACGAAGTGAGCTCAAACCTTTTTCCAACTGGAACGATGACCGACCCGAGACCGAGCTCAATTTCAAATTCTATCGTCAGGCGACGAACAAGATCGTCGGCATATCGGATAGAGCGGCGGCGTTCCTCAGCAACTTCTTTTGACGACAGGATTTCGAAAAGACGGCTTAACAACGCGACCGTGTTCCCGATGATGTTGCTGTATCGGAATGGCGGGAAAAAACTGCCGCCATAAATCCAAATTCTCAAAGCAAAGCGAATTACAGGGAAGACAGAGAAATTCCCAGCCCCGTTCGCAAAGTCACCCGAGCTGGCGTATATTCGGGGTTCGAGCTTATGAAGGAATTGAGAGTAGAAAATCTGCGCGTCGCCATCGGCGATCAGGAGATTGTGCGCGGATTGAGTTTGCGCGTTCCCCGCGGCGAAGTGCACGCGTTAATGGGCCCAAACGGCTCCGGGAAAAGCACTTTGGCCAAGGTCTTGGCCGGGCATCCCGATTACCACGTCACCGGCGGTAAGGTCTTGATGGACGGGGAAAACCTCTTGGAACTTGAGCCGGACGAACGCGCACGGCGCGGTTTGTTTCTGGCGTTCCAGTACCCGAGCGAGATTCCGGGCGTGAGCATCGCCAACTTTTTACGGGCCGCGTTGCAAGCGCGTGTGCCGGAAGGCGAAGAGTTGGAGGCCACTGATTATTACGCCAAGCTTTACGAAAAGATGGAATTGCTGGGGATGGATCGCTCATTTACGTCGCGTTCAGTTAACGAGGGCTTCTCTGGCGGCGAAAAAAAGCGCGCCGAAATTCTGCAACTGGCGATGCTCGAGCCGAAATATGCCGTGCTCGACGAGACCGATAGCGGTCTGGACATCGACGCGCTCAAGACCGTTGCCCACGG
>WNGK01002530.1_pt1 | contig 19792 bp, 25 predicted proteins | sample 5400601 | NCBI WGS metagenome assembly WNGK01 (sample SAMN13153376, study PRJNA577476) | soil metagenome | isolation source: 60 cm soil or saprolite under Garry oak tree replicate 1 | place: USA:California | collected 2016-06-15
AATGGAATGCGGACTGGAAGCTCAGGTAAGTGTAACAGAGATAGTAAGTAGCTGAGCTGCCATTTGAGCTGCTCGCAGGAACCGTCCAGCTGCGGGCAGCAGACGTTCCGCTTGGACATTGCGATGGGACACTTGAAAGTATCCATTCGGGCAAAGCCATGGTTGAGGGGTTGCTCGAGCCGGGGGTAGGCTACTTTGCGTCTGCGGCGGCGTAAGCGGTTGGAGTTAGGGTAGGCAGCTTCTGAATGGAGCGGTTAGCGAGGCCGGGCAACACGTCGGCGAGATACTGGCGAATCGGGATGCCCAGTTTGCGGCAGCTCTCGACGACAGAGAAGATCGCGGCGATCTTGGGTCCAGCCTCTTTGCTTCCCAGGTGCAGCCAATTCCGCCTCCCGATGGCCACCGGCCTCATCGAGTTTTCGGCCCAGTTGGTCGATAACTCGACAATAGGATGATCGAGGAACCGAGTCAACTCCACCCAGCGTTTGAGCGTATAGTTGATGGCTTTGCCTGCAACCGACTGCGGCAGGATGGTCCCTGATGCCTGCATCTCAGTCAGCAGCCCATGAAGCTCGTCGAGCAATGCGGGGGCGCACTCTTGTCGCAGCACATGGCGATCATCGAGGGATAGTTTCTGTTCGCGCGCTCGGCGGTCGATCGCGAACAAGTCATCCATGAGCGCCACGACGCGCTCAAGGCGAGGGTCGGGCGCCTGGGCTTTGGTCTGCACCTTAATGGCATCGACGAAGCCGCGCCTGGCGTGCGCAAGGCAGCAGGCGTGGATCAGATCTTTGGTTCCGATATCTTTTTCATACACGACGTATCCATCGGTGTGGAGGATTCCACCATAGTCCTTGAAGAACTCTTGGGCGACCTTCTTGCTTCGCGTCATCTCGAAGTCGAAGATCACTCCCTTACCCGGCGCGCTGAACTGCCAGAAAAAGGCGCGATGGTTCTCGCCCTTCTTTTCCGGTGTCTGCACGTCTACGTGCGTCTCGTCGGCCTGTATGTAGCCTCCGGTGAGCAGGTCGCGCTTCGTCGTGTCGACCAGCGGGATCAGCAACTCGCCTACACGCAGCACGGCATCGTTGATCGTGGTCAGCGCCACATCGATGCCCAGATCACGCCCGAGAATGGCGCGCTGGCGATAGAGCGGGAGCGCATCGCAATATTTGCGAATGATGAATTCGATAATCGTCTCGTCGGCGAAGATCGATTTCGGCGCAATGCGTTCAGGCGCCGGGGCGGTCACCACACCCTGGCTGACGCAGGTAGCGCAGGCGCGCTTCTCGCGCTTGATGACGCGAACAAAGTACACCGCGGGCTTCATGCCGAGCACTTCGGTCTCTTCGTATCCGATCACGCGGGTCTCGGCGCCGCATTTGCCGCACCGGCACGGCTCGGCCACGCAGGCGATGATCTCTTCGATGCGCTCCAGATGCGCGGGAAGCTCATTACGTCCGGGATGCTGCTTGTTCCGGCGCCGCGGAGTTTCCTCGCCAGCCTTCTCCTGCGCGGCCCCGGGCAAGGGGCCGCTGGCCGCCTCGGTTTCGATCTCGTCCGTCGACACTGCCGGCTCATGATCGAGAAGTTCCAACTGAAGGTCACTGAGCTTCTCACTCTGCTTGCCGTACTTACGGATGCGCTCCAGACGAAGTGCTTCCTTCAACTGCTGAATTATTGCTTCGGCCGCGGCAAGGGCCTGGTCCTTCTCCGCGATGACTCGATTCTTTGCTTCCACCTTCTCTTGAAGCTGCTCCATGACCGCGGCAACAACCGGATCGAGCCCTGCAGGCAAAGAGAATTTAGAGGTGGGATTCATCTGCCCTCATCATCGCAGATCATGATGTGAATGAATCATCGAATCCTCTGTGTTTATGCGGCATTTGACGAGGAGTTCACTATTTCGCTAACAGCCCTGCGATACCACTTTCGCTTCGTCGTCGCGTCTAGATCGATGCCGCCGATCAACAGCGCGAACTCTTCCCTCGTCAACTGCACGCGACCATCTTCGGAGCTGGGCCAGTGCAATCGCCCCTTCTCCATGCGCCGCGCGCACACCCAAAGACTGAACTCGTCATAGAAGAGGATTTTCATCCTGTCTCTTCGCTTGTTCGCGAATAAAAACAAATGACCGCTCTGTGGATCCTGTTTGAGTTGACCGACTACCAAGGCATAGAGGCCGTTGAAGCCCAACCTCATATCGGTTGCACCCGTGGCCACGAAGATGCGCGTGGCCGCGCCCAGCCCTAGCATCCGGCTACACCTGATGCGCCACAATGCCGCGCAGGTCCCCGCCGTTGAGCGCGGTGATCAGACGCCGCAGTTCGGAGGCATCAAACCCCGGATCAATCTCGATCCGAAGACCATCAGCAAGTACGATCCGAAACTGTCCATTCGACACCCCGTTACCTGTCCGTCCGGACCCCGCACTCGCAGCGCGATCCTCAACGATCTCGACCGGAACAATCTTCTCGTCAGCTCCAGACTGTACGACACGCCTTCGCCATGCATCGAGCGTATGTACGGCCAGACCATGCGCCGAACAAAACTCCTTGCGCCGTAGCCCACTCCGCTCAAACTCAGAAACCAGGCGATCGGCCTCTACACGGCTTCGCCTACGCGACAACCTGACAACTTCGTTCGAATCCATCGCTCAACTTCAGCACAATGCGAACCCAGATGGAAGAATGGAGTTGCTCGAATGAATACGAAGCTTGCGCCAGCAGCCGGCCTACGGCCTCGACGTTCTTTTGGTATTCGCTCTTGCCTTCCGGTCCGGCGGTGGCAACGGAACGGGTGAGGTCAATGGCGATCACGAGATTCAGGCGATCTTCCGCACGGGAGTGGATGCCGGCAAACATGAGCACGGCAATGATGACGGCCAGCATTCTCTTTATGGCACTGTCGGTTGCTTTGAGGAGAAGCGCCCGACGGAAGTTGTGCCAGAATAGCGCGGCGTATATCTTGGGCTCGTTCCGGAACATCGTGATTTCGTATGCGATCTGCGCCAGGCGTCCAAGGAGTTCGATCCGGTCACGGCGCAGCCTGGCCCAATCTTGCGAATCATCCGGTGCTGAGCGCCACGCGGCATGAAGCACGAGACCTGCTCCGGTCTTCATCGCGAAGGCCATCAGGAAGAGCGCCAGCCGAAGCAAGCCAGTGGTCCGGTCATAGAATGTGTTGGATGTATCCGTCTGCGAAGGAGCGTCATCAAGGATCACGGCGCTCGCCTCGCTCTCTCGCATCTGCTCCCCGAGCAGATCGCCGCGAACGAGCGCAAGCAGCATCAGGCTCGCAAGCGATGCAGCCGCCGTAACTGCAGTCAACGCCGTCAACACCCGGTGCATGCCGGGACTCTCGAGGAGATGATCGACAAGAAGGGGAGTAAGCACGGCCATGCCCGCGGCAATGAGCCAACTCACCCATCCCAGCCTGAACGGCGCGAACGACATCAACGTGCCGAAGAATCCTGAGACCGCCAAAAGCACGGCGACAATCCAGCAATAGATCGCCCGGCGGCGAAGCCGGCGAAGATCGCCTGCCGGCGGTGCTTTTTCGAGGATCTCCGCGATGCTCTCTTGTTCGCACACCAGTACGCTTGCTTCCGCCTGGAGTCGAACGATCGAAGGTTCGTTCGTAAGCGCAATGCGCTGCTGTTCATGCGTGCAGATGCGCTCTGCATCGGTGATCAAGTGGTCCACGCCGTCATTCCCCAATTGCCGTGCCACGAGTTCCACGTCAATTCCCGGATTTGCCATAATGCCTCCTACGGTTGAAGTCAGATAACAAAAAGGAGCTTGCACGGGCAAACTCCTGAATGGGTGAAAAGAACTATGTGGATTCGAGCACTTTGCGGGCTTGCTGCAGCTTGGCAAGTTCGCGTTCCTCGCGGGCAAGCTCCTTGCGCATCTCGGTGACTTTTTCTTCCTGCTTACCAATCTGCTCGAGGACAACCTCGACCGGGGTTTTCTTGATCCATGGCTTACGGCCACCGGTCGTACTGGACGTTGTGGCAGCGCTCTCGGCTGTTGGTTGTTTCGCCGAAGCGGATTTCTGTGCGGACATACATGCTCCTTTTTCGGGTCGTGAAACGGTTCTTGTGAAAGAGTGGACTTCTAGAGCGTGAGAAGCAGCAGGCTGCGGATGGCATAGATGCGGCGCTCGAGACCACCGAGGCAGCTCAGAGCATCGCGCGTGCTCCCCTCTTCGAGGTCTTTGGCGACCGTCGTAAGGCGGGAAAGCAGTTTGGTGTTGATCGCCCCAGCCCGGACGAGAATGCGCACGCGAACGGCTTCATCCAGGTCACGCGGATTCGGGGTAACGTTTGTTTCCGGCATTCGATTGTTCCTCCAATGTTCTGGTTGGCGCTACGTTGTGGTTTTCGAAAACGGAATTTTCGTTTCGGCGGTCTTTGGAGTGACAAGCCAACACACCCATTCTGTTTGCGCCGGCTCCTCCGGTTATCGCCTGCGCGGCCGCGCTATGGTTCGACAAGCCGCAAGAGCGTTTTCAGATTCGCAATCTCCGTCTCGACGCCATCGAGCGCGCCGAGCGCCTGCAGGTGCAGTTCGCTTTCGAGGTCGTCGGCCGCAATCGCGAAACGGGACAGGATTGCGCGATTGAGTGCCCGTGCGCGACCGAGCAGGCGCAGGCGGATTGCTTCGTTTGGGTCAAAATGGGGAATTTCGGTGCCAGTCATCAGTTGGTTCCTCCTTCTGGGGTTATCAAGGTGCAGTCGGGAGAAGGCGCGGTCGCCTCCTCAGTGATTTCAAGCGAATGAACTTTCTCCGTGTGCCAGACTTCGAGTCGCTTGATAGCTTCGCGAAGTGTTGCAATTTCAACGTGGGTGTAGATTGAGTTCACATCTCCGCCGCGGCTGTGGCCCATCAACTCTTTGCGGATGTCGGCGATGATGCCGAGATCGGCAAGTCGCGAGTTGAACGCGTGGCGTAAATCGTGGAAACGGTAATGAGGAAGGCCAGCACGCCGGAGCGCGCCCGCCCAGCCAGTTTTCAATTTGCGGATGGGCCGGTCGTCATACCTGAAGATCACGCCCGATGGCTGCCGCGTAGCGGCGAGTAGTTCGTGCACGCGACTGGTCATGGGGATCAGCCGCTGCTCGCCTTCGGCGGTTTTGGAGTGCGTGACCGAAACGACCTTGCGGTCGAAGTCCACGTCCCGCCATTGCTGGGTAAGGAGCTCGCCGCGCCGCATGCCGGTATCGAGCGCCGCCAAGACAATGGCGCGCAGGTGTGGGGCGCAGGCGGCAAGAAGCTTTACCTCTTCGGCCACCGGGATCACCGGGCGGCGAGTCCGGCGCTCCCGGGGACCATGCGCGCGCGAGCGAGAGGATTGGCGGGAATAAAGCCTTCGTCCGCCGCCCAATAGAGCAGATGACGGATGACTTCGATGTCCCGGTTGATGGTGGTTTCCGAAAGCGCCTTTGCATCCTTCGTTCGACCCCGACGGTATGCTTCATGCCGGAGCCTGCGATAGCGGACCACATCGTTTTTTGTGATCGTCCCGATGGGCATCTCCGAGAAGAAGCCCAGGAAATGCTTGGCGCGTTCGGTGTGATGGGGTTTCACGTCGGCTTCGGCCAGGAACTTTGCATAGAGCTCGCCGAAGGGCATCTCGGGGCGGAGTTGCGGAAGCTGAAAGCGCCGGGTGAGCAGTTCGTCCCGGAGCTTCTGCTCGATCAATTCAGCCCGGTGGTGGTTCGAAGTCTCAAGCGAGCGCATGTGGCGCACGCCGTCGATCCAGATCGCCGACCAGTACACCTTGCCTCGTTTGTATAGACTCACGGTTTCCCTCCTTTCTTTTGCTGTTGGAGAATCCACGCGACCACCTGATCGCGAAAGAAGATGAGCTTGCCGTTCGGTCCCGACCCGAAGTGCGGCAAGCCTTCGGGGATATGCCGCTGGCGGACTGTCCACGGCGAGCAGCCAAGCATCGCTGCGACCGCGCGGATCGAGAGCGGAGTGCCCAAGGGGCTTGTGTCTGCGCCTACGGGGTGCGGGTTTTGCTGCGGGTAGCTCTGCCCTAGGCGGCCGGATAAAATCGCCTGTATTGGCGCGGTATTCGCGCATGGAGCCAAACCCGATTATCTGTCCGATACCCCTGTTCTGCTTAGTCGTCATCGCGCTTCCTCCTGCTCTTCGCCCAGAACGAACGGATCATTTCCTGAAACCAGTCCGGGAGCTTGGACCACAGCCACCAGAGACAACCGAGGAGCATCCCAGTAGAGATCAGTGCTCTCTGGACTTCGGGCGTCCGCAATGCCGCAATCACTAGGCAAAGGGATAAGTAAAAGAGCAGAAGCCCGAGACCAAGCCGGACGACGATGGCAAGGAGTCGCAAACTCATCGGGATCTTTGGCTGCGGCGTAGACAGCTCGCGATTGCCGCATTGAGAGCAAACCTGGGCTCCTCGCGGGTTCACGTGCATGCGCGGACAGAGCTTCACGTCGTAGCTTCGCCCGCAGACGTTGCAGAAGAGCGGATCGCCGGGCGTCATGTGGCCGCAGTTGTAGCAATATTTCATGGCGTTGTTTCGATGAAAGGTTGTTGTGCCTCATTGCCCGGTCGCATCCAGATGTGACCGAAGAATTCGCGGTGCACGGCATCGAGGGTTGCGAACCAGAAGATCTTTTCGGTGATTTCGGCAACGGCCGAGCGGATCGACTTCAGGCGACGTTCCGAATTTGCGAGTACGAGGACCCGAAAGCGCGATTGCATAAACTGTCGTTCGTATTCTCCCGAGAGAGCCAGTTGGAGGTAATGGTGGGTTTTCTCCTTCCACACTCTGAGGCTTTCGTGGCCGAGATCAACTTCGAGGAACGAAGAAACGATCCCGTCAGGTGCGGTGAATTCCACATAGCCGTCTGGAATTAGGGCGAGCCCTGGAACAATTGGTTCATGGAACGCGATCCAGCGATGGAACCGCACGTGAGGCAGCAGAGCGGAGTTCCGAACTTGAGTCCGCAGTAAACTTCGTTAAGACTCAGTTGGTGCTGGACGAAGAAGTCGGCCACGAGCATCTCATTTTGTTTTCTCCGGGGACCGCGCAGAGGAACCTCGGCGAGTTGCGCGCCTTTGGGCGACAGAGCGTAAATTGCCTTGCGTCCGCCGTCCGATCCGATGAAGAATCTCCGTAAGAGTCCTGCGCGGGTTAAGGCAAGTAATCTGGTGTTGACCCGCATGACGGACCCGAAGCTGCCGGCAAGCATCGCCTGCGCGCGATCCATCACGCGCATCACGGAGCATTCCTGCAAGAGCGCGATGTCGCGCGGCTGGACAATCATTCTGGCGTCAGTTCCAGCCATGCAGCACCTCGTCGGTTGTACGGGCGAGCTTCGCGTGCCGCTCTTCGATTTCCCGCTCGATCTCCGGGCGAGGTCGCGCACGGAGTGCGCGGACGCGGTTCAGGAGATCGCGATAGTTCGCCTTCGGTTCCTGTACTGTAGGAACGCAGGCCTCAATCAGGCGGTCGGCGCTCGATTTCAGAATGAAATGCCGCTGCGGAAGATTCTTCAGACGTTCGGCAAGCGGTTTGCCGCCATCGAGCATCTGCGAAATCGTGCCGGCGTCCGCCGACGAAACCTGAAAGAATACGTGCGTACCGACCGAGAGGATTGCCCCGCGCATCGCCGCCGGATACTGATCGAGGAACTGGTTGGCAGAAACCACCGAAACCCCGAACTTGCGGGCTTCTGAAAGCACCGTCTCGATATCACTGTCGAATGCCGCAAAGTTCTGCAACTCGTCCGCAAAGATGGTGTGCAGGGTGCGTTTGGTACGGGTGAAGATCGCATTCTTGATGGCGGTGAACAGGAGGCTCGCAAGAGTCAACGCGTGCGCGCCCAACTTGCCCTTGTGAAGATCCACGAGAATCCAGGAGTTCGAGTCCATTGCCTCTGCGATTGAGAAGGTCGATTGCCGCTGGCCCACAATGTGGCGGAAACGCGGGTCGGCTGTGAACGCGGAGGTCTTATTGAGAATTGGCTCGCGCATGGCGGCCCGCATTCCATCGCTTGCCTGCCCGTAGCGGATTTCAAAGTATTGCCGCACTTCGGCGTTCGGCACCTGCTTGAGGCATTTGGCACGAAAACCTGGTAGGGTGAGCAGCGGCGCAAGCTCGAGCAGCGTGAGCCCGTTGGCAGAGAGAACAAACAGCGAGTTGCGCAGGAGTTCTTCAGTTCTCGCGCCAAAGTGATCGAGTCCCCAGCGTTGTTTCAAGACGTCCGCGAATTCTGCAACGTGCACAAAATCCGGGTTCTTGTCTTCGAGCGGGTTGAGACCCACAGACGTGGCGCTGTCTCCGGGCGAGATGAGGATGACGCGCTCGCTCAGGTCCTCCTGCCGCCTCCGTTCCTCCTCGGCAATGGCTGCTAGGAGAAACGGCGTGGTGTCACCATGAAGATCAAAGAAGGTGAATCCCCGGTCGCCGTGGACGTCTTCGAGGCACATCTGCTTCAAAAGCGAACTCTTGCCGCTCCCAGTCTTACCCAGGATCGCGATATGCATCGTGCGCCGAGTCAGACTGACACCGATCGTGTGGCTCGTCACCTGTTCGTCGGCCACGAGGTAGCCGAGCGTAGTGCCGGCTCCAGCATGCTTGCGCGCCTTCGAGCGGCGGTGCAGGAACTTGTTCCAGAGGGAAGTTGCGAGGTTTTCGAGGAAACGAAGCATATGGTGAGAGTGTTGGGTATACCGAGGAGATATCTGTAACAAGCGGGTGCGGTTTGGCGACGCGGAAGACCACGCGCACCCCCGCAGGTCAATCACAGAGGGATGCAAGCCATGGGCAACTCGACCGGAACTTGACGGGAAAATCAGAAGTTAGTGATCAGTAATTCTTTGAACTTGCGCCCCGCCTTCTTCTGCGCGGTGTACGCGAGTTCGATGCCTTTGATCGCAAAATGTCCGAAAATCACCCTCACCTCGGGCAGGTCGTTCAGCGAAAGCACGAACTTGCCCTTAAGTTCCTTAAGCAATTCCGCCATGCGCACGAAGTCCTCGTGCCCCAGGTTGTAGCGGTATAATTTCAGGCGGTAATATGGCGGATCCAGGTAGAACAGCGTTTCCTTGCGGTCGTAGTGCGCGATCACCTGTTCGTATGGGAGGCATTCCACCTGCACGTGAACGAGACGGTGGTGCGCCTCTTCGATCAATTCCGGAATGCGCTCAGGGTTGAAGCGATTTGCCTGAGTTACGCTCCACGCGAAGTTGCGGCGCCGGACTAGGCCTGCGTAACAGCATTTCTGGAGGTACAGATAGCGCGCGGCGCGTTGTATGTCTGTCAGGGACTCGGGGGCGGTCTTCTCCAGAATCTCGAACCATGTCCGGCTCACAATGGCGAACCTGAGAAAGCGCACCAATTCCTCGAAATGCTGTCGGCAGACCCGGAAAAAGTTCACTACCTCGCGGTCAAGGTCGTTCAATACCTCTATCTTTGAAGGTTCTTTTCGGAAAAGCACCTGCGCGCCACCCGAAAAGGCCTCGACATATGTCGTGTGTTTCGGAAAGACGGCGATGATTTGCTTCGCGAGCGCGCGCTTGCCTCCGATATAGGGCAACGGTCCGATCATGGATGCGGGATGGATTTGCGGGATTGTCCAGATATGCCGCTTCGATTCGACCTTTGTGTTTATCGAAGCGTGACATCATCCTATGGGAATGGCAGGCGAATAATAGGCGGAGTAACCCGCACGCTGTGGAGGAAGTTCCGGTCTTTGCGCAAAGAGTGGTGCACCGAAACCTCTCACTAAATGAACTCTGACTGGGCTAAAAACTTCCAACGCCCTCAAGCTTGGCTTGAGACATAGGTGAGGAATACCGCCGATGTTCGCAATTCTATTGTGGCGCGCAGTTCACAAGCCATGTTAACCTCTTCCCGTCCCTAAGCTTTGCAGAACGGTCTCGCTCATGCAGCCCCCAATCTTACCAGGGATGACCGCGATCTTTGAGGCGAATCTCCCGAATCGGGCGCAGAGGCACTGCGATTTTGAGCAGAGTTCGTGAACCGAAGATTCGATAAGGAGGAAAACCGTGCACCTTTCAAGTTTCCTTTTATCGAGTATGACACCAGTTCGAGCTTGGATGGTTCGGAACTGGAAGGAACTCTCATGGGCTCTTATATTTGCAGCAGCGTGCGCTGTAGCACTCGATTATGGAAAGGACACATGGAGAGGACCTGGATCGTTTAAGGTCTATCTGGTCGGAAGTCTAGAGGATGCAGATATACAACGTGTATTTAATTCATTTCAGAAAGCTGCGGAAAAATCGCGACTGGAGATCAACGGAATTCCTGTGGAATTCGAGCTCAAAAACGATCTTGGAAATCCTACCGTGGCAAAGCGGATAGCCCAGCAACTGGTGAATGCTCCCGATACGCTTGCCGTCATTGGGCACGTCCTGTCCCAACAAACCAAAGCTGCAATCCCTGTTTACATGTCTGCAACTCCTCGGATCCCCCTAATTGCAACCACAGAGACTGACGACAATTTGCTCTCCCAATGCCAGCCATGCAGTGACGGATTCGTTCCGTTGATCCAAATGGCTCCAACCAATAAGGCTCAATCAGAGAGCGCGGTAAAGTATGCGCTTGAGCATGGCCGCAACCGGTTTCTCCTGGTTTCCGAAGTTAATGGGGAGAACGCTGATTATATTCAAAATCTGATGAGCGACTACAACGGAGCAGTAAAGCTTTACGGCTTCAAAGGTGCGATCAAAGTCGGCGAAGTATCGATGGGAGCTCCCCCAAGTAAGGAAAGCTTTCAATACTGGAAACCTGATTGCATTCTTTACGCTGGGGAACGCGAAGCGGCGATGAGTTTGATCGCCGCAGTTAAGTCCTTTGATGCCCCAAAAGGCATCACCATAATCTTGCCCGATTCGTCGGTAAATCGTGATATGACGAACCAGTACCAGGAGGATCCGAAGCCGAATGAAATTCGTTACACATACCCATCAGATGCGTACTATTTCCGCAACGATTTGAACGTATTCGGCCAAGATGCGTTCGCTCTGCTCCGAGACCTCGTGTCAGATTCGGACGCTGAGCCGCCCAGTATCACTGAGCGCATCCATAGTTTAATTGGGATGCACCGAATCTCTGACGCACGCAATAACATTATCAGTCATATGAGCCACAATGCGAATCGCGGGGTAGTGTACAAGGGACAATCTGGCGATACGTATAAGTTCTTTGGCTGCCAAAGGGACGGCGCTTATTTTCATGTGTGGGAAGTGAAGGGCAGCGCGGTCTTAGACGTTGATAATTGGCACGCGCCCAAGGGTTAGGGACTTCTGAAGTACTCCCAGGGCGCACGGTATGTGGGTAATTTGGAGCCCCAGGGCAAAAGGCGGATGCGGCTGTAAACTTTGGCCCAAATCATGTCATGGGCGCAGTTGCAGTCATTACTTGAGCCCTACTATCCGAAGGAATGTAACGGGCGACCGCCAGTGGGGATGTGTATCATGCTGCGCGTTTTACTTTCTTACACTGGTTCAACCTGTCTGACCCAGCAGCGGAAGAGGCGTTGTATGATTTCCCGGCAGTGCGTCGGTTTGCGGACGTGAACCTGGGCCACGCGCAAGCGCCGGACGAAACACAATACTGAACTTCCGTCATTTGCTGGAGAGGCACGATCTGTGCGGAGCCATGCTGGACGCGGTCAACCACTACTTGGAGGATCGCGGCATGCGCATTGACGGGACCACGCGAATTGTGGACGCGACGATCATCCATGCGCCATCGTCGACCCAGAACGCGAGCGGCGTCCGCGGCACGGAGATGCATCAGACGCGCACAGGCAACCAGTGGTTTGTCAAGATGAGAGCGCACATCGGGGGTGGATTCTATATGGCTTCCCGATTGCAAAATCAAAGACCCGACATGCCATGTGAATTGCTGCCAGTACTTACCGCATCAAGCTGCGTTTGTTGATGCAGATAATTCCTTCAGGATCTCCTGAATACGGGAATGCATCTCCAATGACTCCGACGTTTCCTCCCAGAAAAAGGTGCGAACATCCTTCACGAAGGCCCGCATCTCGGAATTTTCGACGTATGGCGACCATTTGCGAAACGGTTTGCGCGCGTCAATGTTGAGCTTTTTATCTTTCAGCACGAGGTTCGAACCGACAATATTCACGATTAGACGCTTGTTTTCGAAATCACCCGCAGTGAACCGGGAGAGCAAGATCTTATTGAACTCGATGAGCGATTGCGCGGGTTCGAACCGCGCATCATCTCGTCTGAGTGCCTCCAGGCGTTGGGTGGTGCCGATTTGTTGACGTTCGAGTTCCTGGCGCTGTTTGACATACTCATCATCCGTGATCAGGTCTCGAATGCGAAGCTTGGTAAGATTGTCCAACTCGCGGGCGTTTGTTGCCTGCGCCCGAAGCAAGGAACTCTTCTGGGCATCGTGCCGTTCTTTCTTGGCTTTCATTGTCAGTTCGAGTCGTTTCACCGCCCACTGATGAAATCGGTCAGGAAGCATTACTTGGCGAAGGAAATCCAGAATCTGCTCTTCGAGATCGTCGAGTGCAAGATACGGCTGTTTGCAATGGAGATCGAGCCGTCGTTTGCTGCATGGTAGTACGTGTAGTGCGAGCCGAACCGGTTGACCTTCTCTTCGCCGGTCACCGAGAACCCGCATTCCCCGCAGCGGATCATGCCGGTATAGGAAAACGAGCGTGTCTGACGCGGCCTTCCTGAACGACTCATGACAGCGCGAACGTGGGCAAACTCATCGAGGGTAATCATCGGTGGATGTTTGCCTGGAAACGTCTGGCCCTCCCGTTCGAGTACGCCTGCATAAAATGAGTTGGTGAGCACACGATAGACGGCGCTGAGTGTGATGGGGTTCCCGCCAATCCGCTTGCGCGGCACGGTGCAGAGGCCCCAGTCTTTGGTCGCGATCTCCCAGATGCGCCGCGGGGAGTATGCTCCCGTAAGCATCAGCCGCCACATTTGCTGCACCAGCGGGAATCGTTCCGGATCGGCGATGATTGTCTTCGCTGCCTTATCATTCAGATACCCGAGGGGTGCGAGGCCGGGAAGCCAGCCGTGCTGCACCTTGGTCCGGTAGCCGCGCCGGATCGTGACGATCCCATCGACTGGTAATTCACCAATCTCTTTGTATTCGATTGTGACTGTCTGGTCCTTCTCATGCTCGTCTTTTCGCACGGCGATCTTCTTCGCTTCAGTAGAAGCCAACAGCTTGAACTCCGAACGATCATTCATGAACTCGATGTTGAAAAGGGGTAAGCGAGCGTGATCTCGAATCAGCAATTCGCGGTTGACGCCATAAGTCGACCGAAACGATGCGATAGTTCCCCGTACCGAATCGATCAGCAATCGATATCCCGAATTGACGACGATCACCGGCGCGGGAGAGACGGCCTCGCGGGACTCGCGAACGGTGGTGTTCTGGGCTGCAAGGGCCGGAGTTAAATCTCCGGTAAGGATTGCTGCTCCGCTGAGAGGTAAGCACGAAGTGGCGGCCGTGGAAGCGACCCCCAAGAGGAATCGCCGGCGCGATAATCCTTTGGAGTCAGGCATAGTCCGACCTTTCCATTTGCAGATTGTTGATTCTGATTGTCGATGCGCCAGGCTGTCAAGACTTCTGCAAAATCGGTAGTGATGCAGTTTTAAAGCCCTTTAAATCCAAGTCAAATTGACGCGAGACGTTCAGGATGTCCGGAGCCAGATGCTGGCAGGAAAATGCCCTGACGTTGTGGGGGAGGCCTCCAGCCCTTCAACATTCGCAGCAGGCCAGTAGTCTGGGAGTATCTCCTGGAGTTGGTCCGTTCGGTCGTAATGCAAGGCCGACAAGCAGGTCAAGACAGAGATCTTCGCATTGTTCACAAGGAGAGCCGTCAGCAGGGCCGTTTCCTGCCACCAGAACGGCATTGCGAAGACGTCGCGCGGGTAAGCATAAGGAAGATAAATGTCGTGGATCTGGACGAAAACTCCGGGGCGGAGATGCGGAATAATCTCTAGATAGATACGTTGTACATCGGAACCTACTTTGACGGCATGGGAGGAATCGATGAATAGGAGATCACCCTCTTCGAGGCCATTGAAGAGCGGCAAGGCTATTTCCTGACAAAACTTTTTGATCAATTCGACATGTTTGAGGCTGCGGAGTTTATCGCTAGGAAATGGTTCCACGCAAGTAATTCGGGAAGCATGCTTACCGTCGCGCTCATTGAGCCTAGCGGCTGTAAGCATGCACATGGTAGACGTGCCGCTGCCGATTTCGATGATTTGTGGGGGCGCATGTCGACGCACCACACAGTGCAAAATCTGTGACTCGATCTCGCCATATCCGGGCCCCCAACCATCACGCATGAACGATTTGTATGCTTCGAGTCCAGCAACTTCGCAGTAGAAAGGCGCGCAGGCATCCTTCAGCCAATTCAGTTGAGCGTCGAGATCCCACGCGATGCCGGTGAGTGACGAACGTCCCATCCAGAGTGGTCGATTAGTTTCCAGCCACTTCATATCCGGCACAGGGGTGTAGTAGTGCTTGGGTATTACATGAAGTCCGGCCCGGTCAAGCATCAGGAATGATCTGAAGAGGAGACGTTTTGTTTGCATAACTCTGATTCGGTTTCCGAGCAACTTGCGCGCTTTCCGCGAACGAGCATCATACGCCGGGGTTCTGATCTTGCAGTGTCCGATAGGAAACGTAACTAGACTGCGGGTGGGGAAGCGGCCGAGATTGTAGACCTTGGGTGACCCCTCAGCCATCTATTGACAAGCCGTCGGCTGTCCAGCTAAGATGCTGGCGCACGTTACGTTCTCGATCGCGCCTTTGCGGTTCACGCGGGCTGAATGTCGGCGTAGATGACAGAGACAACGCGTCACAGCGAGCGAACGCAGCTTCTGATCAAGAGGATCTTCGACGTCACCTCTGCGGGGTTGCTCCTCATCTTTTTTATGCCGATGTTTGGGTTTCTTTGGGTGCTCATCAGATGCACATCGGCAGGGCCTGCAATATTCCGGCAGCGGCGAGTGGGTTTGCTGGGGCGCGAGTTCGTGATCTACAAGTTCCGCACCATGTACGAGAATGCGGAGAGCGAACTCAAAGCGCATCCTGAACTCATGGAATGGAGTGGTCCAACCTTCAGGGTCCGAAATGATCCGCGAGTCACGCGGATTGGGACTTTTTTACGACGGTTTAATCTGGATGAATTACCACAGCTGATCAACGTTCTGAGTGGGGACATGAGTTTGGTCGGCCCCCGGCCGCATTTGGTGGAAGAGGCGGCACGATACGAGACCTGGCACGAGCGAAGATTGTTGTGTAAGCCCGGCTTGACCGGATTGTGGCAGATCGAAGACCGACATCATTTGGATTTTGCTGAGTCCATCAGGCTGGATTTGAGGTACGTCGACGAATGGTCGTTGTGGCTGGATCTTAGAATTCTGGCAAAAACGGTTCCTGCGTTGCTCTCAGCGTTATGAAGATTTTTCTCACGGGTGGTTCGGGATACTTCGGTTCGATTCTTGCTCCGTTGCTTTGCAGCGACGGACACGATGTGCGTATTCTCGACTTGTCGACGCCTGACTATGACCTGACGGAGCGGGCAGTTTTTATGCAAGGCGACTTTTCCCAGTGCAAGTCCGAATGGCTCGAGGGAACCGATGCAGTGATTCACCTTGCCGCCTTTTCGAACGATCGGTCTGCCGACGCGGATCCAGAGGCCGCATGGCGAGTCAACGTCCTCGCATCCGAGGCGTTGATTGAAGCGTGCCAGCGGGCACGGGTGCCGCGATTCATTCAAGCTTCCACATGCTCGGTGTATGGGTGGCAGCCTACGATCGAGTCCGACGAGGAATCGCCGGCGGTGCCCGTGGGAAACTACGCGCAAAGTAAGTTTGCGTTGGAACAGGCGCTGCATCGGGCGACCTCGCCTGACTTCTGTGTGTTCATCCTGCGCAAACCCACCCTGCATGGTTGGTCGCCACGAATGCGTACCGACGTGGTGGTCAACTCCATGCTCAGGTGGGCTCTGACAACAGGGATCATACCCGTGCATAATCCGGAGGTCTGGAGGCCAGTACTGCACGTGCGCGATGCTGCCCACGCTTACTTGTGCGCGCTGGCAGCGCCAAAGGAAATGGCCGGCGTCTACAACGTACACTTTGCGAATTATCGTCTCATCGACATTGCGCTGGAGGTACAAAGCGCATTACGGGAAAAGGGCTGGGAGATTGAAGTCCAGGTGGAAAGCCAAGGCATGCCGATGAGCTACCGCGTGCGATCTGAAAAAATGCGCCAACGCCTGCGTTTCAATCCGACATGGAGCGTAAAGTCGAGTGTGCACGAGATGGTGGAGCATGCTTTCGCCCTCAAAAAGAGTGGGCATCCGGGACCACCGGAATCCCCGAACACTAGATGTTGCTTCCGGATTCTTGATCTGTTAAGTGAGAAGAGAAGCATCACGTGCGTTGGCTCGCATCGCTAATTCGATGGCACAGAAGTACAAAGTTCTATTGGTTTCCAGCAGCGGGGGCGTCTTGTTGGATCTTCTGGCACTTGGTCCATGGTGGTCCCAACAGGACGTGACGTGGGCGGCAGTCGAGGCACCTGATACCAACACGGTGCTGATGGGGCATACCGTGCACTGGGTGCAAGAAAGAGGCTTCAATCGCCCATGGGGCGTGATTCCTGGTGTTTTCGAGGCTTATCGCGTCCTCAGGATGGTGCGTCCACAAGTGATTGTTTCGGCGGGAACGGGGGTCGCGATCGGGTTTTTCCTGGCAGCGCGACTGCTTGGGATTCCAACATTCTGGCTGGAGACGTTCAACTTCATCGATCGGACGGCAATGGCCGGTCGCATATGTTCACGTCTGGCGTCGCAAATCATTGTCCAGCGCCCATCGATGTTGCGGGCTCACCCTGATGCCGAGATTATTGGCGAGCTTTACTGATGAGGATCTTTGTAACAGTAGGCATGGGGCGCTGGCCTTTTGACCGGCTTTTGCGCGCAGTGGCACCCTTATGCGGGTCGCATGAGGTCATCGCTCAACTTGGAACTTCTTCCCTTAGGCTGCCGTGCCGGAGTTATCCGTTCATGCCATTTCATGATGTTCTGCAGGAGATCATCCAAGCTGACATTGTCATTACCCACGCTGGCAATACGGTGCGCTTGGTGCAGCGTAAGATAAAGGTTCCGATCGCCATGGCGCGCGAAGCAGCTTTAGGCGAAATGGGAAATAATCACCAGGTAGCCTACCTGAGGGCAGAAGAACGGACAGGCCGGGTAATTCCGGTTTGGAATGCTGCCGACCTCGATCATGCGGTCGCATATTTCCCAACACTTCAGGCAGAAATCATGAGCAAACAGGCCCTACCCGCAAGTGCGTCCGCCGAGGCAATCATGGAAACCATGAACCGTCTTTGCCAGAAATGGGTGCGATAGATCCTTGGTCAAATGGCACGGAGTAGGCTTCCTCGATCAAGCTTCAATTGTGACTAATATCCAGCGGCTCGTTGCCTCCGCCAAGCACTTGTTCCACGGACCGTATGACCATCGCGATCTCTTCTTCCGTCATACTCGGAAAGAGCGGTAGAGAAACGGCGGTGTCCGCAAAGAGGCTGGCGTTGGGAAAGTTGTGGTCTGAGCCGGGCATAAATCGCGAAAAAACCGACGCCCGGTGGAGGGCAGGGTAATAGAGTCGTGACGCCACTCCCAGTTTGGCCAGCCCCTCCATAAATTCATTACGGCTGACGCCCGTAATTTCTTCGTCGATGCGGAGTGTGTACAACTGGAAGTTGATGTCCGCCGGTGTGCGGACAAGAGGCGTGATCACCCCTGGAATCCCCGCAAATGCCGAAGTGTATCGAGCCGCTATCAAGTGTCTCAGTCTCACCGCTTCTTCCACTTTGTCCAGCTGGCAGTTGCCGATGGCGCCTTGAATATCCATCATGCGGAAGTTATACCCGGTGGTGATCCACTGGAACTTGTCGGAGTCCCCGAAATTCCGAATCAGGCGCGCCTTTGCATTAAACTCATTGTCGTCCGTGACGATCATTCCTCCTTCTCCAACGCTCATGGGTTTAGAGGGAGTGAAGGAGAAAATGCCGGCCCGGCCCAGCGTTCCCGCGTACTGATCTTTATACTTCGCCATCTGTGCTTCCGCCGCGTCTTCGATAACAGGGATGCCGCGCTTTGTGGCGACGGACAATATCTGCTCCATCTCCGCCGTTTGGCCCGCGTAATGAACCGGAATGATGGCCCGCGTCCTCGGAGTGATGGCGGCTTCCAGTCGCGAGGGGTCCATGCCGTAGGTTCGCATCTCGATGTCCACAAAGCGCGGAGTAGCACCTGTAAACAATGCACAAGATGCGGTGGAGATGAAGGTCATGTCGGGTACAAGAATCTCATCGCCCGGGCCAATCCCAAGGGCCAAGAGGCAGATCAGCAGAGCACTGGATCCGGAATTCACCGCGATCGCGTGTTTGGCGCAAAGCATCGAGGCAAAATGAACCTCGAACTCTTGCACGCGCGGGCCCATGAAGAGCCAACCGCTACTCACCACGTCTGCGGCTGCGCGGGCTTCTCGCTCGTCGAACCAGGGTTTGGCAAGCGGAACGATTATTCTCGACATCATCTGCTCTCCCGAAGAGACGGAACACTAGCGACCGGGTTGGGCATCATGAATCTTCTCCCGAAGGCATGGCCTTACGTCCAACGGTCAGAATCTGTTTTCCTACGTCTGCGACTGCCGAAAACCGGCTGAGAGTGCGTTCGAGGTGGAGGAATGCAAGTTCATTGCTCGTCATCTCGGACTGGCAGTTTTCGATTCCCCAAGCTGATGCGGTGACCAAAAGGCCGCGGGTTCTAACGTCGGCCAATCCCGCATCACGAAAATAGGCTTCGAGCGTGTCGCGATCAAACAGGTGAAGATCGGCTTCCACTCCGTGCTGTTTCCACACCCCGGTCCGGGTCTTGAGGCGATCTTGAGCTTCCTCCGCTTTGCCGTTGCGCAGGAGTTCAAGCACTAGAGCGACCAAGGAGTCGGTAAGCACACAGACGCTTCCGCCCGGCTTGGTCCAAGTTGCGAACGATCTGACCGTATCAGCGGGGCGCTGCGTATATTGCAGCGAACCCATCGCCAGCACGACGTCCACCGAACCCGATGGGAGTGAAACCGTCTCAATATCCTGCTCGAAAAGAGTGAATCTCTCACCGTAGTTGCGGCGATGCAAGACTTCGATCATTTGCCCGGCTTGCTCGATGCCGATGACCTGATGACCCAAGGCGAGCAAACGCTCCACCCAGCGGCCCGCGCCGCACCCGGCTTCAACGATGGTGCCGGGTGCAGAAGGCAGCAACTTAGAAACCTGTTCCCAAGCGAGTAGGTCATACGCCTTGCGGTGGGGGACATCGTAGAACCCTTGTTCATACTCCGATGCCAGCGAGTTATAGATCGGGATTGAGCTACGCAAATAATTTTCTTCGAGTTTTATAGATTCCGCTGCGCCATAGGACGTCGAAAATCAGCGGCAACGGCTCAAATCGCATGTTGAGCGAATGGTTCGCCCCACAGCCCTTGCAACGCTTGAAGAATAGGTCAGTTTGGGTCTTTCTAAACTCCTCAGACTGCATGATGTTCGCGATCGAGCTATTGCGGATGGAGAAGTTCGGGTCGTGCGCCCAGCAGCCGCCGATCTGACCCTGGGAATGAACCATGAGTTTGAGGGCTGCTTCGGTGCAGGGCAGGCGGGGCTGCAACTGATCACGAAAGTGGTCGCCGATGTAGCAGAT
>WNGK01002533.1_pt1 | contig 19776 bp, 13 predicted proteins | sample 5400601 | NCBI WGS metagenome assembly WNGK01 (sample SAMN13153376, study PRJNA577476) | soil metagenome | isolation source: 60 cm soil or saprolite under Garry oak tree replicate 1 | place: USA:California | collected 2016-06-15
GAAACTAATACGCCGGAAGAAGCCGTACCCACCCAGATCGTCTCGGGTGTTTTCGGATCGGTTGAAACATTCGTGGTGTGGGGATCGAATGCTGCGCCGTACGGAAGCCTTCTCCAACCCTTCGTCGGATCGTAACTGCGGTAAAGACCCGAATTCGTGGCCGCCAGTATGCTCGTCTTTCCGGTTTGAGGATCGACAGTCTGAGCCAGAGCATTGACCGCGTCCGTCAAAATCATGGATGAAGTCGCGCCCACCGACGGCGACAAACCGGCGCTGTCGCTGGCGACTCCCAAAGCATCCAACGTGATCTGGTCGAGGCTCCCGGTTACAGGAAGACTCTTGTCCGTCTGGAATCTTCTGACCGCTGCGATGGTTTGCGTGCCTGCATGACCGTCGGGCACGCCGACGGCATAACCGGCGGCGTTCAACGCTCCCTGCGCCCGACGCACGGTCTCGCTGACAAGCGCTGGGTTCGGCGTGCGTGTAATCGGCTGCGGTTGCCTGACGGTAGCGCCGCGCGGTTTGCGACGTGCGGACGTTTTTTTGGGCGTTCTATCAGGAGGCCGGTTCGCCGCCCAGACAGGCGCCCATGAGACTCCCCGATCAATAGAGCGGTACACGCCGAGATTCGTTCCCAAATAAATGATGTTTGCGTCCTGGGCATCCTGCAACAGTGAATGACTGATCAAGCGCGCCGGCATGCTGCGCATCGATGGATGCCACGATTGGCCGCCATCATCGCTGGCAAAAAAGAATCCGCCGCCGGTAGTCGTATTGATTGTCGTTGCATAAATGCGATTTGGCACTTCGCGATCAGACATGATCGCATTTGCGAAACGCCCACTGTACCCGCCGTTGCTCGGCGCAAAGTTTCTGCCGCCATCGTTAGAGACCATCACACCATAATTGTTCGTGCCGATGTAGACGGTTTCCGGATGCGACGGATGCACGGCAATCGCGTTGATCTCGAGCTGGCGCGAGGTGGTCACCATCCACGAGTCAGCGTCTCCGCCTTTCTCTGAACGCCAGAAACCCTCTGTCGTTCCGGCAAAAACAACACCTGGCCTTGACGGGTGTTGCAGGATGGCGCGCGTTCTTCGCGATTGCGAAGGAATCCCCTGTACCTTCCTCCAGTTGTTTCCCGCATTGCTAGTCTCGTAGATACCGCTGCAGGCTGAAGCGATGATGTGGTTGTGATCGCGTGGGTCAATGTCAATGGCAAAGATATCAGAGTCGTCAATGATCCCGTTCTTAATGGTCTGCCACGTCTGTCCGCCATCCGTTGTCTTGTAGGGCAAGTACCACGTGCCGGCATAAATCGTGTCCGCACTGCGCGGGTCGATGGCCAACGACTCGACGTGGACCAGTCCCGGAGTGCTGTAGGTCGGCAACTGAGTCCAGGACGTGCCGGCATCAGACGAACGAAATATCCCGCTGAAGGTTCCGGCAACAAGAATGTCCGGATTCAGCGCTGATTGTGCCAGCGAGTGGACGGCTTCGTTTTTTAGTTCAGGACTCTGGCGCCACGTTTGACCGCCGTCAGTCGACTTGAAAAAGCCGCCGGGCTCTTTGTGGCGATGAGTGGCTACATAGATGGCCTTCGAGTTGCGCGGGTCGACGATGATATGGTCGACGAACAACCTCGGAACACTGAAGGTGTGAAGCAGACGCCAGGTCCTGGCGCCGTCCGTCGAAGTGTAGATCTGCCCGTCGAGCGTTCCGAAATAGAAGCGGTCAGGATCGTTCGGATCGACCACCAACGCCCGCACGTCTCCGCCCGGAGGACCGGTCGCACGCCAGTCATCAGAATAGAGCGCCGGATCAGAGGAACCATCCTCTAATCTAGCTGCGGCCGAATGCAGCAGGAACGGCCCTATTGAAACAGCCGCGAGGAGCAGGAATAAAACACCAAGCTTGGCAATTTTGGCACCGATCATATAGTGAATCTTTCAACCATCAGAATCATGAGCGCCACTGGCGCTTGAACAGTTTAATACAAATACCGCCATTTGTGCATATAGCCCTCCGTCGTCGAGATACTCATAGAGTTGTGCGGCCGGTCCAAACGCGAAGCGGGCGATGCTTCTCACTTTGGAGAACCATCGCCCGCTTTCGAAGATGGTCGCGTCAAAGATCGCTCGATGACGCGAGTTTTATCGGTTAAGCCTTACCCTTCTTCATCATCATCGGTACCGGCTTTCTTCTTGCCGTGACGTACGGGATGACGACGAGGAGTTCTCTTCTTCTTGCATTCCGGACAAGGCGAAACAGCGCCATCGGTCATCGGAGTAGGCGGCTTAGCATTCGGCGGGCACGCAAACAACTGCACCCATAGCTCAGCTCGACATCCTCCATCGACCGTAGTGATGCGTCCCGCGTCGATGCCACGTGTGTTGACCAGGTAATCCTTGGCACGGTTGGCGCGAGCCAAACCTTCACCTTCGCACGTGCCATAGCCAATGATGTACCCTTGCGAGCCTGCCTCGGTCTGCAGTCTCGAGGCGAAAGCATCGAGACGGGCTTTCTCATCGTTGAACTTGATGTTCCCGTACTCGTCAACCTTCGTGCATTCGATCACCACAGGCGGTTTCACTGCTGTCGTGCAAGAAGCCGTCTTGGTACATGCCGGATCGAGTCCACCGACTTCGACCGTGGCCGTTACGGACTGGCCGCCCAGATTACCGGTGTCGACGGTGATCGAGGATGTGCCCTGACCACTGGCAATCGTTCCGGCGGAAACGGACCAGTTGTATGTAACGTTACCACTGGGGTTGACGCTCGCGTTGAACGTGAGCGCGCCGCCCTGGTCTACATCAGACGGACAGGTCACCGAAACAGTCGGGCACGGAGGCGGATGGCAACCAGTGCACGGAGCGATTGTGACGGTCGTGGAAGCGGGGACGACGTGGCCGTTGCCATCATTGACTTCAACCGTAGCCGTGTAAGTACCGGCATTGGCGCCCGTCAAATCCCAGGTTACGGTCCTGCCCTCGCCAGTGATCTTACCTCCAGTGACAGTCCAAGTGTAGAGCAACGTGTCGTTGTCCGGATCGCGGGCGTCCGCCGTTAGCTGGACCTGCCAACTCGCACTGGGAGTGCAGGACTCTGAGCTTTGTCCAGGCGGACACGGCGTCGCAATGCTGGCTGAAGACGACGAAAGCGAAACCGTCGGCGCTTGATTCGGCGGCAGCGGCGGCGTTCGCGCGTTGCGGTGCCCAGCGAAGAACTGGAAGCCGAATCCATTCGGGTCGTCAGAGAACCTGAAGCCGAGCGGCACACCATTCGCCGTTGCCGGTCTGGTTATGCTCGGAACAATAACTACGCCTCGGTTAACGACGTTGACGCCGGATAGCTGATTAATTTGCGTATTGAAGTCCAGCTTCTTGATGTGGCGTTCATCCTGCTGGTTCATGTGCCGTCGATACCAGACGCCAAACCCGAACCAACGTTTTGGATAAACCTTGAAACCCCCTAGCAGGTCAATCGGGTGATTCTCAAATGCGTTGGGAGTACGCTGGCCGACATATCGTAGTGAACGAATCTCGGCAATAGGCTGGAAGTGCTTGTTGACTGGAAAGTCAAACCCAATGCCGGTAAACCACTCATTCGGCCGGTCCAGCAAAGTGGCGTCGCCCATTGCACTGCTCCTGGGATTCCTGTTCAGGATGTACCCGGAGTTAACCGAAAGGTTCACGTGGGTGCTGAGACGACCATCAATGAAACCCACCAGGCCCAGGTCGCCTCTACCAAAGCCGACACCCGGACCGGCACCACGTTGCATCTGATTAAAGCCGCCGAAAGTGTTGGCAGTATCCCCATACCAACGATAAAAGGGAATGATGCCGGCACCTAACGGATTATGCGGACCCGTAAATCTGATTTTCGCGCCTACGACAAAGTTGGTGAAACTAGACTGGCCGTACGGCCGAGAAACAAAAGGCGCATCAGGCAGATAAGCCGGTGCGATTGTGAAAGTAACGGGAACCTCGATTGGATTCAATGGATTAGGAAACGCGGGGGGGCGGCAATTACCCGTTAAAGCCGTGCAAGGAAGAATGGCGGTCTGTAGCACGATGCCCGGCAGAATACTGCCAACTGGTGAGCCCATGCCCGGGAAAAACGCGGCACTCCCAAAGCCGCCGGGGTTGCCTCCAAAAGGCGTTCCTATCTGTGCGAGAAATCCGGGGAAGCCGAACTGACCCCCAATAACGCCTGGTCCCTGCTGGAAGGTACCCGCGGACCCGCCAATAAACGGAAACTGCACGAAGGGTTGATTGTTGAATGGCCGGAAGATCGGTAGGCCCGCTATAGTGCCGACATTAGGCCCCGACGGCGCCAAAATAACCGCCGGTCCCGTGCACGGCGGCGCACCGCTGCATAGCCCGACGTTCGGCAAATAGAAACTCGACAGCTGTGTCGGATTGTTGACCTTTATGCCGCGCATCAAGTTGCTCTTGAAGAACAGCTCGATGTGATCGTTCAGACCAACGTTGAAACTAGACGGGATATCCGTGATGTCGACGTTGCCAGGATCGCGGTCAAAATTGCTGTAAGCGATACTGAAAGTGAACTCGCCCCTGCGAATCGTCGAGCCATCATAGATAGTGAAGAGTCCCGTCGGCCCGCCTTCCGGCCCACCAGTACCTACGGACGGAGACTGATTCCGAGGATCATTCGGACTCCTCAAAGTCTGTGCTGAAACTGCGGCACATAATACCAACACCGCAAGCGCGGCAATAAGCGCTCTGTTCGCGAGTCTCATCGCATTCCTCCTGCGAAATGACTTAGAAATTTGTGAAAGCACCACCGCACTAACCAAGGCGCGTCAACTAGATTACCGTGAACGTCCAGCGTAACGCGTTAACTCCCTGTAGGATACGGATGCTACAAAGCGAAGAGCCTTTCTTATACGAAAAGGCCCCTGTTAGTGTCAACTACTCAGCACTCAAACCCGTTGCGTAATCGTTAAAAATTTTTGCGCGCATGGTCCGAGGACTAAACCAAGCGCAGACCATACCCTACCTTGAGCCGGAAATCAAGACTTTTTCACTACTTAGCGGCCATTTTCTTTATGTTTTTTCCGTCACGCATAGAAGCCGCGGATGCGCGTATCGTAGGCTACCCGATCTATGGCCAGCATGTAGGCCGCGGTCCTGGTATCTACCGAGTGGGAATCGGCGTAGCGGCACAAATCATTGAAACTGGCAACCATTGTGTCCTCAAGCCTCTGGTTTACCACATCTTCGCGCCAGAAATAGCCCATCCGGTCCTGAACCCACTCAAAATAGGAGACAGTCACCCCTCCCGCATTCGCCAAAATATCAGGGATAACGAAGACTCCTTTGTTATGAAGAATCTCGTCCGCCGCCGCCGTTGTCGGACCGTTGGCCCCTTCTGCAAGGACTTTGCAGGTGATCTTGTCGGCGTTTTGCGAGGTGATTTGATTCTCGGTGGCGGCCGGCACCAGGACGTCACATTCCAGTTCGAGCAGTTCGTGATTGCTCACGCTTTCCACGCCTTCGAAGCCTTCAAATGAACGTGTCGTCCGAAGATGACTCAACGCAGCCCCGATATTTATGCCGTTCTGATTGTAGATTCCGCCGTGCACATCTGAAACCGCCACGACCAGATAGCCTGCTTCATGAAGCAACTGCGCCGCGATGCCGCCAACATTACCGGATCCCTGAACAACCACTCTAGTTGAAGACGGAGTCATCTTGAATCGCCTGACGGCTTCGTTAACCACAAAAAGCAGTCCTCGGCCCGTCGCTTCTCGTCGCCCTGACGATCCGCCCAAATCGATAGGCTTTCCCGTAACCACCGCCGTCACTGTGTGCCGGGCGTGCATGGAGTACGTGTCCATGATCCAAGCCATAGTTTGCTCGTTGGTGTTCATGTCCGGCGCCGGCACGTCTTTTTCCGGGCCGATGAAGTCCAGGAGCTCTGCCGCGTAGCGGCGCGTCATTCGTTCGAGTTCTCCGGTCGACATCTGTTGCGGGTCGCAAATAATCCCGCCTTTAGCGCCACCAAAAGGAACGTTAACCACCGCACATTTCCACGTCATCCAGGCCGCCAATGCCCGCACCTCATCAAGATTAACATCCGGAGCATAACGAATTCCGCCCTTCGCCGGACCACGCGCAAAATTGTGCTGCACTCTGTAACCTTCGAAAACCTGAATGCGACCAGAGTCCATGCGCGTGGGGATGTAGACCTTTAACTCCCTGTTCGGAACTCTCATCACAGCGTACAGGTCGGGATCGAGGTCAAGCAATTGCGCCGCCCGATCGAAGCGCGACATCATTGATTCGAAAGGGTTCTCTTCTTTTATCTCGCGAATGTCGTCTACATATGATGTGAGCACCGTGTTCATGACTATCTCCGCTTTATGGGGTTCGCTTTGGGAACGTCTCTACTCATGGCCGCCCATTCTGTGAGAGTTCTTCAACAGAAAACTGCGAACCGCAAAATCCGACATGACCACCTCTCGTGTTTTGCGATTATTTGAGAATCTCGTTCATCGCGCCACTGCGGTAGCCGTGCAAATCCAGAGTGACGTACTGGAAGCCAAGATCACGAAAACGCCTGGACAGCTCGTCGATCACTTCGCGGCGCAGCGCAAGGTCCAATTCCGCCGGCGCGATCTCGAGCCGAACGAGATTGTCGTGATGTCGCACCCGAAATTCCCGGAAGCCGAGCCGGCGCAAAATCTCTTCGCCTCGATCGACGGTTGCCAGACGTTCGATGGTCACAGTTGTGCCGTAGGCGATCCGCGAAGAAAGGCAGGGGCTCGCCGGCTTGTCCCAGGTCGGCAGGCCGGCGCGTCGACTGAGCGCACGCACTTCCTTTTTGCTCAGGCCCACCTCGATCAGCGGGCTCCGCACGGCGTGCTCGCCCGCGGCTGCGCGCCCCGGACGATAATCTCCGAGGTCATCTATTGTTGAGCCGTCAACTACGACCTCGATCCCTCGCACGCGCGCGAGCGGCTCGAGCTTTCCATACAACTCGCTCTTGCAAAAGTAACAGCGATCGGGTGCGTTGGCGCGATAACTCGGATCAGCAAGCTCTTCGGTTTGGATTGTCTCTGTGTGAAAGCCGAACTTCTCGACGAGGCGGGCCGTTTCGCCGCGCTGATATTCTGGAAGGCTCGCCGACTCGCCCGTGATGCAGACGGCTCGCTCGCCGAGTTCAGAGTTGGCGACATAAGCCACGTAGGTACTGTCGACTCCGCCTGAGAACGCCACAAGCACGGAGCCCATTTCGCGAAAGAGCTGACGCAGGCGCGTTTCCTTTGCCAACGCGTCCGCCGAAACTGCCGTGGTTTCCACCGCAGAGTTAGCGCTCTCAATCTGCTCGGTAGCGATGCTGCTCACTCTTCGTCCTTTCGGGAAAAGTTGCACGCCAACGCGGCGCGTCTTCTTTAAATGACTGAATGGAATTCCGGTAAGGCATGTTATCTCATGGCCTAAGTGAGCGCAACCGCATTTACTTTTTGGCAGTGTCCCAAGATTGTTTTGCTACGGCACGAGCGGGGCACTAGCCCGACCGTGAGGGCTCCGGCCCGAATCGCAACTGAGCCCTCCCTCACGGTCGGGCTAATGCACCGGCAACACACTATGGGACACAACCTACTTTTTCGCTGACGACCCGAGACCTGCCAAGACTTTGGACGCGGCGAGTTTGCGCGTGTTAAGATCACGCTCTCCCCGGATTCTTCTTACTCATGGTATCAGCGGTTTTGGTTTTCGGATGACTAACTGGACAGCAAAGTTCTTTAGGTCAGGCTCTCGCTTCACGGTTTCCCTTGTATCGATAGTTTTGCTGGCGGTGCTACTGGCACCCGAGGCGTTGGCCCAAACAGACGACCTCGGCGACAGCGCAACCGATCCGATTAAGTTGTTCGAGCGCGGCCAGAATGCACACGCACATGGAGACCTCGCACGCGCGTTGGAGTTCTACGAACAAGCGATCAAGTTACGACCTGAGTTTCCTGAAGCAGAGTTTCAGCGCGGCTCTGTGCTGGTCTCGCTCGGCCGCTCCACCGAAGCTGAACCTGCTTTTCGGCGGGCTATCGAGCTGCGCAAAGATTGGTCGCTACCTTACTCATCGCTTGGAGCCTTGCTGGTGCGAAACAATCGCGATCGCGAGGCCGAGCCGTTACTGCGCCAGGCAATCAAACTTGACGCGCAGAACGCCGTCGCGCTGCGAACGCTCGCCGATGTGCGACTGCGCGCCGGAGATGCGAAGGAGGCAGTCGAATTCGCGCGCCGCGCAACCAGTGACAAAGAGGCGCCCGCTTCCGCCTGGATTCTACGCGGTATCGCCGAGCGTGCGGCAAGTGACAAAGTCCAAGCGAAGGCAAGTTTGGACCACGCGCTTCAGATCGAACCCGAAAACATTGTCGCGCTTGAAGAACGCGCAGACCTGCGCGCCGAGGAAGCCGACTACGAACACGCAATTGAAGATCTGAAGAAAGCAGAGCAGATCAAACCAGGTGACAAACAAATTCTTTCTCGCCTGCTCGGCGTGTACGAACGCGCCGGCAAAGCAGAAGAGGCGAATAAGCTGGCCGAATCGCTCGGCTTGGTAAACAAATCAACGGGCGCTTCCAACCAGGGAACTGTCAAAGTCGTGGGAACGCCGGAAGAGATCGAAGCCGCAAACAGCGACGATGCGTTGAAAGCACGCAAAGCGCTGGAAGCGCTCCTGGTAAAGAATCCTCGTAATGCAATGTTGCTGGCGAAGCTTGGCGCTTCTTATCGAACGGATGCTCCGGCTAGTTCGCTCGACTTCTATCGCCGCGCTGCGGAGATCGAGCCAAAGAATGTGGACTATGCAACGGGTTACGGCGCGGCGCTGGTCCAGGCGCGCCGTTTCGCGGACGCAGCGGTGATCCTGCGTCGTGTAATTTCAGCGGCTCCAGAAAATTATGCGGCTCATGCTAATCTGGCAACCGCGCGCTACGAGCTGAAACAGTTCGCCGCAGCGTTGCCGGAATACGAATGGATGTTAAAGTCGAAGCCCGACCTGGTGATCGCCTACTACTTTATTGCCACCGCGCACGACAAGCTCGGCGAATACAAGGAAGCGCTGGCGGCATATGAGACTTTTAACGCGCGGGCTGACGCAAAAACCAACGAGTTGGAAATCGAAAAGGTGAAGTTACGCCTGCCTTCACTGCGACAACAGATCAAGCTCGGACAGGGTGTGAAGCAGAAACCGTAGAGAAATGAACGCCCGATCAATCAACCGCTGCATTTCTGAAGGCCTGAAGTTGCTGGTTGTATTGGGAGCGATCTGCGTCCCGGCGCTGCATGGGCAAGAGCCGCGCGTCCCGCAAATGCCGGCGCCTCCGCCTTTGAAAGTCATTTCTAAGGACGAGCGCGCCCAGCTCACTGACGCAAAGGATGCGAAGACCCGCTTGCGCAAGACAGTTGAACTCGCGGAAATTCACTTGCAGCATGCCGAAGCGCTTACGTCACAAGAGAAGTACGAAGAGGTGCTGATTGAGTTGGGCGGATACCTCGCCTTGATTGACGATGCTTTGAAGTTTCTCGGCCAGATGAATCGGGACAGCACCAAGACGCGAGATCTCTATAAGCACCTGGAAATAGACCTGCGTGGTGACGGACCGCGTCTGACTTCGATGCGTCGCATCACACCCCTCGAATACGCAATACGAATCAAAGAGATTGAGGATTTCGCGCGCGATGGACGAACTGAAGCGCTCGACTCGTTCTATGGCCACACAGTCGTCCGCGACGGAAAGAAAAAAGCAGCGGACGAAAAACCAAAAAACCCAGCCACCAAACCAGAGAGTAAACAACCGTGATGCAAACAAAGACTCAAGCGCGCACGTTCCTGCTACTTGCGCTCTTGCTCGCAGCCAGTGGATATTCCGTTGCGGCTCAGACTCGGGATCATCTAACGCCGCAAGAGGTCGATCTCATTAAGGACGCTCAAGCGCTCGACCTTCGGACAAGTATTTTCATCAAGGCGGCGGAACGCCGGATGGCTCTTGTAACAGGCACAGCGGCGAGCACTTCAACTAACTCAAAACAGGCTAAGAAGGATGCCGAGTTGTGGGGTGACACGCCAAAGGGCACGCGGGCCGAATTGATTGGCGACGTTGCGAAAATACTTGACGAAGCGATCACTAACATCGACGACGTCAGCATGCACGATGAAAAGAGTCCGCTGTTGCCGAAAGCTCTGCGCAAGCTGGCCGCGTCGGCGACGCAGATCATTGATCAACTGATACCGTTGCGATCCCAGGCTAAGAGCGAGGAAGAAATCTCGAACATGGAACAGGCGGTGGAAAACGCTCAATCCATTATCGAAGCCGCCAAGAAACTGCCACCACCAGCGGAAAAGGAAAAGAAAGACAAGGCCAAAGGGGGGACGCCGAAACCGTAAGGAAACTGTGGGGCGGACCTGCGTGTCCGCCCTTCCTTTTGTTCGCCACTGCGGGCGGACACGCAGGTCCGCCCCTACAGAATAGATGTTATCCGCGCTTCTTCACAGCCGCCCGGACAGAACAACGCTCACTATTATTTGGATCTTGCCAAGTCTCACGGTTTTTGCTCCTTTTCCTGGTTCGAAGTTATTGAAAGCCGTTTTCGGTTCCGAGACGTTTTAATAATTGCCGAAGTTCACTCGGTCGCTTTCTTTAAGACCTCAGTCGCGCGCTTGATTGATTCTACAATTCTTTGGAGTCCCTCTTTTGCGTTAGTTGCATTGCGATCATCGATCGCCTGAGCGAAATCAGTCAACGGCTGGGCCGCATAACCCGTGTAGACGCCCGGTGCGTAAATCTCGTGCTTGTACCAGGGGCGCCCGCGCAAACCGCGCTCGTCGATGAAGGCGCGCTCGGCGGCGATCAGGGCGTCGTTGATTCTCATGAGCTTACCGGCGGCAGTTGGATCCTTCATCTGGCTATCTTCGACGCGTCGATGTCTGTCTCTTTCGGTGCGGAATGCCGCGTCGGCAAATTCCTTCACCGCTTCGGCCATCGCTTTCTCATCGAATGCGCTTCCCAAATTGCGACGCTTGGCGAGCTTAACGCTTTCATTAAAGAAGTCGCGAATTTGATTAGCATAATCCGTGTAATCGAAAGGCAAACCGTCTGCGTCCGCCAGTCGCAGTGCGATCGTGCCCCACAACTGCGCCGCGGCGACATGATAGACAAACTTTGGATCGCCGAAGTGCGACATCCAGTAGAATGAATCATACGCGGAATGATAAACGCCATAGTCACCACCGAATCCCATGTCCGAACAAGGAATTCCCAGATGTTGCAGAAACGGCGTGTAGTCGGAGCCAGAACCCAACGGGCTGATGCGCACCTCTTCCTTTGAGTCTTGCTCCGCTTCGGGTCGTTGTTCGCGGGCGCGTTCCTGCCATTGCTCGTAGACGCTCTTTCCTGTCTTAGGATCTCTCACGTCGTGCGCAGCCGCGCGGATCAACTTCCATAACGACGGCACCGACGACGCGCCAAAGTTTGGACCCGAAACAGCAACGTCTACGTTCAGATAAGCGACCGCCTTCGCTTTTAACTCGCCGGCGTATTCTTCCGCCCATTCAGTCGATCCGATCAGACCGTATTCTTCCGCGTCCCAGCTACAGAGCACGATCGTGCGACGCGGTTTCCAACCCTGCTTCAGCAACTTGCCAAACGCGCGCGAAGCTTCGAGCATCGCTGTCGTGCCGCTGTTGGGATCGACGGCGCCAAAAACCCACGCGTCGCGGTGATTGCCCATGATCACCCAGCGATCTTTTTCCACCGCTCCATCGATGCGCGCCACTACGTCCCAGATCGTGCGCGTTTGATAGTCCATGTCGGTTTTCAGATGGACCTTCACTTCGTCAGTCCCGCCGACGTGATATGCGAATGGGAATCCGCCCTGGAAACCACGCGGGCGCACCGGACCGTTCAATGGCTCGATCAGTTTGCGCGCTGCGTCGTAGGCGATTGGCTGTACTGGAATGTGCGTGAGGTCCGTTGCTTCTTCGATCTTCAAACGTGGCACGCCGGGGATCGAAGGCCGGCCCGGCGTCAGCGGATCGCCGGGATAGTCAAACAGATATTGCACCGAGCCGCGCTGTCCCGAAGCCACAGGCCGCCATGGTCCTTTCGGATAAACGTCGCCTTGCGCATAACCATCATCGACCGGATCGGAATAGATGATGCAGCCAACGGCGCCGTGGTCCTCAGCAACTTTCGCCTTCACGCCGCGAAACGAATTACCATAGCGCACGATCACGATCTTGCCTTTTACATCCACGCCTTCTTTCTTCAGCGCGTCATAATCAGGCGGCAGACCATAATTGGCATAGACCAGCGGCGCGGTGACGTCGCCACTCGCGCTGTAGCCATTGAAGAGCGGAGTAATCCTTGAATCCGACGAGGTTGGATCCTCGCTCACAACTGCTTCCGTAGTGAGCAATCGTTCACGGTGCGGTGCGACTAATTCAACGACGCTCGGCTGCTTCGGGTAAGGCAGCAGCACCTGATACTCCTTAAGCTCCGCTTGCAATCCGTAAGTGCGCATCTGATCACGAACGTACACCGCCGTCGCGTAATCTTCCTTCGTGCCGGCAACGTGCGGCTCGGCAGTTAGCTTGCGCAAATGTTCGCGCGCCGACTCCGGCGCGGGGACAGCGCGAAACTGTTCTTCCCAGCGACGCTCCTCCACCGCGCCTGCGGTGGTGAAGCCGTCGATGCCGGAAGTTTCAGGTGAGCTTTGCGAAGACGTAGAGCCAGGACTTGCTGTCGAGATCAGGAATGCGAAAAGTAAGAAAAAGGTAAGAGTGGTCCGAGTTGTCTTCATCTTGATGGTTCCTCAAATTGATTCGGAATACCAACCTCATGGCTTCTGGTTCTTAGGTCCAAAGGACCGTCAGTTAGTAGCCCCGTCCGTAAGGGCGGGGTCAGGCAAACGTCGATGACAATGAGGCCCGAAGGGCCGGTACTGACTCGTTTGTCGCCATAAATCGTGCCGCGCCTTCGGCGCTCATGAGACCTGTCTACCGCATGGACCACGCCCTCACGAACGTGGCTATTTAATGTCGGCTCTTCGAGCCTTAACTGATTTCTGGCATATTCATTGCGACTGAACATTGCTCGCCATCTTCGCGTAGAATACCGCGAGAGGAAACCCATAATGGACAGCAGATACTATCCCGGCGTCGAAGCAGATGTTCCTAAACTAATCGCCGAGCTGCGCCAGCTCTTTGATGAAGACTACGAAATTCAGATGATGAACGTGTCTGCGACAACTGTGTTGCAAGCGCGCAAGTCTAGCACGCTGCGCGAAATGACCGGACTGTCCGCCGCGTTGACTATAAAGATCACCCCCGAACCCGGCGGCACGCGCGTGGAGATCGGTATGCAAAAGTGGTTCGACAAAGCTGCCGTGGCCGCGGTCGCAGTGATTCTGTCCGTCGGTCTCCTGCTCGCGCTGCCCGCGCTGGGCGCCTACTGGCAATACAAGATCACGGAAGACGCATGGAAGATAATCGAAGATCACATCGCGCGCAAAGCCGGCGGTTACGTTCCGCCTTTGCCCGGACGCTGCGGCACGTGCGGCTCGGCTAACACTTCCGGCGCCGCCTACTGCTCTTCGTGCGGCGCCAACCTCCGCGTCGGCCTCGCCTGCGCCGCATGCGGCGCGGTGCAGAAAGATTCGTCGGCAAGGTTCTGTAATAGTTGCGGGAAGCAGTTGGCAACTTAATCACGAATTATGAGACTGTGTGAAGGTTCGCACGCCGGGTTCACTCGGGAGGCTTAGTCGCCGACCTCGTCTCATTCATACACGCCTCGTCTCATTCACACACGGCTTCAGCCGGGTGGCTAGCGCACGCCACAACAATTTCCGTTAACCGTTTCAACGGTTTCGCCCTTGCGTTACGTGCCACCTGAGCCTCACAGTGGTCTACCAAATCACTCAACAACCTGAAAGGAGACGCTCCCAATGTCAACTCACTCTTACTCACGCTGCTGGCTTCACGTGATCTGGAAAACGCTGCGCCGCGAGCCGATGCTAGACAAGCGCGCGTCAGCACGAGCTTCCGCAAATCTGTCGGAGTATTCGTATGAAAAAGACATCTACATAAAGATCAACTACTTCAACGCGGAGCATACCCACGCGCTGATTGATCTTCCTACGAATCTAACGATCGAACAGGTGGTACAACTCTTTAAGCGTAGCTCGTCACATTGGATCAATCAGAACCGTCTGGTCAAAGGCCGGTTCGCCTGGGGTAAAGGATACGGAGCCTTCTCGGTCTCGCATTCCGATGAAAGCAAAGTTGCCAACTATATTGCTCGCCAGGAAGAACATCACCGAAAGAGAAGTTTTGCTGAAGAGTATGAACTCTTCGTCAAACGGTACGGGCTGGAATGGCGCGACGAGGGAAACCGTTGAAAACGGTTTGGAGAATTCCGGATTGCCCCGTGTCCACCCGGTTGAAACCGGGTGAGAATGAGAGTGAGTCTGATTTCTAACTGCGTCGAGATGCGTGTACTCTGAAACACTTACCTAAGGAGGTGGGCTCCAGCGTCAGCCGTTTCTTGCGTACCTGCATGCTAAAATCCCGGCTTGCCAGGAGCACTCGTTAAGGCGGCAACACGTCTTTTATGTGGACATCCAAGAATGACTAAGTCCCGCATGGAAGCGTTCAGCGACGGCGTCGTCGCCATCATCATCACCGTCATGGTGTTGGAGATGAGGGCGCCGCTTGGGACTGATCTGGCTTCGTTGCGTCCGCTTGTCCCCGTGCTTCTCAGCTATGTGCTGAGTTTTGTTTTTCTGGGCATCTACTGGAGCAACCACCATCACCTGTTGCAGGCGGTGAGCCACGTCAATGGTCTTGTTCTTTGGGCCAATCTGCATCTGCTGTTCTGGTTGTCGCTGACCCCGTTTGTCACGAACTGGATGGGCGAGAATCAATTTGCCGCGTGGCCTGTAGCGCTCTACGGCGCTGTATTGTTGTTTGCTGCGATCGCTTATTTTATTCTCGTCCGAGCCCTCCTTTCTCTCCACGGCAAAGGTTCCACTCTGGCGACCGCGCTTGGCCGAGACTTCAAGGGCAAGGTATCCATGGTGATCTACGCGATCGCAATTCCACTTGCCTTTGTGAAGTCGTGGTTAGCCTGTGCGTTCTACGTTCTGGTGGCAATCATGTGGCTCGTCCCTGACCGTCGCATTGAGAAGACTCTGCCCCGAGTTTGAGTTCGCACCAGCTGACCATTTGACTTCGAGATCAATTCGTCATATCTTCACGCCGCCCAGAAAGCTTCTTAACTAATCATACTCGGGCTGCAGAGTATCTTCCCTAAGGGTGCAATACTGAACTTCGCATTCAAGTTACAGGCAGGGATCTCGGTTTACGGTTGCTTCCGGAACCCCACAGTCGTGGCGCGAAGACAGTAGCCGCAAGTACGAAAAGGCTTGTCGTTGAAACGCGAGGCAGAAGCCCGACCGTTAGGGAGGGCTCGTCCATTGCCCTAGGAGCCCTTGCTTACGCGCGGGCTTCCGCCTCTGAAATAACTTGTTCAGAGCTTCTTAAACTCTCTTTCAAAACCCCGTGGAGGTGGGTTCGCTTATGAAGAAATTTCTCTTTCTGTTTGCTCTAGCTCTTTTGGTTTCACTCTGCTCTCAGTCGCTGGCCCAAACGCCGGGAGGGCCACCGAACGTAGCCTTGATCGTTCGAGAAGATATCAAACCCGGCAAGATGGATCCACACAGTAAACACTCAGCATCGTACACGCAGATCTTTTCGAAGAACGAAGTTCCTGCCCACCGGATTGCCCTGGTGCCGGTAGCCGGTAGTGAAAACGAGGTCGTTTACCTGACCGGCGCCGAGACGTTTGCCGCCCTCGAGACCATGCAACGAGACACCGATAAGAGGTTGTCGGGCGCCAGTGGCGCTACGAAGGCCGAACTTGATCGGCTCAACAAGGAAGCACCGGATCTGCATGCAGGTATGCGCGACATGATGGCTGTCTTGCGTCCGGAGCTGAGCTACGATGCGCCGGCAGACATCCCGCACATGCGCTACTTTGCGATCACGACGGTGCGAGTTCGTCCGGGCCAGGAGGATGTGTATTCGGAGTATGTGAGAAATCTGGTGAACGTGGCGCGCAATAAGGCAAAAGCGGAGCTGCACATCGCCGCTTATCAAATCATCGCCGGCGCTCCAGGCACAACTTACATGTTCTTCAGACCCATGAAGTCACTGGCCGAATATGATCTCAGAATCGGGCCGCGGGTGCGCGAGGCGATGACCGACGATCAGAAAAAGAAAGCGGACAAAATGGCGCTCGACAGCATTGCTGTCACTGAAACCAGCATCTATGCGATCGATCCGCGCATGAGCTATGTCAATAAGAACATCGCCGACGCTGATCCTGCCTTCTGGAATCCAAAGCCCGAGAAGTCGGCAATGACGATGAAGAGGCGCATGAAGAAACCAGCAGCCCCGAAAGCCGCGGGAGCTCAGCCGCCGGCGAAGCAGTAAGGCCGGAAATTCCGCGTTCTGGTTTAGCGGATCCCTCGCTCCTGCTCGTGGATAACAAGGGCGGCGTGACGAGGCGATAAAACATTTGTTCCTAACGGAACTTCCGAGCCCATTCGGCGCGCACATTGAACCTTGTCTCGGAAACGCGACGCTCAATCATGCCTCAGCGCCCGCACCGGATCGATGCGTGCGGCGCGCGTCGCGGGATAGAGTGCGGCGAGGATTGAAACGACCAGCGCAAATAGGATGGCCCCAAGCGAGAGATACAATGGCAGTGAAAAGAAATCAACAAACGACGCGCCTTGCGGCTTGAGAATGAAACGATAAGCAGCGCGATTGGCCACTCCGTCGATTCCCCACGCCAGCAAAGTTCCGATCACTCCGCCGGTAAATCCCAGCACCGCAGCCTCCACAAAAAAGATCAGTTTGATTTCGCGATCTTCCGCGCCGATGGCTTTCATGATGCCGATTTCCCGGGTGCGCTCGAGGATCGACATGATCATCGTGTTCGCAATGCCAAATGAGGCAACTAACAATGAAATGCCGCCGAGCAAACCGAGCACTGAATCAATGATCAGAAAAACCGTGCGTATTTGATCAAGCTGATCGACAATCGAGAAGCTGCCAAAGCCGAGATCCGCCAGACGCTTTCTGACGTCTGTCAACACTACCGGATCAGTGACACGGATGACCGCGGAGTCATAGCCTTCGGTCTGACCCGCGCCAAGCGCGCCGCTCTCGCGCGCCAGCGCCAGCGCCACCTGGCCCATCGGGCCGCGATGCTCGACGGTCCACTGATGCGCCGCGGCCAGCGGAACATAAACACCGGCCCCCGGTAACAAACCGCGCAGACCGCCCTGACCCGCGCCTTCCTTCAATTCGGTATTGAGCACGCCGGCGATGCGGAACGTGCGCGCCACCAGACCGCTGGTCTTTGGCTCGGTGCTGTCACCTTCGTCAAGTGGCAAGCCAAAAAAATTTGTTGGCCCTTCCTCTTCTTTCGCCGCGCTCTTTTTCTCGCCGGTCTTCTGCTCGCTTTTCTTTTCATTTTCGGGGGCGAGAAACTCGATCGTCTTTCCGACGGCGTCAGCGGGTTTTTCAAAACCAAAGTCGCGGGTGAACCGCTCATTCACCACCGCCTCCTCCGCGGTTGGCGCACTGATCATGCGGCCGCCGACGAATTCTTTGAAGCGTGAAGAAGCGTTAGGCACGGTGGCCCCGCTCACGAACTGTTGCAGCACGTGCCCATTCACCCGGGCATAGACTGGAAAGAGTATGTATGGTTCGACGTAGGCCACGCCGGGAATTTTGGCAATCTCGGCAATGCCGGCATCATCGAGTATGCGTGTCGGGTTCTTGTCAGGACGTCCGCGAGGTCCGCGTCTCTCTCCATCGCGTTCGCCACGTGGACCGCGGTCAAAGCCTGAAGCCATACTGCTCAGACCCTTGCCAAAGACGCTCATTTCATTGAAGAGGTCGAGTGCCTTGAACCGCGCGAGCATGTTGCGCTGCAAGCCCAGACCAAACGAAACCATCGTCACGATGACCGCCACGCCGACGATGACGCCCATCGTCGTCAACACGGCGCGCAGTTTCGCCTGACGCAAGTTACGCAACGCGAGATGAAGAATGTCGATGAAGCTCATAGGGCTAAAGCAAGAGACGATAGACGATGGACGATGGACGATGAACTGGCGTGGTTTCAATCGGCTACATGTTTTGATCGTCTATGGTCCATCGTCTATCGTCCGTGGTCTATCGTCCATCGAAGACAAGATGCACCGCATCCACGTTCCAATCAGCAAGGCTCGCGGTCACGACTTCGGCGCCGGCCGCGCGCAACTCCGTTTCCGAAACCGTGTTCGTTATTCCCATCGTGCGCATGCCGGCGGCGCGCGCAGCTTGGATCCCGGGCGGCGCGTCTTCGATCACCAGACACTCGTTCGCCAGCAGCGGCAGCTTGCGCTCAGCCCGACGCTTCTCGTTCAGCAACAGCAATGCGCGCCGATAAGAATCTGGCGCGGGTTTATGTCTCGTGACCTGCTCCGCAGTGACAACCACCACAAAGCATTTGTCGACACCTGCGCGCTCAAGCACGTGGTCTATCTCGCTGCGCACCGCCATGCTAACCACGCCGAGTGAATAGTGGCGCGCCGCCTCCTTAATGAAGCCCACGACTCCGGAGGAGACCGGTAATTCATTCCTGATGAACTCCCGATGCAGTTCATATTCGCGCTTGATGACGGCGTGCAAGGTTTCGTCAGTCAGCGAACGGCTGCCGCGCGCGAAAGCGGCACGCACGAAAGCGACATCGTCCATGCCAAGCGATGCGAAGTAGTCCTCGTCCGACAGGGCAAGGCCTTCCCTGCGCAATACCTCACGATAGGCCTTCAGATGGATTCGCTCGTCATCGATGATGACACCGTTAAAGTCGAAAAAGATCGCGCGAATCATTAGGACTTCTTTTTGCTCTTAGCTCTTAGCTCTTAGCTCTTTGCCCCCGAGCCGCGCATTCTGGTCCTCAAACAGCTTCGGCAGACGCTCGCTCTCCAACACGTCAAGCCGGCGCAATACTTCCGTGAGCGACAGCTCGTTCTTCAGGTTCACCCGATAATCGAGATCCGCCCGGAGCCGATCTTTTTCCGACTGCCGGTTTTGCGACATCATGATGATCGGCGCTTGCAATCCGGTAATCATGCCGAGGACCAAATTGAGCAGGATGTAGGGAAAGGGATCGAATCCTCTGTCGTGCAGCAACCAGGTGTTCAGAAGCACCCAGAAAATTAGAAACCCGATGGCCGCGCCAATGAATTTCCAGCTGCCGCCAAACTCTGCGATCAGATCGGCCATGCGGTCTGCTAACGTCATCCGCATCTGTTGCTCGTCGTTCACATTCCGTGACACGCGCTGTTGCAGCAACTCGTCTGTGCGCCGCAGGCGTTTGAAGACCGCGCTCAACATCTCCAGCGTCACGACCGGATTGTTGTGAATAAAGGCCATGAAATCCTCGCGCGAAAGGATCGCCAACCGGGCATCTTCGATCACCTTCGCATCCGCGGAACGAAGCTTCCCATCGATGATCGACATCTCGCCGAAGAAGTCGCCGCCCGCCAGCTCGGCCAGCACGATCTCTTTCTTGTCCTGGTCTTTGACGCTGATGCGCACGCGCCCCTGGGCGATCAGGTACATGGCATCTCCTTTGTCGCCTGCCCGAAAGAGCGGCGCCCCGCGGGCCACCTCGCGCACCTTCAAGAG
>WNGK01002536.1_pt1 | contig 19774 bp, 22 predicted proteins | sample 5400601 | NCBI WGS metagenome assembly WNGK01 (sample SAMN13153376, study PRJNA577476) | soil metagenome | isolation source: 60 cm soil or saprolite under Garry oak tree replicate 1 | place: USA:California | collected 2016-06-15
GCGCTCAGAACGTACCAGGCAGACATTTGTCCGCAATCCTCGTTGCCGATCAAACCATCAGGCCGCGGCGTATAGAAATTATCCATGATCTGTCGCACGCGAAACTGCGTCTTCCAGGACTGGCCGGCGTAATCGTAAAGATAAGCGATGTGATGGCTGGGCTCGTTCCCGTGTGCGTATTGTCCGATTAGACCGGTGATGTCCGCTTGTTCGCGCCCGGTAGTCTTGCTGTCGGTGGTGAACAACTCGTCCAACTTGCGCGCAAAGTTTTCTTTGCCACCCATTAATTCGATCAAGCCGCTGATATCCTGGGGCACAAAGAAGCTGTATTGCCACGCGTTGGCTTCAGTGAAATTGAAGTTGACTTCGCGCGGATCGAAGGGCGTGATCCAGCCTCCGTTGCTTTTGGGTCGCATGAACGCGGTTTCGGGATCGAACACATTCTTGTAGAACTGGGCGCGGCGAATGTATTTCTCGTAGTCGCCTTCGTGTCCCAACAGACGCGCCATCATCGCGATGCACCAATCGTCGTAGGCATATTCGAGGGTTTTCGAAACCGATTCGCGGTCGTCTTCCATACTGATGTAGCCGTGATCAATGTAGGCTCCGAGTCCGAAGTGTCTCAGTTCGGCGCTGTGCTTCATCGCCGCGAGGGCTTTCTCTCGATCAAAGCCGGCGATGCCTTTAACGACGGCATCGGCAATCACGGGAACTGCGTGATACCCGATCATCGTGTCGGTTTCGTTGCCCGCCAGTTCCCACACGGGCAGTCGGCCACCATATTCGTATTGCGCGAGGAATGTTTTGATGAAATCCTGCGTGCGTTTCTGATCGATGATTGTGTAAAGCGGATGCGCCGCGCGAAAGGTGTCCCACAGCGAGAAGACAGTGTAGTTAGTGAAAGCGTCAGCGCGATGAGGTTTTAGATCGCGGCCGCGAAACTGTCCATCAACGTCCATGAAAAGATTCGGCGCGATCATCGTGTGATAGAGCGCCGTGTAGAAGGTTTTAAGTTGCGCGTCGGTGCCGCCGGACGCTTGTATCTTATTCAGCTCCGTGTTCCAGGCGCGGTCAGCGTCGCTTTTAACTTTTTCAAAGTCCCAGTGATTGAGTTCGGCGGCCAGATTCTTTCGCGCGCCTTCGATGCTGACGGCGGAAATGGCGACCTTTACCATAATCGTGCCGCCCTCGCGCGCGTCGAAGCGGAAAAACGATTTCAGGTTCGTGCCATGAGTTTCCTTCAGTCCATCAACCATTTGGTTATCCACCGCGATGCCGGAAGAGGTAAAGGCGCGGGAGAATTCGGCAACGAAATAGACGATCTGGTCTTCAGCCCACGCTGATGATCTTCTGAAACCTTCGATATGAGTCGCATCGACAATCTTCAAGTAAGAATCGAGCACCTTATCCCTGTGCGCTAGATCGAGAACAATGTTGGCGCGCCCGGTCGCTGGATAAGTGTAGCGGTGCAAGCCGACGCGGTTAGTGGCGGTCAATTCGGCGAAAATGTTTTCGTCATCGAGCCGGACTGAGTAGTAACCCGGTCTGGCGGTTTCGGCTCCGTGACTGAAGCGCGAAGCATAGCCTTTGTCTGTCTGTTCACCGTTCGCGGGATTCAGATAGACTTCGCCGGCGGTCGGCATCAACAATATGTCGCCGTAATCAGAAATGCCCGTGCCGCTCAAATGCGTGTGACTGAAACCATAGATAATGGAATCGGAGTAGTGATATCCAGAGCATCCGTCCCAGCCCGTCAGACGCGTATCGGGACTGAGCTGGACCATGCCGAACGGCATCGTCGCGCCGGGAAACGTGTGGCCGTGACCGCCAGTGCCGATGAATGGATCCACGTACCGCGTCAAATTCCGCTGCGCCGAAACCAGAATGGGAAGAAGCAATAGTAGTGAAGAGGCGCGAAGTAGTTTCATGGTTCCGGTGTTTCGTCTTCGCAGTCTGTGTAACAAAACACAGGTTCTCGCTCTTGAAGATTTTGACATCAACCCATTGTCCCGTAGGGACAAGATATTTATAGCCAGTCGGGAACCAAATAGGATTTGTCAGCTCCGTAGGAGTGACATGTCTCGTCGCTAGTACACAGCCAGCACATGTCGCTCCTACGGAGCTGAGAGCAAGGGATCAGGTCTGGTGGCTATAAATATTCGGCTCCTAACGGAGCCAGAGCGCTGTTGTTTGTTCGCGCAGTCCTCGACACCGTGGTTGCGACGCGACAAAGAAAAACTAAAGCTCGTCCAGCGCTCGGCCCAGACGCTCGATTCCCGCAACGAAGGTCTCTGCCGCGCATCCGAGCCCGACCCGAAAGTGGTCAGGCATCTCGAAGAATCTCCCGGGAACGACGGTCGTATCGTACTTCTCTCTTAAGAGCTCACACAGATCATCAACCCGGCCCCGCTTCAGTCGCGGGAATGAGACCGTGCCGTACTCAAATCTTCGCGCCTCCAAATCGTCGCACGATTCAAGAAAGCGATTCCAAACAGCATGATTGGGTTCGAGCATTGTCCGAGTGCGTTGGAGAATGCGATCGAGATTTCTGAGCGCGATGCAGCTTAGCAGCTCCGCCGTGTGCGGTGGATGGTTCATCATCAGATCGTTAAGCCGCCAGATGGTCTTTGCGAACCCAGGCTCAGCGAGTATCCACCCGCACCGGAGTCCGCTCAAGCCATAAACTTTCGTCAAACTGTTGGTCACCACAAATTGAGAGCCGAGATGAAAGGCGGAGCGCGGTGTTTGTTCGAACATTGCATCGAGATAGATCTCCCCTACCATTACCCGAGCTTTCGCGCTAAGCGCAATATCACCCAATGCCGAGAGCGTTTCTTCATCGACCGGAGCGTTGCTTGGATTGTGTAGATTTGTAAGTGCGATCAACCGCGTCCGCGGCGTAATCAGGCTTTCAACTTGTTGCGGATCAATGCGAAAACCGTCTTCAAAGCGGCGCGGGAATCTCTTGACCTCGGCGCCGAGATAACCCGCCGCGCTCACGAGTAGTTCGTATGTCGGATGCTCGATAAGCACTTCGTCACCGGGCGCCAGGGTTGCGGCAAGGACCATGAAGTTCGCCATCGAAGCACCGTTCGCGGCTACTACGTTCTCGGTCGTTGCGCCACACTTGGCGGCCAGAGCTTTTTGCAATGGCTCGTAACCGTAATAACTCGGCCCGTTGATCTCCAGGTCCTCGATCTTTACCGGAAGCTCGCGCAACGGATAACCGATGACGCCGCTGTTCGCAAGATTGAACTTCGCATGCGACCGCGTCTTGGCCCAGTGCATGTACTCGGAACTCATCACGCGCGAGTTGCTCATCCGTTCTTATCTCCGGGAATCTCAGAATCCAATGCGCCGGCGCTTAGGAATCGGTTGCGGCGGTGGCGGACTCAGGAGATCCTTGATCTGCCGGAAGAGTTGAAGGATTGCTTTCTCATGAACGTCCTGTCGCGCAGTCAACTTACGCTCCAGCTCTTCGAGCTTTTTTGCGAGCTCGGCATTGCTTGAGAGCACCTCTCGCAATTTCACAAACGCCCGAACAACATAGACACTCATGGCGACCGCCCGCTGGCTATTGAGCACGTTCGCGGCCATCACCGCGCCATGTTCGGTGAAAGCGTAAGGGAGATACTTGATGTTCTGGCCGCGCTTCAAGGTCGCAGATTGCGACCTTGAACGTTGTACCGAGCTCGCCTCCTGGGTTGTAAGCAGAAACATAAAATCAACCGGGAAGCGCTCACGGTTTCGCTTGACCTGCTCATTGAGTCGCTTTGTTGTGACTTCGTAGATTCGCGCCAGATCTGCGTCCAGTATTACTCTTTGCGCGCGAATCACGCGGATGACCGGCTCTACTAGTTCTGCAACGACTAGCGTTTCCTTTCGAGTTGAGGATTTCTTCATGGGGTTTCAGAATCGCAATCAAGGAGCAGGGTACCTTACAACTTGATGTCGCGAATTGCGATATCAAAGGTACACGCGTTCAAGAATCACAATTTTGCCGTAAAACCACTTTATCCATCGCGCCTCCACCAGCGCCAGAAGAAGTAAACCGGAATGCCAGCCAACACTATTCCGAGTCCGATCACGGTGTTCTTCGGATATGCGTAAACGGTGCCGGCCACCACCGCCCAACAGACCGAAGTAAAGAAGATCGTCGTGTACGGATGACCGGGCACTCGGTAGCCGATCGCTCCGGTTGTTCCCACGCCGTCAGATGAAACGGCGGTTGTCTGGCGTTCGCGATGTCGGAAGACGAAGAGACAGGTGGCGGTCAATCCATAGGCGATGAAATCTACCGACACTACGTAATCCAGAATCTGTTCGAACTTGCCTGACAGCGCAATGATGGCCGCGAACAATCCCTGGAGCGCAATCGCGACCACTGGGACGCGCGATCTTGGACCAACCCACGCAATCGATTTGAAAAAGAGCTTGTCTTCGGCCATGGCAAAGTAAACCCTGGGCGCGGTCAGCATGCTCTGACTCAGAAATCCCAAAGTAGAGATGACAATCGCCACCGCGATCAGCCTCGCGCCTCGTTCTCCCAACGCCAGCGACATCACTGACGATGCCGGTGTCTTAGCCTGGGCCAGGCCATCCGCGCCCAGCGCGCCGACGTAAACGAAATTGGCCGCGAGATAGAGCACGACTACGCCCATCACGCCAATCAACAGACCACGTGACAAGTTGCGCTCTGGATTCTTTATTTCGGCGGCAACGAAGCTCGCGGTATGCCAACCGCCGTAGGAAAACATCACCGGACCCATCCCGGCAGCGAAGATTGCGATCAACCCGATTGACACCGGCCGATCAAGCACGGAAGATTGACTCAGGTTCGGTATCCCCACAAACCAGAGGGCGCACACAACGAGCAGAACGATGGCTAGAATCTTGATCACCATCAAGACATTCTGCACCGCACTTCCAGCCTTTACGCCGAGACAATTGATGATCGTGAGTATCCCTAAGGTAAGCGTCGCGACGAGCCAATCCGGCAGCGGCAGATGAGTTAGATCAAGAAAGTATTGGGCAAAGGTCACGGCGACCGCGGCCATCCCGCCAGTCTGAACTACAAGCAACAGCGCCCAGCCATACAGGAACCCGACCGCGGGATGATAAGCCTCGCGCAAGTATGCGTATTGACCACCCACAAGATACGGGCGCTGAGCGGCAAGCTCCGCGTAGATGAATGCGCCGGCCAGAGCTACGAGTCCACCCAGCAGCCAACAACCCACGATGAGCGGGGTTGTCTGGACTCGGGCCGCCACGACCGCGGGGTTCTTGAAGATCCCAACGCCAATGATGCCGCCCATCACGATCATGGCCGCGTCAAAGAGTCCTAAGCGCCGCGCGAGGCCATGGGCTGAAGTTTTCGCGGTGCTGTCTTGCCCACTGACGTTCACTTTGCTGTTATCGATCGACATTATGAGCGATGGGGGCAGATTACTAATCTTTTGCGCCCGGCCTCGACCCGGAAACGCCTTCGATCTCCGAATTGATCTCGCCACCAATCAGTATCGCCACGCCGGTCAGGTAAAACCAGAGCATCAGCACGATCAGCGCGCCGAGCGAGCCGTAGGTCACGCTGTATGAATTGAAAAAGTGCAGATAGATGCGAAACCCAAGCGAGATCAGCAACCACAGAATACCGCCAACGATGCAACCCGGAATGGACCGTCTCCATCTCGGCCGGCGGAGATTCGGCGCAAAGTAGTAGATCATGTTGAAAGTGAGAAACACAAAGAGGATAGCAATCGGCAACTCGACGATGCGCCAGGCAGTTGTGAATGCCCGAGAGTAGCCCAACATCGCGGCAACTGCATCGCCAATCCGTCCTCCATAAAGCACGATTGCCAGCGCGGTCATGATCAAGACCGCCAGCGTAATGGTCAGCGCAACGGAAATCATCCGTACTTTCCACCAGGCGCGGGTCTCTTTCACATCATAAGCAACGTTGAGCGTTTCGCCGATCGCGCCCATCCCGCTTGACGCCGCCCACAACGCCGCCAGCAATCCAAACGATAGTTTGCCCCCGCCCCTTGAGCGCGTGATCTCCTCAAGCGTCGATTGCACCAGGGTGACGGCCGAGTGAGGCATGACCGTCGCAAGGTATTCAAGCAATGAATTGCGCAATTGCGATCCCACCTCAGCAAAATAGCCAAGTAATGTGACCAGGAAAAGGAGCAAAGGGAAAAGTGCCAGCAGGAAGTAGTAAGACAACTGCGCGGCTCGCCCAAGCAAGTCGTGTACTTTGATTCGCGTGAAGATGCGTTTGGCTAACGCCGCCCAACTCGAACCGGATGCGGGCAGCGTTGCGGATGCATTCGCAATGTTGTTTTCCAAAAGCCGTGGCTCATTTCAAGTTGCGGGCTTCAAGAACCTTAGTTAAGCAGTTGCGAGACGGATTCTAACACGTGGCGGGTTCCAGCAATATGCAAGCTCAAGAAGATGCCTTAAGGGATCTGTGGCAATCTATTAGGACGTGAGCGGCCTGCGAACGGTTCACTTCACCATGGTGCCGGTGCGGCTCCAGCGCGTGTTCTTCAAGAACAGGATCAGCGGGTTTTCGTCTGAGGGCGCACTCTCGTCGTAGGACCAGTAGACAAACATCGCCCGGCCAATCACCAGATCGCGTGGGACAAAACCCCACCAGCGACTGTCTTCGCTGTTGTTGCGATTGTCGCCCATCACGAAGTAATTGTTTGCCGGGACTACGATCTCTTTTCCGTTCCCTTCGAACTTGAAGACCGGATAGTCAGCGTCAACAGCATTTGGGTTGTAATAGACGTCGTAAGCCTCGCCCGGTTTACGCGGCGTCACACTCTTGATTTCCAGAGGCGCTTTCTCGTTGATTTCGGTTGCTTCGATGCGATGTTCGGCCAGCACCTTTTCATTGACGATGACGTTACGTCCCTCGATCCGAATATGATCGCCTGGCAGACCGATCACTCGCTTAACGTAGTTTGTGGTTATTGGTTTGTTGTCTGGCCGAGCCGAATCGCGGAAGGGCTCGTAGTTGTTGCCCGGATACTTGAAAACGATGATATCGCCGCGCCGAATTTCCCGTTGCGGCAGAAAAGGAAGCGATGCGCCGGGCGCAAAGACAAACTTGTTGACTAACAGATGATCGCCAATCGTGATCGTGTTCTGCATCGAACCGGTGGGCACCTTGACCGCTTGCACTATGAACGTCATCCCGAATAGCGCCATGATGACTGTGACTACGGCGGATTCAAAGTATTCGCGCCATACGGATTTGGGCGGACCCTTCGGCTTGGTCTCTGGTTCGGCGGCAGGCTTGTGACCATTGCGATTGAATATTCGAGACAGAGAGAACCAGGCCGGTTCTGCTTTCGTTGCGGCGGCGCTCTCCGGAGCTTTCGGTTTTGTGGACTCGTTCATTCCAAAAACATCCTAGATAGGTTGCGGGCAGCGGTCAAGCTGCGAGTTAGAAAAGTTGTTAACCGGCGTGATCAGATTCAGCCAGGATGCCCGCGCTGGCCGGATCCGCTTTCATATTTTCGAGGGCCCGACACGCGGCTACCGCCTCCGCGACTTTTATCGATCGACCTTCGCCACGAACGCTGCCACGATCCCACACGAGCTCGACGTGGAACGTACGGCGATGAGGCGGGCCAATCGTCTCGACAACTTTGTATTGCGGGGGTGGCCGACGCTCAGCCTGGAGCTTTTCCTGCAACATCGTCTTATAATCTGCTTCGGCGGCGTCCACAGGATTGACGCGCTCGATTTCTTCGCCGAGCGCATGATGAACGAATGAAGTCGCGGCGGCGAGTCCGCCATCAAGAAAAATTGCGCCCGTGATTGCCTCGAGCACGTCTCCAAGCAAAGCGTCTTTGCGACGCCCGCCACTTTTTTCTTCCCCGCGTCCAAAACGCAGGAAGTCACCAAGATTCAAACGCTGCGAGGCTTTCGCGAGCGCCGCCGCGCTAACGAGCCGGTGCTTCATTCGGGAAAGTTCTCCCTCGGTAACCGCGGGATAGATTCGGCAAAGATAGGCGGCAACAACCAGCCCCAGCACAGAATCTCCAAGAAACTCAAAGGCCTCGTTGTGGAGCCGCCGGGCCTCTTCTTCGGATCCGGGTGCGACTTGCTCATGGGCCCAGGAACGATGCGTGATTGCGCGCTCGAGCAAGGCGCGGTCGTGGAAGTTGTAATCGAGAGTTCTTTCCAGGAGGTCCAGATCAGGAACCCTGGCTTGGATGTTCTTCAAGGCAGAACTGATTGTAACAAACGCCGGAGGCTCGGTCGAAGCTTCCGGCGTTTGCGAGCGACCTAAAGGAACGCTGCTGAATTGTTTTAGGGCCGTCCGTGAGCTCTTCGAGTTTTTGGCTTGACCGGGCCGGCCGTCTTGGTTGTCGTTGCCGGGGCTGTCTTATTCGGCTGTCCGGGCGTCGCCGCTGCGCCTGGACCCGACGCCGGAGCGCCAGTCGTCGGCGTTGTCGGCAGCGAAGTAATCGGAGTTGGCGCCGGGGGCAGCGGTTTTGAGAGCACCTGCGCGATTAGTTCATCCAGTCCCACAACCGTTTGATTGTGACGAAGCTTGTAAAAGTCAGTCAGGCGACCCATTGCGTCACCCTTAACCTCTTTGAATTTTGGGTCGTTGCCTGCCAAAGCCACAGCTCGAGCAAGTGCGTCGATCGTTCGATCAATCATTTGATTGACATTCTCCAACGCGAGCTTGCTCTCTGGGGTCTCAGGTTTGCCATTGAAGTTGCTGTTATAATCGGCGAGCAACTTTCGACCCGGAATCTCGTAACCGAGCCCCAGGTTGTAGTAAGTCCCGACATCCTTCTTGAAGTTGTCGTAGGACGCGGCCTTGATCCAGTAAGGAATGGCGTCGGATGGAGCGCTGTCCTGCTTCAGGGCGGCAATCCAATAATTCAATTTCGCCAGCACGTCGTCTTTGGTGGTTGCCGGCTTCCAATCCGCGGGCGTCTTCCCAGATTCAATCATCTCGATTGCCTTCTTCGCGTAGGTCGTTCCGTCATTGGCAAAAGACTTATTGCCTGCGGCGAATGCCGCGTAACCGGCATAGCCAAGGTCTATGTACGCTTGAAGATAATCTGGCTCATCCGCGAGAATCTTCCTTCCAAGGTCATAGGCGTTCGCATAGTCCTTCTTGTTGTAAACCAGGTCGGTCAACTGGCCCTTCCTCTTCTTCTTCTCGTCGCCTGCTCTGACGTTCTCATAAGCCGTTACGAACTTTTGCAGAAAAGCCACTCTTTTCGCGTCATCCGGATCGTTGGCTTCAGCCGGACAGGCTAGATACTTCTTTGCATCGTCGTACGCCTTCGCCTGATTATCTGTCTTATAGGTGGCGAGAAAGTCGTTGTACCACGCAGTCTTGTTCTCGACACTGCACTGATCCTGCGCGGGATTGTCAGTCCCCCACGTGGAACGGTCAGCGAAAGCTGGCGAGGCGAGCACTGCTAGACCCGCGCATATTGATAAGAGTTGAATCGTCTTCTTCATTACTGGTAGATCCTCCAAGATCTATTCATTGCTAAACATCCCTGCTGGGCCACGCGCGCCTTCAGCGACGCGACAATAAGATGCGAGTGCGCAAACAGTCGTTGCCGATCCATGCCCTGCACAGCAGCAATCGAGCTCCGGAACCAGTCTGCAAAAACGCGCCGCAATATTCCTGCAATACCAATCGACCTGTCAAGGCTGTAAGCGCTGGCAAAGCACCGTTGCCTGCCCCCGGTGTCAAAAAAACTGCGCCGGACACCCCTCATAAAGAATCTCCAGGTGTCCGGCGCAGACTGGTTGACGAGTGAGCTTCGCTATGGCTTGCTTCCACTGACTCGGCGTGGTCTTCCTTCCGTCTCTAAACCGTTAGGTGGAGCCTTTGAACCTGACGCCGGCTTTGATTTCTCTTCCGTTCGTTTCGGTATCGACATCATTGCAGGCTTGACTTTGCTGCTCGCCGGTGCCGTTTGGCTGTTTGTCTTCGGCGCCGTCGTCTTTGCGGTGTCGTTCTCTTCAGTCATCAAGGTCGTATCCGTCTCGGTGGCGCCTTCCTCTTTCGCCCTTTCTGCAGCCGCTTCCTTTGCTTCCTCATCGTCGGCGGCCTTAGGATCTCCAGTCGTACCATCAACTGGCGCGCTGGCAATCGGCAAGTTCGTGGGCGTGCCGAAGCGGCGGTTCAGATCGCGATAAATTTGGCCAGCCACTGCCGCGGGGAGATGGCCGTGTGCATCCGAGCCGCGTGTAATAACCACCACCGCCAGTCTCGGATCTACCAGTGGCGCATAAGATGTAAAGAGGCCTAACCAACTTCCCTGTCCAATGCAGGTTCCGGTCTTACCGGCAACTGTCTGCAACGGATCGTAAGCTCGCTTGCCCGATCCGTAGTTCACGGCGCCGACCATGCCCGGAACCATGCGCTGGAAGGCATTTGCTTCAATGCCAATCTCGCGGCGAACCTTGGGAGCGGACTTTGCCTGCTCCTGAAGACTCCGGGGCACGTAGGGCTTCAGCAGCTTGCCGCCATTCGCCATCGCCGAGGTCAACGTCGCCAATTGGACGGCGGTAACTTCAAAGTCGTCTCCATGCGAAGACATGTGGCTCACAGCGTACCCTACTTTCGCAACCGGCACGCTGCCCGCAAACTCGTTTGGCTCGTTAATGCCCGTCTTTTGACCGAGACCCAGTTCCTTCGCGTACGCAATCATCTTGTCGAATCCGACCCGGCCGCCAACCTGCTGAAAGTAAGTGTTGTTGGAATGCGCCAGAGCCTCCGTAAGATCCATCCGATATCCGACCTGAGTATCGACCGGATCGATCACTTTTTCGTTCAAACCCGCCAGACCGGTAACCAGCTTGATTGTCGAACAGGGTTTGAATCCGCGTCGTAGGCCCCACTCTTGATTGACCACGGAGTAAACGCGCCCAGTTTTTGGATCCATCACGACCACGGTGCCGGCGTGATTGCCCAACGCGTTTACGGCCACGCGTCGGACCTCCGGGTCTTCTCCGTTGGCGTCGTCCCTGGCGATGAACGTTTGGGCTTCGTTACGCATGGCTTCGTCAAGCGCGCGCTGACGCGCAATTGCCGCCCGTCGCGCCGCTTCAGCACGGCGCCTGGCTGCCTCGAGTTCGCGTCGATGCCTTCCTTCGACGCGTCGCATCTCGGCGGCGCGCTCGCGTTTGGTCAATGGGCGACGAAGTCTTTTCTCGAGCGATCTAACAGCAGACGCCTGCTCGCCGGCGATCCGTTTGCGCGCCGCGCGAACTTCCCGCGCTGACAGCCGCGTTCTCCGGCCTCGGCGTCCTTCTCTGGCAGAGAGTCGTCCGTGTCGCCTTCCCGCACGCCGCCCTCCGCCGGCGCGCGCATGTCGCTGGCGGCCAGCAGCCGCGTGGCGGTGTCGGGCAAGTCCTGTTACCGAGAACGGAATTGCTATGAGAGCGATGAGGATAAGTGCTAGGAGAAACGTTTTGGGGGATCGATTTATCAAATTCATCAACCGGGCCTCGCTTTAGTTTTCCATGGGATTGACCTGGCGCGCTTTGAAAGCGAACCCAGGCGCACAGCTTTTGATTGCCTGCCGGCACACGACTTTTGCCGGCGCATCTTGCCTCAGCCGGAAACTAAATTCTGAAGTATTGGAAGTTTTCAAACTCAACTTCTTAAAAGCTCCAATCGTCTTCAACCTTCAGTTCTGCATTGAGGTGGGAGAGTTCCCTAATTTGGTGGTCTCTGGGGACATTGATTTGAGACCGCGGCAACTATAACATCTGGCTGGGAAAGCGGCAACCCAAAAGTAACCAATTGTTCGTGCCTTCTATAGAATGAAGGGCACGCTGCTTGTATATACGATTTGGTGTCAGGCACGTTCAATAACGGCAAACCGGCGCTTTTTCAAAAGAATCTGATGAGGGTGTTCTCGCTATTCGATAGCTTTCGCCTGCGATTGCTGCTGCTGCTGGCGGCTCTGTTGGGACTTACTCTCGGCGTTCAATACTACGTGAACCTGCGATCGGTGCAGAAAAACACGGAACTCCTCGCGGAGCAGGAGCAAGCGATCATCGCCGGGGTTGCTCTCGGGGTGAGTAGTATCTCCAGCAAAAAGTATCTGGATCAATTGCGTGACACTTTGAAAGAGCCAGTGCTGGACGAGCGTAATGGGCGGGTGAAAAACGTTCTGGTGGTAGACGAAAAGGGGAACGTCCTTGATAGTTTGGTCGACGATTATGATCCTCGCGTTAACGATGATGGTTCGCCAAAATACTTTCAGATAACGGACGTTCACCTGCCGCCAGTCAGTGGTGTGGTTGAATCAATCGATGAGGGCCAAAGCCGCCCCGCGTGGTTGAAAGCGTCCGTGCCCGCAAGACTCGGACAACCAGGAGCGTTCATCCTTTCAGTCGAAACGAACCTCGGTCCACGGTATGTGATTGTGGTCCTCGGCTCGGCCAGCACGCTCACGAATATTCTGGAACGGCAGACAAAAACTTCTTTGCTTTACACGCTCGTGCTCTTGCTCGCGACGACGCTGTTAACCACAGTGTTGGTGTGGCGCTTCACGCGACCGATCAAAGATCTGTCGATAGCGGCGCGAAGAGTGGCCGGCGGTGATTTTACTTTCCGCGCGCCGGCGTCAGATCGACGCGACGAGATGGGTGCGCTGGCCGCGGCTTTTAATGAAATGACGGCTAAGCTTGGCCGCACTCGCCAATTGGAGACGCAGCTCCACGACGCCGAAAAAGCCGCGGTGGTTGGCCGTCTTGCTTCAGCAATTGCACACGAGATCAGAAATCCTTTGAACTACATCAACCTGACACTTGACCATCTGCGCTCGGCCTTTGCGCCGGATGATCCAAAGAAGCGCGAGATGTTTGAACGCCTCGCCCATCAATTGAAAGCCGAAGTAGCACGCATCAACACTCACATCTCCAACTTTCTGAGCTCCTCACGGCCGTCAAGACTGGAGTTGCAGCCACTGAATCTTCGCGCTGAAGCGGAGGACGCATTGAGATTGATCGAGGTTCAGGCATTGGAAAGCGGTGTCCAGACGCGCGTCGAAGAGCAAGGCCTGGTGCCCGCGGTTATGGCTGATCGCGAAGCATTGCGTTCAGTGTTTACCAATCTAATGATCAACGGCCTCCAGGCAATTGACGGTGAAGGCGGGAGCCTGGTAGTCAAACTCTCGAGCGACGCGGCCGGTCAGCGGGCGCTGGTGGAGGTCGCGGACACGGGTCGGGGAATAGCGCCAGAGGACATCTCAAAGGTTTTTGAACCATACTATTCGACAAAAGAGACTGGCACGGGTCTCGGCCTTGCCATAGTTAAGAAAGTAATCGACGATCATGGCGGGACAATTACAGTGACATCAATGCAAGGCAGCGGGACAACGTTTACGATAACGTTGCCGACGCAAGACAACGAACCAGGAAAGGAGACGGCGTGACGTGGGATTTCTTCCTAACTCACGTCCGTATGGCTTATGGCGCGCAAGAGCATACTGGTAGTAGATGACGAAAAGCCGCAACGTGAAATCCTCGAGATGATTCTCTCCGGCGAGGGGTACGATGTCACGACAGCGGCCTCCGGCGAGGCCGGAATCAAGTTTGCCAAAGAGCATCGCTACGATCTGGTCCTGACGGATTTGAAAATGAGCGGAATGGATGGGATCGAGCTGCTTCAGCATCTGATTGCTTTGGATCCGTCAATCATTGTAATCCTGCTAACAGCGCACGGCTCGATCGATTCGGCGAAAGAAGCGCTCCGCCGAGGTGCGTACGACTACCTCGAGAAGGTCTCTGATGATCGAGAAGCAGTCTTGCAGGCCGTTGGAAACGCGCTCGAAAGACGAGACGCGATTCACACTGAAATCGTCTCAGCGTCGCCCAAGATGGAAGCGGTCAAGCGAATGGTTCTGAAAGTCGCAAAGTCAAACTCGACGGTGTTGATCCGCGGTGAGTCCGGAACGGGCAAAGAACTAATCGCGCGTGCCATCCACAACCAATCACCTCCGCGAGTAACAGAAATTTTTCAGGCGGTAAATTGTGCCGCCATCAACGAGAACCTTTTAGAGTCAGAACTCTTTGGTCACGAAAGGGGCTCCTTTACAGGAGCCCACGCTGAAAAAAAAGGTCTCTTTGAAGTTGCTAATCGCGGGACGCTCTTTCTGGACGAAATAGCTGAACTTGGAGTGGGTCTTCAGGCAAAGTTACTGCGCGCTTTGCAAGAGGGCGAGATTATGCGGGTTGGTGGCATACGACCAATCAAGGTTGACGTGCGTGTAGTTGCCGCGACGAATCGAGACTTGCGTGCAATGATAGCCGATGGGAGATTTCGCGATGATCTATATTATCGCATCAACGTTCTGTCCATAGACGTCCCTGCCCTCCGCGAGCGTCGGGAAGACATACCTGTTCTGATCGATTACTTCCTGAAAAAGCACACGCGCAACACCACGAAGCTCGTGCGCGGCCTAACGAGCGAGACGAAAAAGTTGATGCTGGATTACTCTTGGCCAGGCAATGTGCGCCAGCTCGAGTCGGCCATAGAACGCGCCATCCTGCTTTGCGAAAGTGATCTGATTACCGTCGAAGACCTGCCGCTCGAGGTTAGACAGGAAGCGAGCCCGGTTGCACAAGGGGCGTTCAAGCTGCCACCCGAAGGGATCAGTTTCGAAGACGTCGAACGCGACCTGATCATGCAGGCAATGGAGCAGACTGATTACAACATCACTAAATCCGCCAAGCTGCTTGGTCTAACCTTTCGAACGCTGCAATATCGCCTGGAAAAATTTGGCATTAAGAAGCCGGAAGGGAATAAAGAGGCCGCCGGATCGGATTAACACTGACCTGCTTTTCCTCGTGCCGTTAGGCACGAGACGTTTATAGAGTTAAGGAACTCTCCTGAGATGTTGTACCCATTCATGGGTGAAGATATTTTCGCTCCTGAAGCAGCTAAGATTTCTTTTCAGTGCGCCATAGTCTATAAACATTGCGCCGCTAGGCGGCTGTCCAATCGGAAATTGACACGCATGCCTCAACGAAATTTATTCTTATTCATTTCGCTTACCACCTTGGTCCTGTTTTCTGCCTGCTCAAAAACGGTTGGGCCGCCAGCCAGGAGCACGCCGACCGAGTCTTCCGCGACCACCAGCCGAGTTTCATCAGTTAATTTTGTCAAGGCTGCTGTTGGTGAAGTTCAGATTTCCGCCGGTGGCTCCGCGGACGCAATCGTACGGGTCACGATCCAGAGTGGCTACCACATCAACGCCAACCCTGCGTCGGATTCCTATCTGAAGGCGACCGAGCTGGCGCTGCAGCCAGGAGATGGTGTTTCAGTCGGATTCATCAGCTATCCCTCGCCGCTCACCAGGAAGTTTTCGTTCTCGAAAAAACCGCTCGCAGTTTACGAAGGCGAGGCCGCCATAAGAGTCATGCTGAAAGCCGCCGGCCCGGCGCCCAAAGGCCCGCATTCTTTTGCGGCTAAACTGAGCGTTCAAGCATGTGACGACCAGGTCTGTTATGCTCCAGGCACAATCGATTTATCGATTCCGGTGACCGTGAAATGAAACGCTTTTGGATGATCATAGCCGGCATTTGTCTTGGCGCCGCGGCAATCTCACTTTGGTGGCAACGCATGGACGCTGCGTTTGTCTCAGCGACTCTGGGCGCAGTCGCCTGGCTTTTGGACTATCGAATACAAATCAAGGAATCAATAAGCGCACCGACATTTGACACGATCGATGACGAAGGCATGGACGACCGAGATGAGGTATAACAAAACCAACCCAGTATTCACGGTGTTTGCTGGTCTCACCATATTGCTTGCGGCCAACGTGGTCCGAGCCTCTGACGACTCAGATGTGCGCGCCACCGTCGAGCAAGTATTTCAACAACTGAAGAACAAGAACTACGAGGCGCTCTACGATACGCTGCCGGAGGGTTCCCGGGCGCGCATGTCACGTGACCGCTTCACCAGCGCGCTCCGCCGCACGCAGGATCTGTACGTTCTGGATCGCGTTGAGATTGGAAAGGTGAACGTGTCCGGAAACATCGCGACTGTCGACACGGTGCTTTATGGAAGCGTCGCGAATACCGAAGGTAAGATCGTGGTGCAACAATATCTGGTGCGCGAAGAGGGAAAATGGAAAGTTGCCACCGGCGACCGTGCAACTATTCGCCGCTTCCTCGCCGCCAATCCCGCTTTTGCGCGCAAGTTTCAAATACGAGAGCCGCGTATTTTTGTGAAGAAGGATGGCGGCTGGGTCGAATTCATACCGCCGAAACGCGAGCGTCCCAAAGGCTAGCAATACAAGCCTGGTTCAACTCAACAACAGATCGTCAAACGACAATTGCGAATCATCGACGTATGTCTCGCTCAGATCGCGGCGAATCCGATAACGCGGCACGTCGAGCGCTTCACGCACCGCATCAAGATGAAACCGGATGATTCGGGGCGTCAGACGCACCGATGGGATGCGACGCTTTTGAGCGAGGCGATACACCGTGGATTCGCTCACCTGAAGTATTTCAGCGAGCTGGTGCGCGGTCAGGAATTCTTCACGATCTTCCATTGTCGATTTATTGCAAATGATCCTAGCGCATTCGCGCATCAACGACCAAACATAAAACAGGAAACTCTGAACAAGATCATGGGCAGTTGAAATTCAAGACTACGAAGCTTTCTAAGCTGCGGAGCAGGTGACAGCATAAATGGAGCGGGCTCACGCATACTTATCTGACGAGTCCTGGGGTTCCGCTTCGCTCCACCCCAGGCTTTATGCTGCCACCCGCTCCGCGGGTTTTGATTGCCCATTCAACTGGATTTACTCAAGGGTTCCGACACTATTGATTTGTATGTTTCTCGGATTACTTCGCCGTTGGCTGGAGGGAAATCGCGATGCGATAGACGGCGGCGCTGTCTACTTCAACGTCCTTACTCGCAGGCTGGCGGCCGTCTGCCTTAGCGGTGACGCGATACTTGGCCGCGTCCGGCGCTAGTCGAAAAACGAATGAACCGGTTTCGTTTGTGATACGGCCGTCAATTTTCTTCACCGTGCCGTCATCGAGGATGCGCGCCAACTCGACGCGCGCGTTGGGGAGACTAAGGCCTGTTTCGTTGAAAACGCTGCCGCGGATGAAGGCGATCGAGCCTTCATCAATCGACAGGATCAGATCGCGGAACGACCGCGTCTTGCCTGCCTTCACCTCGATACCGTCGATCGTTCCGACACTCAAACCGGGCTTGCGAAATGTCAGACCATAGATGCCGGGCGCCAGTCCTGGCACCGTGAAGTCACCACTCCGATCCGTTTTAGCGCGGGTCAGCTCGCGATCACCCTGTCGTACAATCACTGCCACTCCTGCCGGCGAACCGGTCTCGACGTGCACCCTGCCTTTGATCGCACCGGTTGAGCGATCCTGTCCCACCACCACCGCGAGGAGAAGACCCAGCGCCACAACAACACCGATAGCTCTCTGAAATCCCATGCTGATCTTTCTCCTCCAGTGCTCTCACGATCCTTATGGCCGGTATACGATGGTTATGATGATATCACTTGCCGAGGTTATACGCCGCCCGTCGGAAGCCCATCGCCAACGTTGATGCCGGCGATTGCATCTCGTGTTGTCCGTACTTATTATTGTCAACAGGTCAGACCGTTAATCGGACCGGAATCATGTATCACTCCAGTCACGCTGTAAAGCTTGTCGACCTTCTAAGAGGCTGCCGGAATGAATTCAAGTCCTTTGTGCAACCTCTGTGTTCTGTGTGTTTCGGTGGTGAATTATCGGCGAAAACCACTCACCACCGAGACACAGAGGACACTGAGGACGCACAGAGAAACAGCCCAAGGCATTTGTCGAAGGGACTCCCAGGTGGCTTTACTAAACCTGCCTGGCTGGCCGTGCTTCTTGCTTTCGTGACTGCGCTTACGTGCCAGGCGCAGAATCCGTCTCCAGCAACGCAGCAACGACCACGGCAGGTCAACCCGACTAAAGAACAGAAAGAACCTGACGATGTCCTGCGCATCGATACTGATCTGGTTTCCGTGGACGCCACCGTCACCGATGTCCAGGGAAGAACGGTGCGCAGTCTGCAACAGAAAGATTTCAAGCTCTTCGAGGACGGCATCGAGCAGCCTCTCGCTTTTTTCCAGTTGGAAAACAAGAGCGGCGAAACGCGGCCGCTGGCGATTGTCTTCGCGCTCGACATATCCGGCAGCATGACACCGGAAGAGATAGAGCGTCTGCGCGGCGCGATGCATGCCTTCTCAGAAAAGCTTGCAGACCATCCGGCGGTCTTCGCGGTTATGACGTTTGGGATGCACGTCAAGACATTGCAACGTTTCACGAATGAAGCCGACAAGCTCGATCGCACTTTCGATCGCCTGGCGCGCGAACCGAACGGATTGTCAACACACACTTACGACGCAGTTGACGATGCCATTCGATTGCTGGTCCGCCATGCGCCACGCACGCGCGAGCGGCGCTTAATGAAGCGGGCCGTCGTTGTCGTGACGGACGGTTTCCCGGTGGGCGACACCGTCTCTGCGCAGACGGTGATCGAGCGCGCCAATGCCGCGGATACCAGCATCTACGTCGTTACGCTGCCTTCGTATTCACGTTTGTTGACGGCCGCGGATCAGGCGCCGCTACCCACACCGTTAGACGTGAGTGGCCTGGTTGAGCTGACCGGCGGCAAGAGCGTCTATGCGAATGAAAAGGATTATGAGCCGCTGTTTCGCGCGCTCGCGGAAGAAGTGTTGTCGTCTTACGTGCTGGCCTTCTATCCGCCTGAGGAAAAACGGCACGACGGAAAACTACACACGATCCGGGTGGAAGTGCCGCATGGGCTTACAGTACGCCAGAGCCGACCGAGCTATAGGGCTGGAACGCAGTAGGAGGGGCAGGAAGCAGGAGGCAGACGGCAGGAAGCAGGTAACCGGAAACTCTGTGATGTCTGGCAGCTAGGTGCTACTGCTTGCCGCCTCCTGCCGTCTGCTTCCTGCCGTCTGCCTCCTGCCGTCTGCTTCCTGCCTCCTGCCTCCTGTTCTCTAGAACTCATCCTCGTCTTCGTCCTCGTCGTAATCTTCTTCAACGATATCCAGTTCGACAGGGTCGAGGCCGACGATCTCTAAATCGGTTCCGCACTCGTCGCACGAAACGATATCGCCTTTATCTGCGTCCGTATCGACGTGGACATCCGCATCGCATTCGGGGCATGTTCCGGTTGGCACTTCCTCTACCTCCAGCGCAAATGATGTGAGGGCGGGGGCACGCCTGCTAATTGCCGAACCTCCACCTTGTTCGCGATCGAACCGGGACAATCTAACCGCGCCCGCGCTATTTTGCAACATTCTTTTTCGCAGGGGTCGATGACTTCCAAATCGCATTTCCACTCCCGCCGCGCGGGTAGACTGTGGCTGACCACAGAAACTTGATCCGTACCAGTCGCAAATACTTCAAGGGCTAACCTTTGCCCCCACTGTTCGCCGCCGCCTCTCTTTCCTTTTTCCCTGCCGCGATAATGCGGCGCGATGTCTACGTTCATCAAGAAAACAAGAACGACTTTCGCGCTGCTCCTGTGGTTCACGTTTGTGTTCCTGATCGCTTACTTCTCGCCGGGCCGGACTATTGAAAGCAATCTCACTGCCGGGTCAACCATGGGCTCCACGAAATCAACCCGCATGCGCCCCGCCACTCCGGCCCCATCAGATTCGCTCTCGCTCGATTCCGACAACGACGGCATTCCTGATGGCGCCGAGCTGCAAAGCTTTGCCGA
>WNGK01003769.1_pt1 | contig 19768 bp, 18 predicted proteins | sample 5400601 | NCBI WGS metagenome assembly WNGK01 (sample SAMN13153376, study PRJNA577476) | soil metagenome | isolation source: 60 cm soil or saprolite under Garry oak tree replicate 1 | place: USA:California | collected 2016-06-15
TGCGTGCGGCAGCTCCGTCCAGGGCTGGAGCAGCTTAGGGAGGACGCTGGGGAGGTCATGGGCCAGCTCCAAGAGAACCGTGCCCTCTACCGTCTCGGGACGGTACCGCTCCCGGCCCCCTGCTCCCTCCGCCTCGTCGGAATCTCGCCAAACTCGGGCTCCCGCCTCGACCACCATCATCGCCTCCTCGTAGCGCAGGAGGTCGGCCAGGTAGGGGACGGGCGCCCCGCCTGCGGCGACGTGAGCTGTCGCGAGCCGCGCCACCGCCCCTGCCGTCTCGCGGCTACCGAGCACTAGCGTGGGGAGCAGCGCGTCGAACGCCGGGGACCTGAGGATGGCCTCGGGTGCGCGGCCCGTCACGCGGGCGAGGGCGCGCGAGTACTTGAAGAAATGGACGATCCGCTCGTAGTAGAAATGCCGAGCTAGAAACCGCGCGTAGCGCTCCATGCGGTCGGGATCGGCGAGCTCCCGCCGCCGCCAATCGGCGGACGCACGGTAGGGGGCATCGGCGAGCGCTCGGATCACGTCGTCCTGCAGGGCGCGATCGCTCGGCCTGCGGCTCACGGTGCGTCCGGGGGGTCGCAGGCGCGCAACCGTACTACAGCGGTGCGACCGTCGGAGACGACTTTTTGACCGGAGACGTTGCGCCCCTCGGTGACCGCGCCGGGGAGACGCATGTAGGCCACGAGATCGCCGCACCCGCTCGCCTCGACGTCGTGCACCACCCGGTCTCGCTCCCAATCGATGTGCGACTCGATGCGATGCGTGGCCTGCGGCTCCCACGGTTTGAAGATCACGCCGACGTCCTTGTTCGCCGCGCCAACCCATGCTTGCGAGAGACTGTCGAGCAGCCAGATCCGGATGTGGTGACGAATCCGGACATTGGGACCCGCCAGCTCGTACGCCAGGTCCTGCGCCCGTCCTGCGAAGTACTGCGTGCTCACGGGCGCGGTCAAGGCGGGCCGGCTCGCGATCGCAGCGGTTACCTCCCGCGTGACGCTGAGGACGGACCGCTTCTGCGCGGGAAGCCAACCGGCCGCCCGAAAGGAGCTGTCGATCTCGCCGGCCGTACCCAGCAACAGCACGTTGAACGCGTCGCCCAGCACGGTGCCCGAGCGGTTCTCGGAGCGGGGGACGAACTTGGGCAACGCCGGCATCTCGGTCAGCTCGCGATGGGCCGTCACGGGGTCGCACCGGTCCCGAGTCGGGAGCACGAGGGGGTCGGTGAGCCGGATGCCGCCGATCTCACCCGCGATGATGCGCACCGGAGGTCCCCGGCGTATGAGCGAGAAGCCGCCGAGCACCGCCACGGGCACGGCGTCGAGGTCGGCCGCGGCCGCGACGCCAGCCGGCACGAGCTTCCTGCCAACGCCGCCGACGGACGTCTTGCCGCTGGACACGAGCCCGGAGTCGCTGAGCGCGCCCGGCTTGGCGTACTCGAGCGTGTCGAGCACACCGGAAATCGCGACCCAATGACCTGAGCGCACTTCGAGGGAGTCGAACCGCAGCCCCAGCCGGCCGTGCCGACCGAACCGGCCACCGCCTCGGGAGACCACAATCCGCCCCTTCGCCCGGACATAGGGCGGGACCAAGACGCAGGAATCCTGCACCAGGGCCCCCATCGTCTGCACCAGCACACCCGTCCCGACGGTGTCCCGGCCGCTCGTGATCCGTTGCACGAAGCGAATGGGGATGCGCGTGCCCGCGGGAATCACCAGGTCGGCCGAGAGCAGCGTGAGCAGCGCGAGCGAGAGCGACTTCACAGCGCCGCCCGAATCCGTTCCACGCTTCGGAACAAGACCTCAGTGGTCAGGGAAGGCGAAAACGCGTCAAAGGTGACGGCCTTGGCCCGGGGACAGCGGCTCACCGCGTGAGCAGCGAACGAGAGCATTGCCTCCGAGGGCTCGGCGGGCGCGATCCACGGGCCCTCGAGATCGTCGTCGTGCTCGACCCCAGCGACATGCAGCTCCACCACGTGCTCGAGCGGGAACTCCGCGAGCCAGCGCTCCGGCTTCACCTCGTGGTAGTGCGCCTGGAGCCAGACGTGTGGCAGGTCGAGAAGGAAGCCCGTGCGCGTCGCCTCGAAGAAGCGGCGCAGCCACGCCGGCTCCGGCATCTGGCTCGCCTTGACGTCGAAGAACCCGGGGATGTTCTCCATGACGAGCGGCTGGTCGAGGCGCGCCTTGAGCGCGCCGGCGTTGCGGACGAAGCGCTCGAGAAACTCTTCCGTGTAGAGCGGCGGAAACACGTAGTTCAGATTGTAGCTGCCGTCCTCGGTGTGAAGACACTGGAAGTGCTCCGCGACCCAGGGTGAGTGGTACAGGTCGGCGAGCGCGCGGGCGCGCTGGATGGAGCGCTCGTCGAGCGGCTCGGAGAGCTGCCCCAGGTAATCGTGCAACAGCAGGGTGTAGCGTCCGCGGATCGCCGGCCACCACGGGTCGCTCGCCGCGGGGGGATCGGCCATGGCGAGATGATCGATGCCGGTCGCCCCCGCGAGCTCGCGCCCGAGGTGGGGATTGTAGAAGGCGCCGACCATCAATTGCGTCATCCGTGGTCCGTTATGCGTGATCCGCTACTATTAACCCCTGCTCGGCGAGTTGGTCACAAAACACCTTGACCTGCGCCGCGACCATCGGAGTTGGGTGGCCGTCCGTCCAGAGAGCGCCGATCGTCTCCGCGCTCGTCTGGCCGTCCAGCCGCTCGACGATGAAGCGCTCGCGCTCACCCCAGGTGGCGGCCTGCCGCTTGAGCTCGTCCGCCGCGCGGACTGGCGGGAAGGCGTCCGCGACGATCCGATCGACCTCCGCCGAGATGCCGGGCGTCAGGGGTCGCGTAGCGGCGAGATTCTGCTCCACCTGCTCGCCGGTCCGCGCTCCGGCCAGGACGATGGTCACGCCAGGCTGCGCGAGGACCCACGCGAGCGCGAGCGCCGGCAACGGCATCTCGAGCCGCCGGGCGATCGAGCCGAGCCGCGCCACCACCGTCCGGCGGCGCTCGAACTCCCTGCCCTTGAACCAGTAGATCTTGCCTCGGTGGTCCGTCGCTGGGAACTCCGGGGGCGTGGCGAACTTCCCGCTCAGAAGTCCCGCGGCCAGGGGCCGGTAGGCCAGAAACGCGATCTGACGCGCTCGGCACAGCGGGAGTTCCCGCTGCTCAACGTCTCGATCGAACAGGTTGTACGGCCCCTGGTAAGCGATCACAGGGGCGATCTCCAGCGCCCGCGCGAGCTGGCGGTGGGTGGCATTGCAGAGCCCGATCCCCAGCGCCTTCCCCCGCTCCTGCAGGGTGTGGAGCTGCTCGAGCTGCCGCTCCCAGCCCTCCAGCGCTTCGTGCAGCTGAATCAGATCCACATAATCCGTCGCGAGGCGCCGCAGGGACCCCTCGAGCGAGCGGCGGGGATCGTCACGGGGGCCGACCTTGGTCGCGATGGCGACGCGGTCGCGGTCGGCTTTGAGCGCGCGGCCCAGCAGGCTTTCGGATGCGCCGTCGCCGTAGGTGGTGGCGGTGTCGAAGAAGGTGATGCCGAGCTCGACCGCGCGGCGGACAGCGGCGAGGCGATCGCGTTCGGCCGAGGCCGTGCCCCATCCCATGCCCCCCAGCGCCCAGGCCCCGAACCCCAGACGGGGACCGGGGGTCAAGTCGGGACGATGACAGCTGGGCACGAGCTCCTGCATCTCGACGATCTGCATACATCCTCCTTCGCAACGAGAGAATCAGGCAATACGGCCGTTCGGAGAATCCTACGGGTTGCCGTCACACCCGTCAACCGGTAATTCTCAACCCTCCATGATCTCGATTCATACACTGCTTACGGAGAACGCTCTGGCGGACGAATTCGTTTCCTCGTTTCAGGCGAGGCGGCTGCCGGAGAAGTTCTTCTATTGGTTCCCCTTGTCAGTGCGCGCCTGGCTGGCCCTGTGCTCGGACGGCGCGTATCGCAACTTCGTGCGCTCGCGCTCGTTGATCGCGCGTTCCGGCGCGGAGCTCGCGCGCCTGTTTCCGATCGCCCCACTCGAGGTCGTGAGCCTGGGCGCGGGCCAGGGCGACAAGGACCTGTTGTTGCTCGAGTCGCTGCGCGCGTGTGGCGTGCGTGTGTCCTACGTCCCGGTGGATACCAGCCAGGCTCTGCTCGAGATGGCATGCGCGGGCGCGCTGTCCGCGGGCTTTCCGGCGCTGGGGATCAAGGCGGACTTCACGAACCCGACCCATCTGAAGGCGCTCGTCGCCGAGCCCGAGACGCCGCCCCGGCTCGTGTTGCTCATCGGGAACACGCTGGGCGCCTTTGATCCCCTCGCCGAGGCGCGCCACCTGGCCCGGTTGCTGCGGCCGGGAGACACGCTCCTCGTGGACGGCGAGGTCTACGCCGGCGACGCGACGGTGGCGGGCTATGACAATCCCCTGAACCGTCGCTTCGCCTGGGCGCCGCTCAACGCCGTGGGCATCCGCGACTCGGACGGCGAGCTGGTGTTCGAAGCGGCCGACGATCCGCGCCTCCCCGGCCTGCACCTGATCTCCAAGCATTTCCGGGCGGGCCGCGACGTGGAGGCCCTGCTCGGTGGCGAGGCTCTGCGCCTGGAGCGCGGAGAGCGGCTCGCCATGAACCATTCGTATAAGTACGCCGCGGACACGTTCCTCGAGATTCTCTCCGAGGCCGGGCTCGCCGCCCGCTGGCAGGGACGGAGCGACGACCAGCGATTTCTCATGGCGCTCGCATCGCCCACATGACGAAGCCGCTCGAGGTCGAAGGGCTCGGCTATGCACTGCCGGGAAGCGGGAAACGGGAAACGGGCGGGCGCCTGCTCGTGCAGGACGTCTCCTTCACCGTGGGTACCGGGGAGACTCTCGTGCTGCTTGGGCGCAGCGGCTCCGGCAAGACCACCACGCTCAAGCTCATCAATCGCCTGCTCGAGCCGACCGCCGGCGAGGTGCGGGTCGCGGGGGAGCGCGCGGCCGACCTGCCGGTGACGCGTCTGCGGCGCCGCATCGGCTACGTGATTCAGGAGGTGGGGTTGTTCCCCCACTTCACCGTGGAGCGGAACGTGGGGCTCGTCCCGCAGCTCGAAGCGTGGCCGGCGGCGCGCATCGTTGCGCGGGTGCGCGAGCTGCTGACGCTCGTGGGACTCGACCCCGACGCGTTCGGAAGGCGCTATCCGCACGAGCTGTCCGGTGGACAGCGCCAGCGCGTGGGGGTGGCGCGCGCCCTGGCCGCCGATCCGCCGCTCCTCCTCCTGGATGAGCCGTTCGGCGCGCTCGATCCGATCACCCGGGTGGAGTTGCAGCGCGAGTTCGCGGCGCTCAAGGGACGGCTCGGCAAGGGCATGGTCTTCGTCACGCACGACGTGCGCGAGGGTTTGCTGCTCGGCACCCGCATCGGGCTCATGTTGCAGGGCCGGCTCGCGTTTCTCGGTACACCGGACGAGTTCCGGCGGAGCGAGCATCCGGAGTGTCGGGCGTTCATGGAGGCGGCGTGAGTTCGTGTCCCCGGGCTGAGAGCCCGGGCTCGGCCCGAATGCGCCCTATAAGGGCGCACTGCCGCCGAGCGCGCCCTCTCAGGGCGCGAATTCCCCGAGCGGACTTGTCATGAACGTCTGGAATTTTTACGCCCGCAACTCGCAGGAAGTCCTGGGACTCGTGGGCCAGCACCTGTACCTGGTCGCGATCTCGACCGGCGCGGCGATCGCCATCGGGCTCCCTCTGGGCATCCTGCTCACGCGGCGACCGGCATGGCGGGGTCCGGTGCTTGGAGTCGCGAACGTGTTCCAGACGGTGCCGAGCCTCGCGTTATTCGGATTCCTCATTCCGCTGCCGTTGGTCGGCGGCATCGGCGCGACGACGGCTATCGTGGCGCTGGTCCTGTACGCGCTGCTGCCCATCGTTCGCAACACCTACGAGGGGGTGGCCGGTGTGGACCCCGCGGTGCGGGAGGCGGGACGGGGGATGGGCATGACCGACCGGCAGCTGCTCACGCAGGTCGAGCTGCCGCTAGGCTTCGGCGTGATCCTGGCGGGGGTGCGCGTCGCGACCGTCGTGAGCGTGGGCACGGCGACCATCGCGGCGGCCATCGGTGCCGGGGGACTGGGTGTGTACATCTTCCGGGGCGTGGCCGTCGTGGACGACACATTGATCCTCGCGGGCGCCCTGCCGGCGGCTCTCATGGCGCTCGCGGCGGACGCTCTGCTGGGCGTTGCGGAGCGGCGGTTCGCCTGGCGGGGGAAATGACGGGCGGACCGGCGGACGGTCGGACGGTGGGACGGTGGCTCCTCTCGGTCGCTGTGCTCACGGGATGCGCCCATCGCGACCGGATCGTGGTGGGCTCCAAGAACTTCACCGAGTCCGACCTGCTCGGCGAGATCGTGGCGCAGCAGATCGAGCGACGCACGGGGCTATCGGTTGAGCGCCGCTTCCATCTGGGCGGCACATTTGTGTGCCACCAGGCCATCACGTCGGGGCAGATCGATCTCTACGTCGAGTACACGGGAACCGCGTACACCGCAGTCTTGAAGCACGCGCCCGTCGCCGATCGCGACAGCGTCTATCACACCGTGGCTCGCGACTACGCACAACGGTTCGGGCTCGTGTGGGTCAAGCCGTTCGGCTTCAGCAACACGTTCGCGATCACGGTGCGACACGGCGACGCCACGCGCTACGGTCTGAGCCGCATCTCCGACCTGGCACCTCTGGCGCCACGCTGGCGGGCGGGATTCGGCTACGAGTTCCTGGAGCGTGCGGACGGCTTCCGGGGGCTCGCGAACGTGTACGGTCTTCGGTTCGCGTCCCCACCCACCGCCATGGATCTGGGACTGACCTATCGCGCATTAGCGGAGGGCAAGGTGGACGTGATCGCCGGAAACTCGACGGACGGCCAGATCCAGGCGCTGGACCTCGCGGTGCTGGAAGACGACCGTCACTACTTCCCGCCCTATGAAGCCGCGCCGGTGATCCGGCTGACAACGGTCACACGACACCCGCAGGTCGCCGCGGCGCTCGCTCAGCTCGCCGGCCGCATCTCGGATGCCGAGATGCGGCGGCTCAACGCGCTCGCGGACGTCGAGCACCGGGATATCGCGAGCATCGCGCGGGACTGGCTGCGAGCGACCGTGCCGTGAGAGGGGGGGCGCGCCTGCAGCTCGTCCTCGCCGCCACGTGCTTCTCGACCGCGGGGGCGGCCATCAAATGGTGCGGCTTCGGCGCGTGGCAGATCGCGGCGATCCGGGCCCTCGTGGCGATGCTCGCGATCCTCGCGCTGATCCCCGAAGCCCGACACCGGTGGAGCTGGCACGTGGGGCTCGTGGGCCTGGCCTATGCGGCCGCGGGGCTGCTGTTCGTGTTCGCGAACAAGCTGACCACCGCCGCCAATACCGTATTTCTCCAGGCGACGAACCCGCTGTTCGTAGTCGTGCTGGCGCCGTGGCTCCTGCGCGAGCGCGTCCGGGCGGCGGACCTGGCGTTCATGGGCGTGTTGGCCGCCGGCCTGGCGCTGCTGTTCGTCGGCGGGCAGCGACATTTCACGACAGCGCCGGACCCCTTTCTCGGCAACGTGCTCGCGGCGGGGAGCGCGGTGGCGTGGGCGTTCACCGTCACGGGCTACCGCTGGCTGGCGCGTCTGGGGGGGAGCGGCGCGGATCACGGCCCGATCGCGGCCGCCGCCGCGTGCGGCAACCTGATCGTGTTCCTGGTGTGCCTGCCGGGGGCGCTCCCCTTTGCTGCCGGCCGTGCCACCGACTGGCTGATCGTGATCTACCTCGGCGTGTTTCAGTTGGGGCTCGCCTATGTGTTCCTGTCGCGCGCGATCACGCGGGTGCCCGCGCTCGAGGCCTCGCTGTTTCTCCTGGTCGAGCCGGTGCTGAGCCCCGTGTGGGCGTGGCTCGCGCACGGCGAGACGCCGGGCCCGCTGGCGGTGATCGGTGGCGCCGTGATCCTGACCGCAACGGCGCTCAAGTCGTGGCGCGACACCGCGGTCGTGGCCGCGTGAGCGACCGGATCATCCGTACCTACTTCGCCATCACGGGGCTGTTCAACCTGGCGATGTCGCTCATCTGGGGGATCGACACGCTGTTCAAGATGGGCGCCGGGCTCGACATCCAGCAGGTGCTCTTGACCAACGCCGCGTTCACGCTCGGCTCGATGGTGTTCGAGATCCCGACGGGCGTGGTAGCCGACACCGTGGGACGGCGCGTCTCGCTGCTGTTGTGTCTCGTCACCCTATTCGCGACGACCCTGTTGTACGTCGCCTGCGCCTGGCGCGGGTGGGGCTTCGCGGCGTTCCTGTGGATCTCGGTACTGCTCGGGTTGGGATACACGTTCTACACCGGCGCGGTGGACGCCTGGCTGGTGGACGCGCTCAAAGCCACCGGGTACGCGAAGCCATTGGATCCCGTGTTCGCCCGCGGCCAGATGTACTTCGGGGCCGCGATGCTGGTCGGGACGATCGGCGGCGGCCTACTGGGCAACATCCATCTCTATGTCCCGTACCTGGTGCGCGCCGCCCTCGTCGTGCCGCTGTTTCTGCTGGCGTGGTTTCGCATGCCGGAGTTGGGATTTGAGCCCCGCGCCCTGCAGCTGCGCCGCGTGCCCGCGGAGCTGCGGCGCGTATTCGTCGAGGGCTTGCGCTACGGGCTCAGCAATCCGGTCGTCCGGCCCGTGATGCTGGCGTCGCTCGTGTCCATGAGCTTCATGATCTTCGGATTCTACAGCTGGCAGCGCTACTTCCTCGATCTGCTGGGGCACGACGCCGTGTGGGTGGACGGGGTGATCAGCGCGCTGGTCGGGTTGAGCCTCATCGTGGGCAACGCGCTCGTCGCGCCGCTCTCGCGCGTCGTGCGGACGCGCACCGGAGTGCTCATGGTCTCGACGGGGGCGCAGGCGGTGCTGGCGGTGGCCTGTGGCCTGCTCACCAACTTTTTCGCGGTCGTGCCGCTGTACCTGCTGTACGGGGTGGCGATCGGCCTGGCGCTTCCTGTGAAGCAGGCGTATCTGAATGCGCACATTCCCTCGGCGCAGCGGGCGACGATCATCTCGCTCGACTCGATGTTCGCGAACGGCGGCGGCGTGCTGGGGCAGACGGCGTGGGGCTGGGTCGCGCGGACGCGATCGATCGGCACGGCGTGGGCGTGGAGCGGGGTGACACTAATACTCGGTATTCCACTCTATTGGCTGGCCCGACGCCGTGACCGTCATTTGGACAGGATAGACTAGACGCACAGACGCGACAGGCTAGACGCACAGACGCATAGACGCACAGGGGAAAACAGCAGGGAGTGAGTGGGACTACCTGCTCACTCTCGCGGTTAACCCCTGTGCGTCTGTGCGTCTAGCAGTGTTTGTCCCGCCTAGTTCGTGCTGTCCTTCTTTTCCTGCTTGTCCTCGTGCACGTCTTTCCGATCCTGCCGCAGATCCCTGCGGTCCCGGCGTGCGTCGCGCACGTCGTGGCGCCGGTCGCGGCGATCGCGCCGCAGGTCGCGCGCCTCGTGCCGCGCCGCGGTGGTATCGCCGTTCTTCAGGTCTTGCCGCACGTCCCGGCGGTCCTCGCGGATGTCCTTGGTGTCGTGGCGGATGTCCTTGCGATCGCCGCGCAGTTCACGGCGGTCGTGGCGGACTTCCTTGCGGTCCTGCTTCACTTCGTTCGAGTCCTGGGCCGACAGCACCGCGGGCGCGCCCACGGCGAGCGCCAGTACGGCAAAGACGGCGATATGACGTCGCATGCTTGGTCCCGGTTGAGGTTCGCAGGTGAGACCCTACGACCGGGCACTGCGTTAACAGTGTGACGCGGGTCACACGTGCACCGCCTAGGGCTGCTTGAATTTGGGCAACTCGCCGTGGTGCCGCTTCAAGTACTCTTCGTAAATGTGGCTGTCCGTGTAATCCCGAATCTCGCCGATCCGATCTCCCCGAAACCGGAGGATGCAGCACGTCCGCTGGTCCATCACGTCCTTCGGGTCGGACTTCAACCACGAACGCTCGCGGACCTCCACGATCACCCGCTCCTCCGCCTCGTACCAATCGCGCCAGACATCCTCGTATCCCCAGTCGGCGGCGCCCAGGCCGGGCTCGCGGTTCCAGAGCGCATCGAGCACCGCCTCGCGGCCGCGCCATTCGCCGCCGATCCGGGGAGCGCCCGCCACCCAGTACACGACGTCATCAGTGAAGTAGCTCCCCGTTTCCGCTCGGTTCCCTGCGAACAGCGCCTTCTCGTACGCCTTGGCCACATCCAGACGACGGCTCATACGGTCATCTCCTCGATCTCCTCCGGCTCAGGAAGGGTGCTCGCCTTGCGCCCGGCGCGTTCCATCGGCTTGTCCATCTCGGCCTTGTGCCGGTCGATGATGGTCCAGAAATCCACCGCACGGTCGAGTAGCTCGTAGGCGGCCTCCTTGAGCGTGTCGCTCATCCGTACCTGCCGCACGTTGTTCTGCATGTCCTCCGCATCCCAGCCTCGGGAGTGCGCGATGAAGGGGAACGGTGGGAACACGAAGCCCAGCTCGGCCCAGAAGGTGAACATGGCGCCGGCGACTGCCTGGATGTTGTCCTGGCCGCCGGTGATGATGAACGCGGCCACCTTGTTCCGGATCAGCACGTTGTCCTGAATCGTGACCTGGTTCTGCACGCAGTTCAACCGCTCGATCATCTTGTAATACAGCGAAGACGCATTTCCCCAGCGAATGGGCGTGCCGATCAAGACCACGTCGGCCCAATGCACCAGCCCCTCGTAGACCGCCGTCAGCTGATCCTCTGGATCGCGCTCGGTGATGGCGCAGGGCCACGTACAGGCGCGCGCCGCCTTGGAGTAGTTGCCCTCACAGTGGCGGAACTTGAGGTCGCGCAGCTTGATGTGCTGCGTATCGGCTCCGCGGCGCTGTGCCTGGTCGAGGGCGTGCTCCAGCAGCGCGTCCGACGTGGAGAAGCGCGGGTTGACGTCGTCCATCGCCGTGGTGGAGATGACCAGCACGCGGGGCGACGCCCCCGCGGGTTTGGGGTGGACCTCGAGCAGGTGCGACGGCTTGTGCTTGACGAGCTTCCGCGGCATCACCGGCGGCGTCTGGAGGTAGACGCCGTCTTCCCGCTGCTCGACCGCGAAGACGGGGACCTGCTCTTCGTCGTAGCCCTCCGGGCCCTTGCCGGTGATGACGCTGTACTCCCAGGCGTGCCACGGACACATCACGAACTCGCCGTGGAGCCGGCCTTCGCTCAGCGGGCCGCCCTTGTGGTTACAGGCGTTGCCGATCGCGCGGAACTGACCGTCATGGTGGAAAACGGCGACCGACCAGCGATCGAGCTTGAAGGCGGCGGGGACGCGAGTGAGCAGCTCGGCCGTATCGCCGAGGCGGTGCCACGTGGTCATGAGACGCTTCCGTTAGGGGCAGTGTAGATTGTAGCCCGCATGAGGGATCGGAGCGAGATCGGGATCGTCGAGGCGACGGCCCGCTACGAGGCTTCGCTCGCCGAGCGGATGCCCCTGGTCAAGGCCGATCTCGAGCTCAAGCATCACGCGATGAGCGCCGGGATCTTCCCCTTCCTCCGTGCCACGTTCTACCGCTGGGCGGCCCGGTGGCGGGCGCTCGCGGGCGACGTCGCCCGAGCCCCGACGGTGCTGGCCGTGGGTGATCTCCACGTGGAGAACTTCGGCACTTGGCGTGATGCCGAGGGGCGGCTGGTGTGGGGCGTCAACGACTTCGACGAAGCGTGGCCGCTGCCATACACCAACGACCTGCTGCGGCTCGCCACCAGCGCGCTGGTCGCTCGCGAATATCACGACTTGAGAATCGACGGCAAGGAGGCCGTGAGCGCGATTCTGGACGGCTATCGGGAGGCCCTCGAGAAAGGGGGACACGCGTTCGTGCTCGCGGAGCATCACACCGCGCTGCGTGAGATGGCGTTGTATCGCCTGCACGATCCGGAGAGGTTCTGGGGCAAGCTCGAGTCGCTCCCGACGGTGAAGACCCCCGTCCCGGACGTCGTGCTGACCTCGCTCCGACGGGCCATGCCCGAGCGCGATCTCAAAGTGAGGATCGTGCATCGCGTCGCCGGACTGGGGAGCCTGGGGCGCCAGCGGTTCGTCGCGCTCGGCGCGTGGCGCGGTGGGCGGATCGCGCGGGAGGCCAAGGCCCTCGCTCCCGCGGCTGGGAAGATCCACTATGACGCGATGCTGCGTCGCGGCGTCCGGTGTCCCGATCCGTGTGTCAGGGTGGACGGCACCTGGCTGGTGCGGCGGCTCGCGCCGGACTGCTCGCGCGTGCGCTTGAACGAGCTGCCGCGCAAGCGCGACGAAGCACGCCTGTTGTCCGCGATGGGCTGGGAAACGGCCAATGTTCACCTCGGCAGCCCGGGCTCTCGCGCCATCCGAGCGGACATGAAGCGGCGCGACAAGCACTGGCTGTACGACGTGGCTCGCCGCCTGGCGGACGCGATCGACGACGACTGGCGCGACTGGCGCAAGGCCAATCCGTGACCGCGACCGGCGCCCGATCGCGCTTCGCGGTCATTTTCTTCACGATCCTCATCGATCTCATCGGGTTCGGGATCATCATCCCGATTCTGCCCTACTACGCGCAGCGGTTGGGCGCTGGGGGGTTCGGGCTCGGGGCGCTACTCGCGGTGTTCTCGGCGATGCAGTTCGTGGCCACGGCGTTCCTGGGTCGCACATCGGATCGCGTGGGCCGCCGACCGATTCTGCTCACGACGATGCTCATCAACGCGCTCGGCTACATGCTGTTCGCCGCCGCACACTCGTATGCCATCCTGTTCATCGCGCGGGTCGTGTCCGGTTTTGCGGGCGGTAACATCTCCGCCGCGCAGGCCTACATGGCGGATATCACGACGCCGGCGGAGCGCTCCCGCGGCATGGGGATCATCGGCGCCGCCTTCGGTCTGGGCTTTGTGATCGGCCCCGCGGTCGGCGGGCTGTCGGCGCACTACCTCGGGCCCTCGGCGCCCGGGTTGGTGGCGGCGGGATTGTCGCTCGTCAACTTCGTATCCGCATACTTCGTCCTGCCCGAGTCGCTCAAAGCGGAGCACCGCACCGAGCGCGAGCTGTGGGATTTTTCGCATATCGGGGATGCGATCCAGCACCCACGCCTGGCCCCGCTCATGCTCGCGTGGCTGCTGGCGCCGTTCGCGTTCTCCGGCTATACCGTGGCGATTCCGCTCTGGGCGGGCGTGACGTTCGGCTGGCGAGAGCAGGAGCTCGGCTGGTTCTTCACCGTGATCGGCGCGACGGCCGCGGTCGTGCAGGGATACGCGTTCGGCAAGCTCGCCCGTCGGTTTGGGGATCGCGCCTTGCTCATCGCCGGCGGCCTCGGCATGGCGCTCGCCATCGCGGTGATTCCGGCGCTCCACTCGAGCGCCGCCCTGTACGGCTGGACCGCCGTGCTCGCCTTCTCGAACAGCATTTTCGGCCCTGCGGCGACCGGTCTCGTCTCGGTCTTCGCCGATCCCACCGAGCAGGGCACGGTGCTCGGCGCGGCGCAGGCCCTTTCGGCCCTGGGCCGGCTGCTGGGCCCGCTGACGCTGGGGAAGGTGTACGATGCGTCGCACCCGGCGGCGTTCCTCGTCGCGGGGGCGGTGATGGCGCTGGGGGGACTGGTGTGCCTGCGGGTGCCCAAGAGTGAACAGGACCGAGTGGCACGGGCGGAGGCCATCAACACCTAGACGCACAGACGCACAGGGGAGAACAGGTTGAGTGATCAGGTATACCTGTTACTCGCCGCTGTTCTCCCCTGTGCGTCTGTGCGTCTAGTAGTGCTGGGTCTTGCGTCTAGTCTATGCCTAGCCTACTCCCCGTTTCGTGCCGCATATTCTCCTGGTCCCCCTCCCGGAGTTTGCTGCGCAATGCGCGTGTACAAGACACCGGAGATTCGCAACGTGGCGGTCGTGGGCCACGGCGCGAGTGGAAAGACCTCCCTGGTCGACGCCCTCGCGTTCGTGGCCGGCACGAGCAAGCGCCATGGATCCGTGAAGGACGGCACCGCCCTCACCGACTACACCCCCGACGAAATCGAACGCAAGTATTCCATCAATCTCGCCCTCGCGGTCGCCGAATGGATGGACGTGAAGCTCAACCTGATCGACACGCCGGGCTATCTCGACTTCACGGGGGAGGCGCTCGCGGGCGTGTACGCGGCGGACGGGGCCGTGGTGGTCGTCTCCGCCACCGGCGGCGTGGAGGTGGGCACCGAAAAGGTGTGGGACTACTGTGAGCAGCGGGAGATCCCCCGCCTGTTCTTCGTCTCGCTGATGGACAAGGAGCACGCCGACTTCGAGAAGGTCTACACGCAGGTCAAGGAGCGGCTGACGCCGAAGGTAATCCCCGTGGAGATCCCCGTGGGCCAAGGGCCTGAGTTCCACGGGATCATCAACCTCTTCTCGAAGCAGTGCCACATGTACAAGAAGGGCACGAAGGCTGGCGAGTACGAGGAGGTGGACGTACCGCCCGAGTACCGGGACCGGTTCGAGCGCTACTCCAAGGAGCTGATCGAGCGCATCGCCGAAACGGACGATACGCTGCTCGAGCGCTATCTGGGGGGCGAGGAGATCGGGCGGGACGAAGCGATCGCCGCGATGAAGGCGGGCATGCTGAAAGGCGAGCTGTTTCCGCTGTTCTGCGGCGCCGCCGAGCTGACGTACGGGACGCGCGCCCTGCTCTCGAAGCTCGTGGAGCTCATCCCCGCGCCGCACGAGCGGCGGCCGGTGCAGGCGCAGCGGTGGGGGAGCGCGGAGCGGGTGACGCTCAAGCCCGAAGACGCGGGGCGGTTCGTGGCGCAGGTGTTCAAGACGATCTCGGAGCCGCATGTTGGCGATGTGACGTTTTTCCGGGTGTACTCAGGGCTCGTCAAGAACGGGCAGGACGTGTACAACGCGCCGCGCGAAGCGGTGGAGAAGCTGAACCACCTCTGCGTCACCGTAGGGAAGGACCGCATCGAAAGCCCCGAGCTGCACGCGGGGGACATCGGCGTCGTGGCCAAGCTGCGAGACACGCACACCAACGACACGCTCTCGACCAAGGACCACGCGATCGTGCTCCCCAAGATCCCCTTTCCCGAGCCAGTGATCACCGAGGCGATCGAGGTGAAGCAGCGGGGCGAGGAGGAAAAGCTCTCGAACGGCCTGCACAAGCTGCACGAGGAAGATCCGACGTTCCAGCACGAGTACAACGGTGAGCTGGGGCAGACGCTGATCCGGGGGCTGGGGGAGCGCCACCTCGAGATCATCGTCGGACGCCTGGCCCGCAAGTTCGGCGTGCACGCGGTGATCGGAAAGCCGAAGATCGCTTACCGCGAGACCTTCAGGGCGCGGGCGGAGGGCCAGGGGAAGCACAAGAAACAGACGGGCGGCCGCGGCCAGTACGGCGACTGCTGGATCCGGATCGCGCCCCTGCCGCGGGGATCGGGGTTCCAGTTCATGGACGAGATCGTGGGCGGGGTCATCCCGCGGCAGTACATCCCGGCAGTGGAGCGCGGCATCCAGGAAGCCGCGGCGCGCGGCCCCGTGGCCGGCTATCCCGTCGTCGACTTCAAGGTGGAGCTGTACGACGGCTCCTATCACGACGTGGACTCGAACGAAATGTCGTTCAAAATGGCGGGGATCCTGGCATTTCGAAACGTGAGCCCGAACTGCCGGCCAGTGCTGCTCGAGCCGATCCTCGAGCTCGACGTGTCGACGCCGGACGACTATCAGGGCGCCGTGATGGGCGATCTGTCGTCGCGTCGGGGCCAGATCCTCGGCACCGAGCCCGACGGTCGCTTGGTCAGGGTCAAGGCGCTGGTCCCCGAGGCCGAGCTGGACCGGTACGCCACGACGTTGCACTCGATCACGCACGGACGCGGCACCTACCGCTCGAAGTTCCACGTGTATCAGGAGGTCCCGCCCGACGCGGCCCAGAGAGTGGCGGAGGTGCGGAAGAAGGAGCTGGAGGAGGCGAAGGCGTGAGGGGGGGGCGCTGGCTGCGCCTCTGGTTCTCCTTCCACGAGCCGGTCGATCGGCGCACCTACCTGCTGCACGGCGCCGGGCTGATGCTGTTCAAGTACGGGGTCGATGTGGCGCTCGTGTGGGCGTTGGCCCAGCGTCTGTGGACGCCGCTCACGTATGTCAACCCCGTGTGGGTCCTGCGCGAGCAGCTGTTGCGAAACGCGCCGGCCTGGCTCGGGTCGGCGCTCGTCGTGTGGACGCTGCCGTTCCTGTGGATCGGCGTGAGCATGACGCTGCGCCGGGCCGCGGATGCCGGACGGTCGGCGTGGTGGGGCCTGCTGTTCTTCGTGCCCGTCGTGAACTACGCGGTGATGGCGTGGCTGGCGCTGCTGCCGTCGCGCGCGCACCGACGCGGATCGCCGGCGCCTCCCACGGCCGTCGACCTTCGCCTCCGGGCCGGCCTGCTGGGCGTCGCCGCAGCGCTCGCCATCACGATTCCCACTGTGTTGATCGGCGTGTACCTGCGGCGCATGTACTCGGCAGGCTTGTTTCTCGGCACGCCCTTCACGATCGGGTACATCAGCGCCTACGTCTTCAATGCGCGGGGCGCGCAGAGCGAGCGCCACACCATGCAGGTCGCGCTTCTCGCCGTGGCACTCGACGGCGGCGCGATGCTCGTGTTCGCGCTGGAGGGTGTCGTTTGTATCGCGATGGCGTTCCCGATCGCCGCGCTGCTCGCCCTTCCGGGAGCGATCCTCGGTCGGGCCGTCGCGCTGGCCGGCGCGGGGCCGCCGGCGCGGGCCGGACTCGCGGCGCTACTCGCGCCGCTCGTCGTGCTCGCGAGCCCGCGGCAGGCTGCACCGTCCCATGAGGTCGTCACAACGGTGGACATCGACGCCCCGCCGGCCGCCGTGTGGCGGCACGTCGTCACCTTCCCGGCGCTGCCGCCGCCTCGCGAATGGCTGTTCCGCGCCGGCGTGGCCGCGCCGCTGCGCGCCCGGATCGAGGGAACGGGCGTCGGCGCGACGCGCTACTGCGACTTCACGACGGGCAGCTTCGTCGAGCCGATCACCGTGTGGGAGGAGAATCGGCGGCTTGGGTTCGACATCACGGCCCAGGCGCCACCGATGCGGGAATGGAGCCCCTATCGGAAGGTGAACCCGCCGCACCTCGCCGGGTACTTCCGTGCGACCCATGGGGAGTTCCGGCTCCTCGCGTTGCCGGGGAATCGCACTCGGCTCGAGGGGCGGACGCGATACGTGGTGGACATGTTTCCGCAGAGCTACTGGATGCTACCCGCCGACCGCCTGGTCACGGCGATCCACCGACGGGTGCTGCGGCACATCAAAGCAGTAGCCGAGGAGGAAGATCACCCATGAGAGCGACCGTCCTCTGCGCCACCGTCGCCGCCCTCGGCGCCGCATGCCTCCAACGCGCGGACCGTGCACCACCCGCGTCGGACACGTCTGCGGTAGCCGATTCGACCGCGACTCGGGCGACCCCCGCCACCCCGACGCCCACCCCGGCCCCGTCTCCTGCCGCGACGAAGCTGGCCGTCGTGGAAGGGTTCCTTACGCCGGAATCCGTGCTGCACGACCCGGCGCAGGACATCTACTTCGTCTCGAACATCAACGGCGGTCCCACGGCGAAGGACAACAACGGATTCATCAGCCGCGTGCGGCCGGACGGTGCCGTCGAGAATCTCAAGTTCATCGAGGGCGGCCACAGCGGTGTGACACTCAACGCTCCGAAGGGGCTGGCCATCCGGGGGGACACGCTGTGGGTAGCGGACATCGATGTGGTCCGCGCGTTCGACGCGAAGACCGGCGTCCCGAGGGACAGCGTGAGCCTGGCCGGCCTGGGCGCGGTGTTCCTGAACGACATCGCGATCGCGCAGACCGGCGCGCTCTACATCACCGACACCGGCATTCGGTTCGACGACGTGGGTAACGCGCTGCACCCGGGGCCCGATCGGATCTTCCGGGTCGGCTCGGACCGGCAGGTGACGGTCGCGGTGCGGGGCGACACCCTGGGCCGGCCCAACGGCATCACGTTGGACTCCGTGGGCAAGCGGTTCATCGTCGTGCAATTCGGGGGGCGCTCGGTGCTGGCCTGGAAGCCGGGGGACAAGGCGCCGAGCGTGATCGCCAAGGGGCCGGGCGGGTTCGACGGCGTCGAGATCGCCGGGGGCAGGATACTCGTCTCGAGCTGGAGCGACTCGACCGTGTCGAGCTACGAGACCGGACAGGAAGTGAAGGTCATTACGGGCGTGCCGAGCCCGGCCGACATCGGATACGACGGGAAGCGTAAACGCGTGCTGGTCCCAATCTTCTCGGGGAACCGGGTGGAGATTTGGCAGCTGCCGTAAGACACGTCCTGTGGCGACGACGCAACTCTTCCGATAGCGCACGGATCTTGCTAAGAGTGGTAGGGGACTTGGAGGGGGAGACGCGTCGGTGGTCGATACGGGTAGCCCCAGTCGTGGGCGAGAAATCAGAGTTCTCCTAGCGGACGATCATGCCGTCCTGCGGGCCGGTCTGCGTGCGCTGCTGGAGAAAGAGCCGGGTCTGGTCGTCGTGGGCGAGGCGGGGAGCGGGAGCGAGGCGGTGGCGATGGCCAAGACCACACGACCGCATGTCGTCCTGATGGACCTCGCGATGCCCGGGAAGGGTGGAATCGAGGCCACGCGTCGCATCGTCGCCCTCGGCCTCGGCGTCAAGGTTCTGGTGCTCACCGCGTTGCCGCTCGAGCTGCAGCTGAGCGACGCGCTCGAGGCGGGTGCGAGCGGCTTCATGGGAAAGATCGCGCCGGTGGGGGAGCTGACGCGCGCGATTCGAGTGGTGGCCGCCGACCGACTCTTCCTCGATGAGGACGCGGCCCGGCTGATGGTGCTGCACCGCTACCGCAAGGCGGGTCAGGTAGACGACGAGAAAGTGACGGCGGAGCGGTTGAGCGCCCGTGAGCGTGAGGTTCTGGCGTTGCTCGCGCTGGGACATAGCTCCCGGGAGATCGGCCTGAAGCTGTGCGTCAGCCCCAGGACGGTGGACGAGTACCGCGCTCGTCTCAAGGATCGGCTGGGGCTCGAGCGTCGACCCGAACTGGTGCGATTCGCGCTGCGGACCGGGCTGCTCGCCGAGCCGACCGCCTAGTTCCAGCCCTCCTCTTTCACTTCCGCGAGAACCGACTCTAGCGGGTTGAGCTCGAGCCGTTTCGGCTCCGCCGGCAAGTCCAGGGTCGCCTCCGTCACGGGTCCGGCCACCTTGATCCGTACGTACGCATGCAGCGACGTGTCGGCGAACCCGATTTTCAGGGGCACGGGCATCATGAAGTGCTCCGGTACGTCTTCCTGGCGCACCCGCAGCCGCAGGGTGTAGTGGCCGCCCTGGGCCGGCTCGGCGTGCCAGGAAAGGATATAGCTGGGGATGGCGGTGCCTTCGACCCACTCGTCGAAGAACCAGCTCATGTCCATTCCTACGTGCTGCTCGACCACCTTCTGAAAATCGCGCGTCGAGGCCCGGCGGCCGCGATACTGCCGATAGAAATCCCGCATCGTCGCGATGAAGGCGTCCTCGTTCATGGTGCGGAGGTCGATCAGGAGGTTGCGGAGCATGTGCAGCACCCAGGCGCCCTTATAATAGGCCATGAGCGTGGCGTCGCGGGGGTTCAATTGTACTGCGCGCCATCCAATGCCGATCGGCGGGGCGTCGTTGCGCCGGGCGCGGATCTCCCTGCGCCAGTGCTTGAGGTGCCTGAAGAACTTCTCGTTGTCGTGGAGGACGATCTGCATGTACCACAGGCCCGAGAACTCGGCGAACCCCTCTGACAGCCATCGGTCCCGGTATCCGGCGGGCTCGACGCCGATGCCCCA
>WNGK01010202.1_pt1 | contig 19767 bp, 18 predicted proteins | sample 5400601 | NCBI WGS metagenome assembly WNGK01 (sample SAMN13153376, study PRJNA577476) | soil metagenome | isolation source: 60 cm soil or saprolite under Garry oak tree replicate 1 | place: USA:California | collected 2016-06-15
ACAAAACATCCCGCTGATCTGTAAATCACCACAATCAGCAGGGAGTGACCCAAAGGGCTCACTCCCTGCTCAAAGGATAGCAGCATTTCTCATCCAAGTCTAGAGAGTCAGCTTGCTGTTTTACCAAGGGCCCTGGTTATAGCTTTTCCTATCTGTTTGATCATTTAGCGGCGAATATTCGGATTATCGTCGCCGTTGCGCTGTGGCCAGGGTTGTTGTGCTGGCGGCTGCATCTGCCCCCATTGCTGAGGCTGCGATGGAGATTGAGGCGGTGCCTGTCTCCACGGTGACGGCTCTGGTGCTTGTGGTGGCTGTGGCTGCCCCCACCCTTGAGATTGCGGCTGTTGCTGTTGGCCCCGGAATTGTTGCTGGGACGATACCTGTTGCGGCTGTTGCCAGGACTGAGACTGAAATTGCTGCATCCTGGAAGACTGTACGCTAGATTGCTGCTGTTGTAGAGCAGCCGCCCGAGCTTCGTTTGCCGCAAGCTCCTCACGCGCCTTGCGATCATTACGAATATGTCTCCATATGTAGAGCGCGACCAGAACCACCACGGCTATAAGAACAACTATGTCCAAACCATGGAAAACACTTCCGAGCGTGGATAGACTTCCACCCACTTTTCCTAACTCATAGCCTGCAAATGCCAGGATCAGGCACCATGGGAATGAACCCAGTACAGTGTAGATGCAGAATTTTACGAAAGGCGTTTCTGCTATACCGGCAGGTAGCGAAATGTAGGTTCGAACGACCGGTAGCAAGCGTGAGAAGAAGACGGTGGCACTGCCCCAGCGCTGGAAGTAACGGTCTGCCTTATCTGCGTCATGTTGCGAAATGAGCACATAGCGACCGTATTTGAGCATGAGGGGTCGACCGCCGCGATAGCCTATCCAATAGGCGACAATCGATCCAATCAGGCAGCCAATGGCACCGGCCAGAGCTACCAGTACAAGACTTACCACGGGATTCAGACCGGAGAGGATTTTATGATTGTAAACCATGATGCCGGCCAGAGGCATCACAATTTCGCTCGGTAGGGGAATACAACAACTTTCGATAGCCATGGCCAGCAGGATACCAACTAAGCCAGTCGTAACATAAAGATTTGTTATAAGTGTTGTCAGCGAATCAGTAAGATGTGTTAACAAAAAATTAGCCTCCTTCGCAAGCATAAGCCAGATGCTTTTGACGTATACTAACATACTTTACGAAAAGAGGCCAGTTTCTTAGTACGTTGGGAATTAGTTTTCTTGCTCTTCTTCCAAGGATTCCCTAAGTGAAGAGCGGCGCACGATGGGGCGTTCAATGAGTTGAGCCAGTTCATCGCGCAGTGGGTCATCCTCGTACATATAAGGGGGACGGCGAACGAGTGGATTTTTCAGGCTGCCCGTAATCGTATCCGGATTGCGCAGATGCTCTCCCATTTTAGGATTACGAGTAATCTTACCTGTCTCAGGATTCTTGCGAAGTGGACCGGTTTGCTCGAGACCGTCGCGAAGCCTATCTGTTTCGGTTTCGCGCATACGCAGCGAATCGGTCTGAGGATAGGGGTTAATAGTATCGTCATCTACAGATCGATAGCGGCGTGGACTGGTCTGCTGCGTACTATTGGCGTCGACGGGACGTCGCGTTCGAGTGGGAGAGATTTCTTGTTGCGAGAGTTGACGGGTAGGCCGGGGTACTCCTCCAGCACTTGGACGAACTTTCGAGGACTGAGAAGGACGAGCGTTAAGCCGCCTGGACATTGAAGTGGAAGTGGGAATATCGTCATCCATCTCACTATTTAGTTCCTGGGCCGCCTCAAGCCGGGCCGCGCGTAATGCTGCCGTCCGGTGTTTCGCCAATGAGTTTGACTGATTTCCTATATATGGCAAGCTGCCAGTAGGAGTGAGACGCTGCCCAGGCATTCTTGTACCATTTTCTTGAGCCGACAAGGACTGTGAGGGTCTTTGAGTGCCTTGAGGGTAATTCAGCGAACGTTGATTATACATGCCGTTCGCGGCTACCTGAGCATGACTTTGCCCTGCCGAGGGTAGACGGGGATAGGCAGGTGCCGGTACATTACGCGCTTCGGGTAACCGTCGTCGTGGCTCTATATACTGATCTTCTTCGGACGGCAGAACGTAGGCATCGGCTTCATATACCTCTGTATACTCATCGTCGTCATAGAGAACCATCTCCTCTTCTTGCTCCCGGCCCTGCACAACAAGCTGTTCATCGTGACGACGGGCCATGACGGTGAACAATGCCAGAGAGATGGGAATACTGAGAAGTAATGCCGCAAGCCCGCCAATTAATCCACCAAGCACCCAGGAGTTGAGAGTATTAGCAAAAGCAAGGACGATTGCTGCACCAATAAGAAGCACGAACGCTAAGGCAGCAGCTTTCATAAATATTGTTTCCTTTCTGCTCTACCTATTATAACTCGCAACGTCGCTGCTCAGGCCCAATTAGGATATTACACTGAAAAAGCTTAGGCTAGAGTAGAGTATATCAGATATGAGGCGAAACTACAAGCCATTTTTCGGTCAAAAACGGGCTTAGAAGAGGTAAATCAAAAAATTAGGGCAAAAGATGCTGTAGGGCTAAAACAATTGCCAGCCAAGAGGATGGGAAAAGAAGAGAATCAAGTGCATCGATGAAGCAGTCACATTTGCAAATGTGACTGCTTCATCGATGCACTTGATTCTCTTAATTGGAATTACGCGGCGCGGCACTGGCGGAAAATTGCAACAACCTTGCCCTGCTGTTCCTGGAAGAAGCGCTTCAAGGTGGCACGACCGCTATCCTGCTTGCGGGTGGCAACCACGATATCACCGTTTTCACAGGTGGTCTGTGGCTTAATTACGACATAGTCACCGTCACAAATATGATCTTCGATCATAGAACGGCCCTTGACAACGAGTGCGTAGGTACTCTGCTGTTCCAGTTCCCGGCCTACATCAAGCCGCAGCCCCTGCTCGGTCAGGACCTCAATGGGCTCGCCTGCGGCGATACTGCCCATGATAGGAATACCCCCGGACTGTTGGGAAAGCTTAATGCCACGACTCTTCTTTGACTCCCGAAGGATATAGCCCTTCTTTTCGAGCATAGAGAGGTGATAATCGACATGGCCGGTGCTGGCTATGCTCATCGCGCTGCCAATCTCGCGGTTGGTTGGCGGCATCCCCTCTCTTCGTATATAATTGACGATGAAATCGTATATGCGCTTCTGGATATCGCTTGTCTGGTCTGATGCCATATGCTATCTTCCTGCCTTTCTGCATGAGTTACATGCCTGCCTTTAGCCCTGCTACGAGAAAGTAGAACGGCTATTCAAATCATAACAAACATGTTCCCACAAGTCAAGCGTTTATTGAACGAATTTTCAGAAAATATTTTCGTAGGTACGAATAATGCTCTTTTTGGGAACGCGATGGCCTTTTCTGCGCAAAGACTTGGAATAGTGCTTATGTTTTGCTATACTTCATTAATAGAGAGATAGGAATAAAAGGGGTTGAATTGTTGTGTGGGAAGTGACCAGCTAGATGGTATCTATTTGCGCATCATGTTCAAAAGGGTGTACAATAGAGGCGTCGGAGACTCAACGAACCCCAGCGATGAAAGAGGGAGTCAGATAGATGATTGAGATGACAGTTGAAAGCGTGCGAATAAATTTACAGACATCGCAGCGAGTGGTCATCTTGAAAGCTACGAAGCAAGAGCGCTACTTGTTTATCTGGATAGCGCATGCCGAAGCATATGCCATTGCTATCGAACTTCAGGGGACGAGTTCGCCTCGCCCACTCACGCATGACCTGCTCAAGAACGTGATCAGTGATCTTGGAGCAAAAATTGTGAGTATCGTGATCTCGGATCTGATCGAAGATATCTTTTATGCGCGCATCGTTCTTGATGTTGACGGTCGGCATGTCGAAATTGATTCACGACCCAGCGATGCTATCGCACTGGCCGTGCGGGCAAAGACGCCGATTTTCGTCGAGGAGAGCGTGTTGGAGCGTGCAGGGGTAGCCCTGGAAACGAACGAGGAGCCGATTTCACCAAAGTCTGATCCAGGGAAAGAAAGAGAATCCGAACAGGATAATCTGGATGCGTACCGGGACTTTATTAATAGCCTGGATGTGCTGGACGAATTTGGAAAAGAATAAGCAGCATATAACAGAGATAGATACAGGCGAGAGGCGTTTCTGTTTTGTGCTTCGTGCTGAGAGACACGCTCAACGTGAGTGCAAAAGCGCCTTCAAGAAGCGCACAAGTATACGCGAAATCAACCCGTAAAGAAGGATGGCGAGGAGGACGAGCAGGTAGTTATAGAGTTCTGTGCCAGCGATCAACGGGACGTTCACATTTTGCAGAAGCAGGCGGAAAGGTAACACAAACACACTGCTGATGCTATAAATCAGCCCTACCCACCATATGCTGCTCGGCTGTCCCAGAAGCAATAGCACGACCCGCACAAGCAGCAACAATTGTACGAGTACGAAAAGCAGTCCCACTAATGCAGGGAAGGAACTATGTCGTGGTCTAGTGCGTCTTTTCTGCCCAGGCTGCTCAATATTAGCAGGTTGCACCGGGTATACTCCTCCAGGAGGGCGATTATTGCGGCTATACGCAGATGCGGCGGGCAAAAATGGATATGCAGGTGATATTTTTGATCGGCCGGATGAGCCTGGCGCGAGAAAGCCATTGGAATGCTGTGGTGGAAAAGGCTGCTCGTCCGGCTGAGGCACAGGGATTGTTGTTCCGCCAGGTGCATGTGTTGTGGATGAGAAAGGCGTCAGGACCACTTGCGCCATCGGTTCTGTAGGCTGGTTATGTTCATCGAATTCCTCAAAATGTATATCTTTGGGTTGCTTTCTTCCCATATTTCTTATTCTCCGCTAGAGGTGCAATTCATTGCGCCCCTCCATCGTTTCCTATAATTCTTTATGACAGAATAGTACTATTGGTGTCAAGCCTATTGATAACGAAGTAGTAAATCATCGTATGTTTCGCGCCGCTCCATTACCTGCACGCTGTGCTCATCAATGAGTAGTACGGTCGGGCGGGGGACAAGGTTGTAATTGCTGGCCATGGGCAAGCAATACGCCCCCACTCCTGGTAATGCCAGCAATTCGTTCTCGTGCATATATGGCAACATTATATTATCGATAAGCACATCGCCCGATTCACAATACCGGCCCGAGATACAGACTGTCTCCTCGGCCTGTGCATAAGCGCGCTCGACGGCAAACGCTGTATAGCGTGCCCCATAGAGCGCAGGGCGAATGTTATCAGCCATTCCACCATCAACGAACAGGTAGGTAATGCCTCCCGGTGTGAACTTTCGGGCACCAATACGATAGATCGCTACGCCTGCACGTCCAATAATTGAGCGACCGGGTTCGATGATTAAGGTTGGGGCAGGAAGAACATGCTCGTCACAGGCAAGTTCTTGCTCCATCGTCGCTTGCAAAGCTTGTGCCAGTGCTTCGATACCAGGAGTAGATGGCTGACCGGGTTCATCGATTGCCCATCCACCGCCGGGGCTGATTTCCTGGGGCCACCAATGCGTCTCATGATATACATCCCTTGCAAGCGTAATGAGCCGTTGCAGGCATTCGATATAAGGGCGAGTCTCTCGCAACATTGTGCCACTATGCGCATGCAGGCCCAGCAGTTGCAACTCTCCATCGTGCAGAATACGTAGGATGGCAGCGCGGGCCTCGCCATTACTCAGTGGGAAACCAAACTTGGAGGCCGCGTGGCCTGTTTGCAGATAACGATGCGTAACAGTATCGATATCGGGGGCGACCCGTAACAAGACGTTGGGACGAGACTCGCTTTCTCGCGCAAGCAGCGTAAGATGTTCCAATTCGCTCCAATTGTCAAGCACAATGCGTCCGACACCCAGTTTTAATGCCAGCCGTAACTCATCTTCGGATTTGTTGTTGCCATGGAATGAAATTTGCTGCATCGGAAAATCGGCGCGTTGAGCCAGCATCAACTCGCCACCGGAGACAACATCCAACCCCATTCCCTGCTCGGCCACCAATCTGGCTATCAATGGGGAAAGATACGCTTTGGATGCATAAAGAATATGTACTGGAGAGGCATGGTAACACTCGTGAAAAGCCTGCATGTAGCGCCTACAGGCATTAAGGATGGTTACTCGATCAAAGATATACAACGGTGTTCCGTAGTGTCGAGCCAGATCGGGTATAGAATGTCCGGCTATATGAAACGCCCCCTGTGAAGAGAAAGCAGATGTATTGGGCAGTAGATGAAATAGATGAGACAGAGGATTTGTTTGTGTTGACATATCAAACTGTTCCTTCTTATGTTCGTTTTTTAAATAATTTACCATGAGTAGGGTGAACGTTCAAGTATGCGAATCAGTTGTCCCCCGCAGCTTGCCTAAAAACAGTTCATACGCGCACATTGGCGTCAGGGCTACACGAATACTAGCCTGCTATGTTAAAATAAGGCAATACCAGAAGTAGATGAAGAGGAGAGCTTTCAAAATAATGACTCAAACAGATAATCGTTCGCAGGAGCAGAAAACCAGTGCTATTGCTCGTGTACCGCGCTTGCGTTTCGCGCCAAGCCCCACGGGCTTTCAGCACATTGGCGGATTCCGTACAGCGCTGTTCAGCTGGCTTTATGCTCGTCACACCGGAGGCGCATTTATCCTGCGCATTGAAGATACAGATATCGCTCGCACAGTAGAAGGATCGGTTGATTTTCTCTTAGGTGGATTTGAGTGGCTCGGCATGGATATCGATGAGGGGCCTGTGGAGGGGGGAGCTTACGGTCCATATTATCAGACGCAGCGCAAGGCACTCTACCAGCAGTATGCTCACCAGCTGATTGCATCGGGGCATGCCTATCGCTGTTATTGCACGCCGGAGCGACTGGCCGAGATGCGTAAAGAGCAAGAGGCTCAGAAATTGCCGCCGCGGTATGATCGGCGCTGCCGCTATCTGAGCGAAGAGGAACGTGCAGCCAATGAAGCCGCCGGGCTGAAATGGGTGGTGCGTTTCGCGATGCCACTCGAAGGTGAGACAGTCGTACATGATGAGTTGCATGGAGATATTGTTTTCAAGAATTCCGATCTTGATGATACCGTGATCCTCAAATCGGATGGTTTGCCGACCTATCACCTGGGACATATTGTCGACGATCATTTAATGGATATAACGCACGTGCTGAGAGGCGATGACTGGATTCCTAGCGCCCCACGCCATGTACAAATTTATAAAGCTCTGGGATGGGAGATCCCGCTCTTTTACCACCTGCCGAATGTGCTGGGCAAAGATAAACGAAAACTCAGCAAGCGCCATAATGCACCGGCCTGGACAGAACTGAAACAACAGGGGTACCTGCCGGAGGCAGTGTTTAACTTTCTGGCGCTGCTCGGCTGGTCGTATGATGATAAAACCGAGCTTTTCACGCGCGAGGAATTGATCAGAGTATTCACGCTGGATCGTATTGGCATCGCAGGTGGTATCTATGACCCTGAGAAGCTGACCTGGATGAACGGGGTATATATCCGGCAGTTGCCGTTGGATGAACTGACACGGCGCACACTCCCTTACCTGGAGCGTCCAGAAATTGAGGGCGGGCTACCGGATAGCATTCAGCGTCCCCTTGATCCTGTATATACATCTCGCGTTCTGAGCCTGGAGCAGGAGCGATTGAAGACTTTAGGTGAAGCCGCGCACGCCGTTTCGTTTTTCTACACTGAAGATCTGACTTATGACACGCCATTGCTGATTCAGAAAGGCATGGACGCTGCCAGTACACGTGATGCATTACTCCAGGCATATAATGTGCTGAGCAGGGTTGAGGAATGGGAACACACGGTGATCGAGGCTCCTATGCGCGAACTGGCAATAGAGCTTAACCTGAAACCGGGACAACTTTTTGGCTCAATCCGCGTGGCAATCAGTGGGCGCACCGCTACTCCACCGCTTTTTCAGATGATGGAGGTGCTGGGCCGCGAGCGAACGTTGAGACGCATTGACCAGGCAATTGCCCGGCTCGCCTGATGCATAAACATAAGGGAAACCTCCATGACTCAGAGAGATTATATCCTCCGACTGGCGGAAGAGATTGGCAGAGCCTTTGCCCAGATTCTTTATCACAAGCAAATAAAGGATTTTTCAGGGGCGCTGAACTTTATTGATGAACAATACAAGCAGACGCTCGGCATGGGCGCCGGCTTTATTCATTCCGTCCCAGAGGAGACGTTGCTGGCGATGCTCACATCATTGGGAACATTAAACACCGAAAAGTGCTGGCTGCTGGCTACATTGTTGAAAGCAGAGGGTGAAATCTACGAGGAGCAAGGCAACGATGATGAAAGCTATTACTGTTACTTGAAATCCTTGAATCTGTTTCTGGAGGTTCTCTTGCTTGATGGCAACATCAGCGATGTGGACTACGTTCCTGAATTAGAGGGACTGCTCTACAAGTTACATGATTATGAACTACCGGCAACGACGGAACTGAAGCTGCTCCAATATTACGAGAATACCGGCAAGTTTGCGAAGGCCGAAGATATACTTTTCGAGATGCTGAACACCGATGCTCCTGAGAAAGCAGTTATTCAACGGGGCATCGCCTTTTATACGCAACTGAGAAAAAAGAACGATACAGTGTTGAGCGCGGGCAACTTTTCACGCGTCAAGGCCGAAGAGGGTTTAGCGAGATTAAAGGGGTTGCAAAGCTAGACAAAAAGCCTTTGATTGATTACACTTACTTAATACATGCTTTACAATTATTTAACCCAACCCACGATAGAAAGTAAGTGTGATCAATGTCAGCTACCCGCTCTCGGGAAATCTTTCTACCTCGCAGAGGTAAACAAGTGTCATCAGTAAAATCTCCCCAGGTTGTACGATCAACGGTTGTCGATACATGGCGCTGGCTCTGGCCGGATATGCTGATGCGTATCCTGCCACTCGGAGCGATCCCTTTTCTTTATATTGCCGTTCTTCACCTTCCACTCTCTTTTTTAGGGCTGACACTACATAATTGGCCTCAACAACTGTTGCTTGGCATTGTCATCGGCATCCCGATGGTAGCCTTTGCTATAACATATCGGACGTGGATTGTTGGTCCCTGGTTCCGCTGGCCTACATTGAGCGATCACGCGTTCCAGGGCTTTTTCTACCTCGTTATTAATGGACCGGTCGAAGAATTATTTTTTCGGGGCTTTCTGCTGGCAGCTGTGACGCAGTGGACAGGCTGGATCGGATGGGGATGGCTGGTAAGCACGGTCGTCTACACACTCTATCATCGCCTGGGCAAGTGGAACTGGCGCAGTGTTGGAGGGGTTGGACTGGCGGGATTGGTTTTCAGCCTCCTATATGTGGCCCAACCGGAGCCACGTTCACTGTTGGCCGTGGTAATTGTACATGGATTGACAACCTGGGGTTTCCTGAGTCTAGGCGATGAGGCAATGTACAGAAGGTGGAAACGTAAGCAGGGATAATAGCCGCATGAGAGGCAGTTCCGCCAGGGCCGGCCCTGCCTCTCATGCGGCTATTTTACGTCGTCACTACACCAGGCAGGGCGGCCAGGTAATAGCCAACACCAACTTTGGTGAGAATATAGCGCGGACGGGTAGGATCGACTTCCAGTTTGCGGCGCAGGCGGTTGATGTTCACCTGGAGCATATGGCTCTCGCCAAGGTATTCACCGCCCCAGACATGCTCAAGCAACAAATCTTGCGTCAAGACGCGTCCCGCATTCTGCGCAAGGTAGGCAAGGATGCGGTACTCCGTTGGAGTGAGCGTGATCTCCCGGCCTGCCATTTTTACCAGGTGCTGGGAATAGTCAATCTCCAGGTCACCGATGGTTGCAGTCGCCTGCAGACCTTGCGAACTGTCCTTCGCCGTGAACTGAGTACGTCGCAACACCGCACGTACACGAGCCAAAAGTTCGTCTACACTAAACGGCTTGGTCAGATAGTCATCTGCCCCCAGGTCGAGTCCCCGAACTTTGTCCTGATCCTGCCCACGAGCGGTTACAATGATGATTGGAACAGTCGAGAATTCACGAACGCGGTGGCAGACAGTAAAGCCATCCAATTTGGGCATCATCACATCAAGCAGCACGAGATCGGGCACCTGCTGATCAATCTGAGTCAATGCTTGCTGACCATCGCTGACCGCAATCACATCGTACCCCTCTAACTGCAGGTTGCGCGTCACAAGGCGCAGCAACTGCGGATCGTCATCCGCAGCCACAACTGTTGTTTTTTTCGCAGGCATAGTTTACCATCCTTCTATATCTAGTAAATATTGCAAGTTATGCATTTACTTCTTGTAATGGAAGCAACACATGGAAAATGCTACCTCCCTGATCTGGACTTTCTGCCCAGATCATTCCACCGTGCATCTCGACAATGTGCCTACTAATAGCCAGACCCAATCCGAGGCCATTGACCTCCCGTGTGAGACGCATATCGACGCGATGGAAACGATCGAAGATGCGCTCAAGATGCTCAGTGGGAATGCCGATCCCCGCATCGATCACACAGATTTCCAGCATACGAGGTAGCACATTATTCAATTGATGGGCTTCTTCCCTGCTAATGATACTCAAGCTACCAGGCACCTTATCCGGCACGGCCGGACAGATGAGTACCGTGATCGTCCCACCGTCGGGCGAATATTTGATAGCATTTTCCAGCAAATTATCGAGTACCTCCCTTAAACGGCGTGGGTCTGCCAGAATTAACGGAACGGCAGAAGCCGGCATGCCATCGAACTTTTCGACACGCAGCATAAAGCGAAAACGGTCTGGATGCTGAGTTACTACTCGTTGTTCAGCCGCGGTCATGGCTTCTTGAGCAAGGCGAGCCACATCGACCGGGGAACATGCAAGCCCAATGGCCTTTGTGTCTAATTGCGACATTTCCAGTAGTCGCTCAATGATGATTTCCAGGCGGTCGCTGGCCTCGTTGATAGCCAATAAAAACTGATGCCGCTCCTCTCGTGAAAGACGACGTTCGTGACGCAGGAGCGTTGCCGCATAACCCTTAATCGAGGCCAGTGGACTGCGCAATTCATGGCTGACGGTCCCCAATAATTCAGCTTTGAGGAGTTCCATCCCCTCAAGAGCCTCTTGCATGGCAGCATGCTCCAGTTCATGCACTCGTTCGGCCAACAGCAAATTCACGATGACCGCTCCTGCACCATCAGCAACACGCGGCAACAGGATGTGCGCCTGTTCGATAGCTACACTGCGGGCTCTATCTTCCGTGTCATCCCAGCTCACGAGTAATAATGCTTCCAGGGGATGTGCGCTCCCGCTTGATGATAATTCGGGTAAAGCCTCTAATTCGCCCGTTTGCAAATGCCTGTTCTCCAGCATCAACAGGCCTACCGGCAACCGGTAGGTGACGCTGCGTTGCAACTCAGGCCCAGGCTGCCCATTCCCACTAGTTGATGGTGAGACATTCATAAGTATATAGGAATCTTCTTCACCTATGCCAAGCAAAGCTAACACGCGCACATCATTCTCGTGTAAGGAAGAGGGTAAGTAATACTGGCCCGGCTCCAGATTACGCTGTGTGTCGAGCAATAAAGCACCATGTTGGGCACCAAAGAGCGCGAGCAGACGCTCAAGCATAGCACTGGCAATGATGTCTGTACTTTGTCTGTCTGCCGCAGTTCCAGCACGTTGTGCTAATCGAGCCAGATCTTGCAATACTGTTGATAGCTCAGATGCCTGAGAATCTGGCCGGGATATGTCCTGTATTCCCATATTCCTCCTACGATTCAAAGCTTTTTATTGCCAGGGTTATCTTGCTGCCATTCCCAGCAATGCACAGTTCTATTCTTCCAGGTCTATGACTACACAAACCTCTTATACGTGGTAAAACATATTGCAATGCAATTGTTTGCCGGGCTAGACGCTTGTGTTTTATTATAAGACATAGACTTTCACATTCAAATCACGGAAATGACTCTCGTATCACAATTTCATCACAGAGACAGGTGGGATATTCCTCAGTGTTGAGGAATGTCCCACAAAGCCCTTTCCCAGGTGGGAGAGGGCTTTGTTTGTGCAAGCAGAACGTCACGTTTTCCATATCTTATGCGTGCTAGCTATTAGTTGTAGACAAAGGCATAAGGAGAGAAAATGAGGAGATATTGTTGGAGAGAGGTCTATGAACACGATACAGGGATGGAGTAATAAAGCATATACAGCTTGAGGGTAATTTGAATATACCCGACAATCCTCGCGGTATAGTGTTATTCGTGCATGGGAGCGGGAGTAGCAGGTTCAGCCCGCGCAATCAATTTGTGGCCCAGCAGTTGCACCGGGCCGGGTTAGCGACGCTCCTGATCGATCTACTTACGCCACGTGAGGAGGAAGAGGACCGCTATACCGGCCATTTACGTTTCGATATTCAGTTGCTCAGCAGGCGCGTTGTGGCAGCAACGGACTGGCTTTCACTACAACCTGCTACCCAGAACCTCAAGATCGGTTACTTCGGTGCAAGCACTGGTGCCGCAGCCGCGCTGGTAGCAGCGGCGGAACGCCCTCTTGCCGTCGGCGCAGTCGTTTCACGCGGTGGTAGACCTGATCTCGCCAGTTCATTCCTTCCCGCGGTGCAGGCCCCTACATTGCTTATCGTCGGATCGAAGGATACGCAGGTGATCGAGCTGAACCGCATGGCATTTTCGCTCCTGAAATGTGAAAAGCGCCTCGAGATTATTCCTGGGGCATCTCATCTCTTCGAGGAGCCAGGTACGTTGGAAAAGGTGGCAGAGCTGGCAAGTGAGTGGTTTACGCGCTACCTTACGGCTTGAAAGACGGAATCCGTAGGGGCCAGATTTATCGCTTCGCTCGGCTAACGATTCTTGCACGAGAGGATTAGAACTCTTCTGACTGCGAGCCCTTTTCAGGTGGATTACTTGTTACCTCGCATTCGGGGCGCGGTTCAACATAGTTCTCACAACTTTCGTTATGGCAACCACCACAGTTCTGACAGAGTGACTGCCCACATGCTTCACACATGCTATCCAACCTTTCTAAAAGAAAAACGATGGAAACAGCAACCGAGTTCCTGTTGCTTTATCCAGACACATTCATTTGCTACGTGGATTACTTCCTCACGAAGAGGATGCCAATAGCGGCGAGTAAGAAGAAGAACGAAGCTGTGCCAAAGACGAGTTGGTAGCCTATCACTGTCTGTCCCGCCCCGGCGGCCACATTGATAATCACACTACCCAGTATGGGAGCAGCTATGGCTGGCAGCGTTCCCGAGGCATTCCACACGCCCAGGTCCTTGCCTGCTTTTTCCATGCAGGGCAGCACATCGATGGACAAGGCCCAATCCACGCTTGAATACGCGCCATATCCCAGCCCGAAGAAGATGCCCAACGGCCAGAGCCATGCCATAAGTGTGTTTGGGAAAATCACAAACGCCAGGGTAGCCAGGCTCATGAACAGAGTAGCCACACATACCACCGGAGCGCGCCGCTTGATACGATCCGAGAGTATGCCCGATACTACTCCGCTCACTACCGCACCGCCTAACGCCAGAATCGCTACGACGCCCGTTACCTGGACAAAATTGGCGACATGCTGCACCCGAGCAAAGTAGTACTCGATATAGGTCATGAATAGGGCCAGCCCTAGCATAAGAGATGCTCGTGTCAGGAACACCATCGTAAAATTGAAGTTGCGCCAGGGGTCTATCCAATCATGAAGGAAGTGGAAAGCGAACCTGCGCAGCGTTTCCTGCGTCCTCGCGGCAGATTCATGTTTATGCACGAGCAATGGGATTTCGCGCACGCCAAACACCGTTATCAGCAAGCCCAGCAGCACCAGGAAAGCCGTTATCGCATAATAAATGCCTGCATTGGAGCGGATCATACTTGCATTATAGGCATGCTGGCTCACACCACCAAGCAGCCATGCTGCAAGTCCAAGTCCTACTACATTGCCCAAGATCGTCATGCCGCCCACATAGCCCGCCGTTTCTCCTCGTTGTTCCTTTGATACATGATCTGGCACCAGGCTTTGATAGGCAGGGGTCAGAACATTTTTCCCTATCAGCAGGAGCGAAAGTCCAACCAGAAATATCACCATACTACTGGAATCTACGAGCAAGGGGGTACTCATCAGCAAGAGCAAACCACCTATCGCAATATAGGGGCGGCGGCGTCCAAAACCACCACATGTCCGGTCGGAAAGTGTTCCGATGGCAGGGGGCATGAACAACGAAATGACGGACGCTGCCACCATGAGCCAGCTTAGAAACAATACTTGCTGAGCACTCCCTACCTGGCTCGAAGATATAAAAAGTACAATCTGCGTAGGAATAACAATGGGCAGGAGCGCTGCCGATTGCGCATTCAGACCAAACCACAATACGTTTAAAGTCAACTGTTTACGAACAGAGAGTCGAGCAACTTTCACCCGCTACACCATCCTCTAGAGGCACATTCACTAGCTTTTTAAGAACACCTTGAGCCGCTGCGCTCTCCCTCGCATTGAAGGATAGGCTTCCACTTCATCGACGCGAGTCTAATCGCATCATATTCTACAGGTAAATCTAATCTTTTTTTACTTCCTCAAGGGGCGCTAGAAAGGCCTCTAGCGCACTTACCTCCACTATTGCCCTTGGGATAGATATAGTACTTTTTACCTCTTCTTCTTGATACAAAGAGGTAACCTACTGTATATGACACGCCAGGTATGGTTTATTTGTTTCTTGCCTGGCGCTTATACTTAAATATACGTACTCGAAAGAGTTACAAGTCTAAGTAATTCTAAGGCAGTTGCAATATATCATACTTGCAGAAGCGGCGGAAGCATCATGTTACACTCTCACCACTCTACCAGGTGTCGCACCGGTGTGCTGTCCCATCCTGATAACTCGGTTACCGTTGACCCACACGTCACGAATGCCCGTAGAGAGTTGGTGTGCATCCTCAAACGACGCCTGGTCCATCACGGTTTCAGGATCGAAGAGTACTATGTCGGCGTAGCATCTCGGGCGGAGCAGGCCCCGGTCGTGCAGACCAAGCCGTGCAGCGACGGCTCCGCTCATCTTGCGGATTGCGTCCTCCAGCGTCAATATCTCGTCTTCGCGCACATACTTCGCCAGGATGCGTGGGTACGTCCCATATTCGCGTGGGTGTGTTGGACCCAGCTCCTTTGCCCAGGAGGGGTCTACGCCTCCAGCGTCCGTCGAGATCTTCACCCAGGGCTGCTTTAGTCCCAACGCGACATTCGTCTCGTCCATGCAAAAGTAGATGGTAAAGATGCGTTGTTGTTCGGAGAGCAGTAACTCAATCACGGTATCAAGCCAGTCCTGGCCTCGCATGGCTGCGATTTCCGAGAGCCGCATGCCTGCATATTGCAGGTTCTCATGTTGCTCGAATCCGACAGGCATAACGCCTTCAGGTCCTGTGCTGTGCGCCATCGCCTCCCAATCGCCTGATGGCGTAAGCACCTCGGCGCGAATCCGCCTTTGTACTTGCGGATCTGCCAGAGTCCATATCTACGCCGCTCTCACGTGCCGTCCGTATGCGCTCGATAGCCGCTGGCATCTTGTGCCAGTTGTGCTTCCCCATCGCCTTCAAATGATAGATCTCGACGGGCAAGTTTGCCTGTCGACCGATCTCTACCGCCTCATCAATCGCTTCCAGCAGGCGTTCACCCTCCGAACGCATGTGAGTGACATAAATGCCCCCGTACCGGCTCGCCACCTTCGCAACCTCGATAAGTTCATCTGTCGAGGTATATGTATCGGGAGGATAAATAAGGGCATAGGAGACGCCGAATGCTCCATCCTCCATTGCTTCTGCCATCACACGTCGCATCATCTCCAGCTCATCAGGCGTGGGCGCACCCATGTCCCGTCCTTTCACAAACTCGCGCAGTGTCCCACCACCCAGGAAGGTACCGATATTTGGAGAAACGCCCCGCTCGACCATGGCATCCAGCCAGTTGCTCAAATGCCTCCAGCTTTTCGCACGTTCGGCCCATTCACCGATGAGAACTCGTCCCTGTTGCGAAAGGTCCAGGAAAGGGTCATCGATGCGCCCACCAACCGGGGCCGGGGTCCATCCCTCACCCATGATCTCGGTTGTAACCCCTTGTGTTATCTTGGAGAGGGCGCGTGGATCGTGCATCAGCGGAATGTGCGAGTGGCTGAGGATGTCAATAAAGCCGGGGCAAGCTACCATGCCCGTCGCGTCTACCACCTCGCGGGCTACCTCCGCAGGAATGTGTCCAGGCGGAACAACTTCTATGATGCGATCCCTGTGAATGGCAATATCCCCATAGAACCAGGGATTGCCGGTCCCGTCCACGATTTTTGCTCCGCGGATCAAGGTGTCAATAGTATTTATTGTCACGTATCAAGCTCTCACTTTCATCTTGTAATGCTATGACCTTCAGGGCTATTCCCATCAAGACGGCTCCGCCACAGAGATGATAATCCCATCATTCTATGTGGTCCAGCATAAAAAGAATGCCTTGCAGAGATTACGCACATTTGCTATATTCATCCATGTCGGGTAATTAGATTATAGTTGCTTGGACCGTTACCAAATATGACATTTGGCTCCGGCTTACGCGTTCAGCTACGGCGGTTTACCCAACAGCGGACTCGCCGGCAGGATGCACTACGGGCACCCTATGCATCTCTCGCATGCGAGAGATGTTCAGACTTGAGATGGATCCAAGAACGCCTCTGGTGGATCCCAGAAGCTCAACTGGACAGGAGGATCAGCATGCTCGATCCTCTGTTGCTGCTGCTGCTTCCACACATCATGTCGCTTCAAAAGGAGCGCCTTGACCTCCCTTTTGTCGCGGCAAGCCGCCAGTTCCCTATCCCCCCAGCGTCCTGCCAGCGTCACCGCGGCCTTGTGGTCCGCATGGTCCTCATACCCACAGACCACACACTTGAAGGTTTTCTGATTGGGCCGATTGGCGCGATCCACAAAATGGCAGCGGGGGCACTCCTGGGAGGAGTACGCGGCCCAGACGGTGTGCGCCGCCATCCCCCGTTGGGCAGCAGCCCAGGCCAGCTGCTCTGGGATGTGCGCTAAATTGGAAGCATACAGATACGCGTTCATCGACCTTGCTTTGAAGCGCATCGAGGCCACATTGAGGTCCTCATAAATGAGTCTGGCATCCGGGTGATCGGTGATCAGCTCGTTGACGGCCCGGTTGATCTCTTGCTTGACATGACGGCTCAAGCGTTGCCCGGTGGCCGAACTCGTCGAAGGGAGCTTGTCCGCAGAGGCGCCCTTCTTTTCCAAACAAGCTCGCAGTTTCGCCTTGCGCCGCCTTTTTTCGCGATCCCGCTTGTGCTGCCGGGCCATCTTGCCATGAAAACTGCCATATTCTTTGTTCGTGGAGGTGGTGATGAAATGGGCAATACCCACGTCCACGCCGACCACTGGGGCAGAGGGCTCAGTTTGAAGAGGAACGTCCTCATCACACGAGAGCGTCAGCCACCAGACCCCATTGCGCTTGTGGAGCGTCGTGGACGTATTGATAGTACGCTCTTTGAGCACTTGCTTGTGATAGGAGGCGAGTTTGACCGGGACCCGAAGCGGGGTGCCTTTGTCTAAGGTGGATACTCGGAGCCAGTAGTCGAAGGTAGAATCTTTTGATTGCTCTACCACCACCACATTGGCATTGGCCTGAATGACTGGCACTCGCAGCACGGGCACATTCCATTCGTTCCAGGTCGGTTCTTTTCTTTTGAAGGCTGACATCCGGTCTTCTGCCTCGGCTTTGGCCTTCGCCTGGACGTAATCAGCCACGTCTTCCAGGTAAGCCTGATAGGCGTTCTCTCGATTGGTCCGCCAGGATTTGGCGATGCCTGCGGCCTGCTGCATGGCGACCCGATGCAAACGGTCGGATAGCTCGCTCTCAAAAACGGGGTCCCCATATTTGTCTGGAGGCGTCTCAGCAGTACAGAACAGGATGACGTATCGCTGACAGATCGGGAGATAGGCGGCCATCATCTGATCTAAGGCAGCAAGCTTGCCAGGATTGGCTTCGATGAGGCGAATATGCGTCACGGCGCGGGTGATTGTCCGCTTCGTCCTCTGTTTGTGCCTGCGTTTCTTTTTGTCTTCTTGTGTTTGGCACGTCTGCGGCCGTATAACCTGGCGCAGAAGCTCGTGATAATCGCGACAAAGTCGCCCATCAGATCATCCTGGGCCGTGTCGGCGGTGTTGACGACCACCAGCTCCCGGTCTTGCATCGCCAGCAACGTGTGAATGTAAGTCACTCCGAAGCGGGATGCTCGATCCTTATGCTCTACAACAATCCGCTGGATCTCTCGGTTCGCTAACAACGCCAGAAACTTGGGGCGTTGGTCATTGATACCACTGCCACACTCTTTCACGACTTTGGCGACTGACCAGCCTTGTGCGTTGCACCAGCTAATCAGCCGTTCGGCTTGGGTGTCGAGGTTCTTCTTGTTCTCGCTGGAAGACACCCGCACATAAACAGCCACGAGATGACCAGGCCGATGATGCACCACGGCCTTTTCAACAGGCTCCTCGATGATCACCGTGCCCGTAGGCAGTTGGTAGCCAGCGATCTGGCCTCGTTTAAACAGCCGGTAAGCCATATTGTAGTGGATTCCAAGCTTTTTGGCGTAGCTCGACAGCTTCAGAGATACAATATACTTTATAAGATAGCATTTTGCAAGAGATAGTAATATTTGGTAGGAATCAGTAGCAAAAGAGGCCAGCCTTTCTCAATACTTTCTGTGAGAACATAGTCTTACTTGCAGCGAGGTCGGCATGAACAGAAAAGAGCGGGTCCTTGCAGTGTTTTTCCACTCTTCCAATGGCACAGCTTGCTTTTTTCGCGAATATATCACATCATTTTACTATACTCTTGAGATAAGAGCAGAAATGCCTCTTCGTTCCGAGATATGGGGGTACGTGAAAGAGATAGCTACCGCACTATGTCTCATACAAAGCAGACTAACCGTATCACTCCTGCGTCGAGAGAGACGCTCATTCGTATGCTTGAGACGCTTCCTGATGCCTTGTTTGTCGTCGATGACGCCGATACCATTGTGTATACCAATGCGCGCGCGCAGGTCATCACCGGAGCCACACGAGAGGATGTGTGTGACAATTCCTTGTGGCGCTGCGCTCCACAACTGGTGAGCACGTCGCTCTATCAAGCCGTGCTCAAGACCAGACAGACCCGAGAACCGACTGAAGTGGAGTATCGTTCTCCCATGACCCGGATCTTGCTGCACGTGCAGCTCGCTCCGACGGTTGGGGGGCTCACCTTGCAGTTCCACGAGATGAAAGAACCAGCCCGACGCCAGGAGATGTTTCCTACAAGCCAGCCGCTCTCCGTTGCTATTCTGGAGGGGTTGCATGCCGGCATCGGGGTTCTGACGCCCGAGGGGATCGTGTTGGAGATCAACGAGGCCCCGTTAGACGACGCGCACATGCGACGCGAGGAGGTGATCGGCAAACCGCTGGCCGAAACCCCCTGGTGGTCCTTTTCTCCTGCCAGCCAGGAGCAGGTACGCGCCGCCATCGCGCGAGCCAGCACGGGAGAAACGGTCCGTTTCGAGACCCTGGTTCGCCCGCGGGAAGGGATGTTCCTTCACTTTGAGGTAGTGATCACCCCGCACGTGAATGCGGACCACCACATCGAGTATCTCGTCATGGCCGGCATCGACATCGGCGCGCGCAAGCGAGCCGACGGAGCAATCCATGCCCTGATCGATGCCATCCCCCAGTTGGTCTGGACCGGGCAACC
>WNGK01009581.1_pt1 | contig 19765 bp, 12 predicted proteins | sample 5400601 | NCBI WGS metagenome assembly WNGK01 (sample SAMN13153376, study PRJNA577476) | soil metagenome | isolation source: 60 cm soil or saprolite under Garry oak tree replicate 1 | place: USA:California | collected 2016-06-15
ACGTGGTTTTCTAAAGGGTGCGGCGGCGGGCGCGGCGGCGCTGGTGGCGAAAGCACCGGCTGCAATGGCTCAGCAAGCGGTAGCAGCCCGTCCTGCTGCGGTGGCGCCGAATAGTGCGCAGTTGGCAGCCGAGGTAGCCCCTCCCCTACCCGTGGACGCGCGGATTGTCGAAAATCCGGGGTCGGACTTCATGGTGGACGTGCTCAAAGCGCTCAACTTCGAGTACATCACGACGAACCCGGGCTCCAGCTTCGAAGGGCTGCATGAATCCATCATCAATTACGGCAACAACACAAAACCTGAACTGCTCACCTGTTGCCACGAAGAGGCTGCAGTCGCGATGGCGCATGGGTACGCCAAGATCGAAGGTAAGCCGATCATGGCGCTGCTCCACGGCACCGTCGGCCTGCAACACGGGTCGATGGCGATCTATAACGCCTACGCGGATCGCGTGCCGATCTTTCTCGTCATCGGCAACCACATGGACTCGGCGGTGAGGAGCGGCGGCGTCAACTGGTATCACAGCGCGCAGGACATGTGCGCCATGGTTCGCGATTTTACCAAGTGGGACGACAATCCTGCTTCGCTCCAGGCGTTCGCCACGAACTCCGTGCGTGCTTACAAAACGATGATGACGCCACCAATGGGACCTGTAGCTATCGTCTGCGATTCGGGATTGCAGCTAGATCCGAATACCCACAAGAACCTGCGTATTCCGAAACTCGCGACGTCTACGCCGCCAAGCGGCGACATTAGTGCCGTCAGAGACGCTGCAAAAATGCTGGTCGCGGCGCAGAATCCACGCATCAATTGCGGGCGGGCAGCGCGCACGCCGAACGGAATGAAGCTGGTCACTGAGCTCGCGGAGGTTTTGCAGGCTCCGGTCAACAACGGCGGCGAACGCATGCACATTCCGAATCGCCATCCGCTCGCCGGCAATGGCACGGGCCAGCCTGACCTGGTCTTGAATCTTGAAGTGCAGGGTGGCGGCGGTGGCGGTGGAAACGCGAAGCTGATCAGCATCACGGCTCTTGACCTCTTCATGAAGAGCAACCTCCAGGATTTCCAACCATACGTGCCGGCGGATCTCGCTATTGCGGCCGACGCGGAAGCCACACTGCCTCTTCTCATCGAAGAATGTAAACGTCTGATCACAGCCGACCGCCGGCGATTCCTCGACGATCGTGGGGTTAAGGTTGCGGAGGCGAATCAAAGGGCTCGGCAGCAGGCAAGGGAAGAAGCCCGATATGGTTGGGATTCAAGCCCGGTCAGCCTTTCCCGTCTTGCGGCAGAGTTGTGGCCCCTCGTCAGGAATGAAGACTGGGCCCTCGTCGGATGGCAAGGCTTCATCGGCAATTGGCCAGACCGGCTCTGGACCTTCGACAAGCATTACCAGTACATCGGCGGCCAAGGCGCCGGCGGTATCGGCTACAATGCGCCGGCAGCGGTCGGCGCAGCGCTCGCCAACAAAAAGTATGGCCGGCTTTCGATCAACATCCAGACGGATGGCGATCTAAACTTCTCGCCCGGTGTGTTGTGGACAGCGGCGCATCACAAAATCCCGTTGCTGATCATCATGCACAACAACCGCGCCTACCACGCTGAGGTCATGTTCGTACAACGGATGGCCAGCCAGCGGAATCGTGGAATTGACCGGGCCCACATCGGTACAACGCTCCGGGAGCCGAACATTGACTACGCAAAGATGGCCCAGACCTACGGCATGTACGGTGAAGGCCCGATAACCGATCCCAAGGACCTTGCGGCGGCATACAAGCGCGGACTCGAACGAGTGAAACGTGGTGAACCGGCGCTGATCGACGTGGTCACGCAACCCCGGTAGTGAAACTTGTCATGTCCCACATCTTTTGCTGGACACGGGGGCATTGAAAACAACTGAAGGGAAAGCCGAAGTCCCCTCCTTGGACAAGGAGGGGTGGCTGCGCCCACTAAGAAAATGCCGCGAAGCCTCCTTCGCGGGCGCAGACGGGGTGGTTGGTTCAAGCCACCGATTATCGGAAGTTGAACGAACCACCCCGGCCGCGCCTCCAAAGGAACGGGACCATTTACTTGATGGCGCGGCCACCCCTCCTTTGCCAAGGAGGGGACTTCGCCTGATGGCGCGGCCACCCCTCCTTTGCCAAGGAGGGGACTTCGCCTTTCCCTCGTGTCCCACACGCCTGTGTCCAGCGGACGACTTGTGGGTAATGATCAGGTAGTGAAAAGGGGTCCGGGATCAGGGGTCAGGGATCAGCGGACCACGCTGACCCTCCCTGGATGCTTGGCCCGCCTGACCCGTTGGAACGCGCACTGGATGGCATTAGCGGAACGACAGCGATCCACTTCTGTTTCGGGTATGCAGCCCTCCTCCATCAATCCCGCAGTGCGCCTAGCGGAGGACCCAAATGCAGACGCCAACTAAGATCGATATTTCCGAAGTCGTTGACAAGAGCAGGATCGGCGGCTTTCAGATCCGCATATACATTATTTGTGCGCTGTGCCTGATCATGGATGGCTTCGACGTGCAGGCCATGGGTTACGTCGCGCCGGCGATCATTCGGGACTGGAAGATCTCGAACGCCGCCCTGACCCCGGTTTTCTCGGCCGCGCTTTTTGGCGTATTGGTCGGATCACTCTTATTCAGCATGGTGGCCGATAAAATTGGACGCCGGCCCGTGCTGATCACGGCAACACTGGTGTTTTCGTTGCTAACGCTTTTGACCGCGCGCGCAGGTTCCCTGGCGACCCTGGTAGCGATTCGCTTTTTCGCCGGAGTAGGTCTGGGCGGGATCATGCCGAACGCGATGACGTTGGTGGGAGAGTATAGTCCGCGCAGGCTGCGCATCCTGCTGATGATGCTCATATCGAATGGATTCAATGCCGGCGCGGTCCTGGGTGGGTTTCTTTCAGCATCGTTGATTCCGGCTTTCGGCTGGCGTTCCGTGTTCTATTTCGGTGGTGCAATACCGTTCGTCATCGCCCTGCTGATGTTTTTCTCGCTGCCCGAGTCCCTGCAGTTTCTCGCCCTGCGAGGCAAGAGCGCTGAAAACATCGCCAAATGGCTAAAGCGCATCGACCACACTGTGCCTTCCGACAGCGGCACAACATACGTTGTACAGGAAGAAAAGAGCGCGGGCGTGCCCATCGTGCACCTCTTCCGTGAGGGCCGAGCGGCCGGGACGATTTTGCTGTGGATCATCAATTTCATGAACCTTCTGAATCTGTATTTCCTCGCGAGCTGGCTGCCAACAGTGGTGAGGGATGCGGGGTTTTCACTCTCCAACGCCGTGCTTGTCGGCACCACGCTCCAAATAGGCGGGACTATCGGAACACTCTTTCTTGGCTGGTTCATCGGCCGGCTTGGGTTCGTTCCAGTGCTCGGCACGTCTTTCACAATTGCTTGCATCAGCATTGCGTTGATCGGTCAACCGGCAGCATCACTCGTGTTTCTGTTTGTGGTAGTCTTCGTGGCCGGACTAACCTGCGTTGGCGGCCAAGGCGCAGTGAACGCTCTGGCGGGTAGTTATTACCCCACCAATCTCCGCTCCACAGGAATCGGTTCGGGTTTAGGGGTTGGCCGGATCGGCGCAATTATCGGGCCGACACTGGCAGGTGTGCTTATGGGAAACAATTGGGCATCCCGCGAACTTTTCTATGCGGCAGCGATCCCCGCTTTCATTTCAGCCGTTGTGATGTTCTCTCTTCACTGGGTCATGAAGCCGCAAAAGGCCTCCATTCTCAAGAGCGAAGTCATGGCGCATTAGTTTGGTGTAACAGATATGAGCAATTTGGACATTTCGGTGATTTCTGCCGATGCTGTTCCAGCCGCGCAGCGGTCCAAGAACGAAGCCCCGGGCGCAAGCCCGGATCATTACCCACAAGTCCTCCGCTGGACACGGGCGTCGGGGACAACCGGCGGGAAAGGCGAAGTCCCCTCCTTGGCAAAGGAGGGGACGCCGCGCCATCAAGTAAATGGTCCCGTTCCTTTGGAGGCGCGGCCGGGGTGGTTCGTTCAACTTCCGATAATCGGTGGCTTGAACCAACTTCGCCCCTTCCGGGGCTGGGTTCGACACTGACACGAACCCCGGGCTTGCGCCCGGGGCTACGTTCTTACGCCGCTCCGCGGCAAAAACCCCCAGACCCACATTGCGCTTCATTCTTCCAAGGAGTTTGATCTCGCTTGCACGACCAACATACGAATCCAAAATCGGACATCACTATTGCGCAAGAAGCGCACATGAGACCAATCGCTAAAGTCGCTCGCCAAAAACTCGGCATCGAGCTTCACGACCTGCATCTGTACGGGCATTACAAAGCCAAGATTTCGATGGACTACATTTCCAAGCTTGCAAACGGTCCGAACGGTAAGCTCATTCTTGTTACTGCAATCACACCCACTGCGGCTGGGGAAGGAAAAACCACAACGACGGTCGGATTGGGCGATGCCTTGAATCTCCTCGACAAGCGCGCCGTGATCTGCTTGCGAGAGCCGAGTCTTGGTCCCTGCTTTGGAGTGAAGGGCGGCGCCGCCGGTGGGGGATACGCTCAGGTGCTGCCGATGGAGGACATCAACCTCCATTTCACCGGGGATTTTCATGCCATTGCGGCCGCCAATAATTTGTTGGGCGCGATGGTGGACAACCATATCTACTGGGGGAACAGTCTCGGTCTGGATGCACGCCGCATCTCCTGGCGCCGTGCAGTCGACATGAACGATCGGGCGCTCCGCGAGATCAATATCTCTCTTGGCGGTATCGGAAATGGTTTTCCTCGCGAGGATGGATTCGATATCGTTGCGGCCTCGGAAATCATGGCGGTCTTCTGCCTGGCAGAGGACCATGCCGACCTGAAGCGGCGGCTAGGCAATATGATCGTGGGACAGACTCGAGACCGAAAGTACATCCGGGCATCGGATCTCGAGGCGGCAGGCGCGATGACGGCGCTACTCAAAGATGCATTCGCACCCAACCTGGTTCAGACGATCGAGAACAATCCTGCCCTTATCCATGGCGGCCCGTTCGCGAATATTGCGCATGGCTGCAACTCCGTCATAGCCACAAAAACGGCGCTGAAGCTGGCCGACTACGTGGTCACGGAAGCCGGCTTCGGAGCCGATCTCGGCGCCGAAAAGTTCATGGACATCAAATGCCGTAAGGCGGGCCTCCAACCGGATTGCGCAGTGGTTGTTGCCACGATCCGAGCTCTCAAAATGCACGGCGGCGTGCCTAAAGATGCGCTCAGCAAAGAAGACGCCGCTGCCGTTGAAAAGGGGTTCGCGAATCTTGCCCGGCACGTTGAGAATGTACACAAATTCGGTGTGCCCGTCGTGGTGTGCTTGAACCGATTCAGCTCTGACACGGAAGCTGAAAACGAAACGTTGAAGTCGTTGTGTGGAACGATTGAAGTGGAATGCATCACTGCAGACCACTGGGCCGGTGGCGGCGCCGGCGCGGCCGATCTTGCCAGGACTGTCCTCAAAACGATGGATACGACGCCGGCGCAATTCAAGCTGCTTTATCCGGATGACATGCCGCTGTGGAAAAAAGCGCAGACCGTTGCACGTGAAATGTACGGCGCCGACGATATTATCGGCGATCAGAAAACGCGCGATCGCTTCAAGGAATTGCAGGAGCAAGGATACGGGCACTTCCCCGTTTGCATCGCGAAAACACAGTACAGCTTGACCACCGACCCCGACAAGAAAGGCGCTCCGAAACACCACGTGGTTCCCATCCGCGAGGTCCGTTTGTCCGCAGGCGCCGAATTTATTGTCGCCATCTGCGGCGATATTATGACCATGCCCGGATTACCAAGGATCCCGTCGGCCAACAAAATCGACGTGACAGAAGATGGCCGAATCGTGGGCTTGTTCTAGTCCGGAACAGTGGTCCCGTCAACGTGCAGCCGAGGAAGCGGCGGTTGGGCGCAGATCGTCTCGTACAATCAGGCCACCCTTCATCACAAATTTGACTCGTTCCATCTCGGTGATGTCCGCAAGCGGATTCCCAGAAACTGCGATGATGTCGGCGAACTTGCCCTTTTCGATGCTTCCCACCTGGTTGTCCCATCCGTAGTTCAGCATATGGGCGGCGGGAAGATAGGCCGTCTGCAGCGCCTGCGTGGGAGTCATTCCCCACTTTGCGTAGTATTTGAACTGGTCGCCCTGCTTGCCGTGGGGAACGGCCGCCGAAGTAGCGCCGCTGCCAAACACAATCGTCACACCAGCCGCCAGTGCCCTCTTGAAAGCCTGCTCCGCGAGGCGGAAGCGGCTGTTTCTGCCTCCGGTCTCCCGCATGTCTTCCTTCTCGAGGGCGATCAAGTCGTCCAGAGTCACGACGAAAGGAAGCTTTTTCTGTAGCAGGATTTTCACGCCTGCGTCATCCAGCTCGAGCAGATGATTGGGAGCGTCGACTCCTGCAGTCAGGCAGCTATTCATGCCTTCGCCCCCATAGGTGTGGCAAGCCACTTTCAAACCCAGCCGGTGCGCCTCATCGACGATAGCTTCGACTTCTTCCAGCGTCATCGAGGGACTGGCTACCAAAGTAGCGTCGGGCTTCCACATGTGCATCGTCCCGACAAAATCTTGGGTCGTGTAGATTTTGATCCAGTCGACGCCGTGTAATTTGGTCTCGCGCACGGCAGCACGGGCGAGCCATGGCGAATTGACGTTCTTGTTTTCTGTCAATCCTTCGAGGAAGCGCAACGATTGAGAGTCCGCGTAGTAGTTGGTCGCTCTCGGGTTGAGAGATTGGCCGACGACCTGCATCCGAGGCCCCTGGAGAAGTCCGGCGTTGATGGCGTCGCGAAGGTCAACCGTGTTGAATCCCCCACGCGAGTCCATGTCCGCCACCGTTGTGAAACCGGCCTCGAGATCGGTTTGGGCATTCGCCAGGGCAATGAGTGCGCGTTGAGCAGCGGTTTCGCCTCCGGTGTTCACATGAACGTGCGTGTCGATCATGCCCGGCAGCACTGTAGCGGAGCTCAGATCGATGACTTTCGCCTCGCGCGGAATCTGCACCGCGGCGCCGATCTCTGAAATCCGATCGCCTTTGATCAGCACCACCTGGTTGTTCAGCATGTTTCCCGACTTGGCATCAAACAACCGCCCGGCCCGAACGGCGACCACTTGCGTGGACGGCGTAAGGAACTTTCGAGCCTGGGTCTGAGCGCCTTCTTGAGACTTTAAGGAAACCACCGATCCTCCTGCGATTGCGACGACGAACGCAACGATCAACCTGGCATGCCAACGCATGGAACCCTCCTTTTCGCGATTAATAGTGCGCACCAGCTTAGCAGTATCGGTGAGAAGGGCAAAACAAGAACAGAATGAACGCGGGCTGAAGCTCGCGCCCTGCCGCTCAGAAGGTCAACTTCAGTCCTAGCTGCATCTGGCGGGAAGGACCTGCATTGGAAAGCCGCCCGAAATTGGGAGTGAACGCAATCCGTCCCGGCGCTCCGACAAAATTGAGGAAGTCGAAAAGGTTGAAGACCTCGATCCGGAAGTCCAAACCCAGGCGTTCGTTAAGACGTGAGTGCCTGATGGCGGAGAAGTCGAAGTTTGTTTCGCCGTCTTCGATCGCGACATTTCTCGCTGCATTTCCGAAGGTAAACGGCGCGGGCATGGCAAAAGCCTCCGTATCAAACCATCGTTCCGCCCTCTTTCCTTTCTTGAGATTGGGATTTCGAAGCAAGTCGGGCCTCTGTGCTGGGCCCGGGCCGATGTTCGCGTTGTCGAAAGGAAGGTTGACCGTAACAGGCGCGCCGGTCTGGAACGTACCGATGCCGGTCAGTGTCCATCCTCGGAGCCACATATTTTGAGTGGGAAGCTCATACGAGTAAGTAAACACGAAGCGGTGCCGGTGATCGAAACTGGAAATCGCTTTTTCGGCACGAAGGTTCCGCACGTCCTGAGGCACGTTGAACTCGTGGAATGTCGCTCCGGCGTCGGACGCGTCATCCAGGGACTTCGCCCATGTATAATTGGCGTCAAAAGTCAGGCCGCTCGAGTATCGTTTTTCCAACTTCAGTGTTAACGAGTTGTATTTGGACCAGCCGTCCCAGCGAATCGTTCGGATTGCGCTGAGATTTGGATTCGGACGCCTCGCGTCGATCGGTCCCGGGCCTGGCTCGGGAATGTTGATGTATGTAGTGTCGTCGGCACCCACGACCTTTGATCCAAAATAGGTCGCCTGAATGGCCCAGTTATCCCGTAGCATCCGCTGCAGGCTCAATGTCCACGACTCCGCATACTCGGGGCGATAGTTGTACATCAAACCGGAGCCGCCAATGCTGCCAGTATTCGGCGCGAGCAGGATATTGGTCATCGTGAAAGTGGGAACCGCAGCGTCGGCAGCGACCGTGACGCTCTTGTTGAAATAGAACGGAAGGTTCAAGCCCAGGTTCTCCTGGACGCTGTAAGCGGCCTGATTGTAAAACAGCCCGAAGCCGGCGCGCAGCACAGTCCGATCGGTTTTGTCGAGGGACCAGGCGAATCCGAGGCGCGGAGCGACACGGTGGAAATTCGGCCGTTGCAGCGAGCGGTCGTAGCCGGCGTCTCTCGACGTGACGTAGGGGACCGGGATCTCAGCCAGTAACGCGTTCGCGTCCGGATGGATGCGTCCGACCGGATCACTGGCGATGACGAACCGGTCGATCTCGGGGTTGGAAAAACGATTTCCGGCCTCGACCATCTGTGAGTTGATCTCATATCGCAGACCCATGTTGACCGTTAGTCTGCGATTCGCCCGCCAATCATCCTGCGCGTAGAAATGGGACCAGAGTGTTCGTCCGTCGAATTCCCCGCGGCCAATCCCCGCCTGAGCCGATGAAGGGTAGCCGAGAAGAAAATCAGCAAAGGCGTTCCCATCGCCTAGTCCCGCAGCAGACGAGGTGAACCGGGGCGTGAACGCGAACGAACCTCGCGCGTTGGGCGATGTCTGGGGGTTGAAGCGAAGTCGAAAGATGTAGGTTCCAAACTTCAGGCTATGAGCACCGCGGCCCCAACTGACGTTGTCGAAAAAATCGAAACTGTTATTCCGGCGGTAAATCAAGTTGGCCGGGTCGCCCACGTTGCTGTAGGCGTCTGCAAAACTAATTGCAGGAAAGCCGGCTTTGCGCGGATCGCGCGTCACGCCAGCGAGGCCGGCCTTGCCGGCGAAGTCGACTCCACTGTTTTGACTTTCCTGACCGCCGGTCACTCTCAGAAAGCCGAACCGAAACTCGTTAATGAGGTTCGGAGCAAAGACATGGATCTCGCTCAGGGCGGCGTTTCGTGTTTTTGTCGTGATGTGGTAACCAAAGCCAGGGACAAGCGTTTCGTTGAGATTCGTGTTTCCGTAAGGTTGGAATGTCGCCATGTTCGCGTAGGTCAGGCGGGCGAAGACGTTATCCCTGGTTCCCACAGCGTGATCCATGCGCAACGTAAATTGATCCTGGTCATCCCTCAAGCTGGGTGACGAAAGAAAGTTCTGCACCTCACCTGCCGATGTAGGCATGGGTACCTTCTCGAGAAATGCGAAAGCTGCCGGATTCAGCCGCTCCTTTGGAATCTGGTTGCCTGGAAACGGCCGGCGCTGTTTCGTTACGGGATCGGTCGTGAGTGGATCGTAGATGGTGGAAAGTCCGGAGAAGTCCCCGTTACGGACCTTTGCCGAGGGAAGCGAGAATAGCCGCGTTAACGCGCGGCGCTCTCGAAATCCTTCGTAGTTGAGAAAGAAGAAGGACTGGTCTTTGCGGACAGGCCCGCCAAGCGTACCGCCGAACTGATTTTGACGAAGGGGCGGTAGCGGCTTGGTTGGATCATCGAAGAGATGTCGTTTCTCAAGAATTCGTACAAGGATCCATGGACATCATTCGTACCGGATCTTGTGACGGCATTGACGTTCGCCGAAGACTTTCCTCCGTACTCCGCAGAGTAAATCGATTTTTGAATCTTGAATTCCTGAAGCAGGTCGATGGCTGGAGACAGCACCAGGTTGTTCAGATACTGATCCGTGATCGAAACGCCATCGAGAAAATACATGTTGTGGCCGACTCGCTGCCCGCCGACCACGACCTGCCGGCCTGTCTGCGCGAGCGCCGCCCCACGCGTGCCGACGGGAGTCAGATAGACGTTGTCGCTGAGCAGCGTCAGTTGCACAAACTGCCGTCCGTTGAGGGGTAGCTCGGCGAGCCGTTGTTTGTCGATGATTTCGCTGACTTCAGCGTTGCTCGTGCGCATTAGCGGGAGGGATTCACGGACCGTCACCTCTTCGGAAATAGCCCCGACTTCCATGACAAGGTCGACCCGCGCCCGGTCCCCGACCTGTAAGACGACGCCTTCACGCACTTGCGTTTTGAAGTTCACCAGCTCCGCCCGAATCGTGTACTCGCCTGGAGAAAGCGTTGACGCGACAAAGCGTCCGTTCGCGTCGGAAACGTGCTGGCGCTCCTGGCCACTTCCTCTGCTGATAATCGTGATCGCGACGCCCGGAAGGACCGCTCCGGTGATATCCCGTACCGTGCCTTCAATTTCAGCACTGTTTTGAGCCGCAGCTATCGACCCGAACGAAACAGCGATCAAAAGGATATAGGTCATCATGACTGAAACTTAATTCGACAAAATCCGCGGCAGCAGCGCTATTGTATAGGACCATTACGCTGAAACAAACATCAGCTGTAAGTTGGTCACTTTGAGGACGCATGATCTTAGCCGCGGGACTAAGCGATGTGGGCTGCAGGCGGGACACGAATCAGGATCGCATCTCGATCGACCTTCAGTATCTTATCTTTGTCGTCGCTGACGGAATGGGTGGTGAACGCTGCGGAGGCCTGGCGGCGGAACTGGTTACAACCACTGTCGCAGAGTGCCTCAAAAAGCCGGGAGTGGGCACCGACTTGTGGCCATTCGGTTACGATGCTGCATCCGATCTTGCGAGCAATCGCATGAGAACGGCGATTCGCCGGGCCCATCAGGCGATCCTGGAGCATTCGATAGGGAGGCCGGAATGCAAAGGAATGGGTAGCACGATCTCGGCCGTGACTATCGAGGGGAAAACAGCAACGATTGGCAGTCTGGGTGACAGCCGCGTGTATCTGCACCGGTCCAGCGTGCTCTCCCCACTCACAAAAGACGACTCCGTCGTTGCGCACCTTCTGGACTCCGGAAAGATCGAACCGGCAGACGTCGAAACCCACCCGATGCGTAGTGTGCTGACGCAAGCAGCCGGAAAAAGTAAGAAGATTCACCCGCAGGTGACGCAGTTCATCTTGAATCATGCCGACCGGCTGCTGCTAAGTACCGACGGGTTACATGGTGTGATCCGTGACGAGATCATCAACCAGATTGCCGGTTTCGGCGACGACGTCGAAGTGACCGCTCGAAAACTGATCGTCGAAGGTCGAAAACTCGGTGCCCCGGACAACATTTCATGCATCGTGATTGAGTATGTGGATGAAGCGTAGTGCTACGAAGTCGATCCGTTGCATTCAGGGCGGCGAGGAATTTCAACAACCGGTAGTGGGCTACTTTGGAGTTGGGTGGGCATATTCCCCTCTTAAGGAACTGCGCCGATAAGTCCTTTGTTTTCGTGCCGCCGACTTCCTTTCTGTTATGGAGCTGGCCAGCAGGACAGCTCTGAATACTCCTTGGCAAAGGAGGGGAGGCTGCGCGACCAAGAAAATTCCGCGAAGCCACCTTAGCTCGCGCAGACGGGCATGAGCGGAGCGAATGTGAGCCCGACAGGGCGAAACAAGGAAGAGTGGTTCGTTCAAGCCACCGATTAACCGGTAGTTGACCGAACCACCCCGTTCTTGATGTTTCGCCCTACCGGGCTCACGCTTCGCGCCGCGCTTTCAAAGGAACGGGGACATTTGCTTGGTGCGCGGCCACCCCTGCCAAGGAGTATTCAGAGCTGCCCTGCTGGCCAGCGCCAAAACACACAAGAAACTGCGCCCTCGAAAACAAAGGACTTATCGGCGCAGTTCCTTGAGAGGGGAATACCCCCGCCTTCCAAAGTAGTCCACTACAAAATCTCCATTTCACTCCGCCCTGGTCGTGCGGCCTCATCAGGTCAGCGGCGCCATGACGAAATCATCCCTTCGATTCTTCTGGTAGCAGCTCTCATTGTCCTCTCCGCAAACCGGCCGCTCCTCTCCGTAGCTGACGGTGTTGATTCTGGATTGAGAAATGCCCTGTTTGACTAGAAATTCTTTAACAGCGTTCGCACGCCGGTCACCGAGCCCGAGGTTGTATTCCTCACTTCCACGTTCATCACAATTCCCTTCGATGGTGAACTTCACGCCGGAATGTTGTTTCAACCATGCTGCGTTCGCCTCCAGGCGAGCCACTTGATCGAATCGGACGTCGGCCTTGTCGTAATCGAAATAGATCGTTGCTACGTTTTGTCTGAACAGTTCCGAGATTGAAACCTCGGGCTGGGTACGGGGTGTTTCCGATCGTGCCGGCGGCGCAGCAGGGATGCGGACAGTTACTCTCGCAGCGTCAGACGCAGATCCTCCGGGACCCGTAGCAATCGCCGTGTACGTCACCGATGAAGCAGGATTGACCGGGCGAGACCCGGAATTCTGTACACCTCCAAGATCTGGGTCGATCCTTACCGCCGTTGCATTTTTCGCATCCCATTGCAGTGTCGCAGACTGGCCACGGTCGATCGTGGACGGTACGGCTCGAAGCGTAATTGCCGGAGTTGGTGGTGGCGGAACGGGCTGAACCGGAGGGGCAGAAGGAGGAGCCGCCGCTATGTGTTTTTTACAGCTGGCAAGAGCCAGGCCTGCGACGAAAAGCAACAGACATACGATCTGAATAGAATGCTGTTTCCTCATATTCGTTTTCCTTTGGGCTTGTAGTCGTCCCCTATTAGTTGTTTGAGTGCATGAACAAGAGCCGGTCCGGCAACACGAAGTTCTTTCAGTCGCTCGGTGACAGCACGTTCCAGCATTCGTTCGCCCTCTTTCGTCAGGCTCACGAACACGTAGCTCTTGTTGTCTCCAAGCCGAGCGCGCTTTACGAAGCCGTGGCCTTCTGCTCGATTCACGAGTTCCACGGCACTGTGGTGCCGGATGTGCAATTGTTCTGCGAGCCTGCCGACTGTAGGCTCAGTACTGTCAGCAAGAGCCTTAATGGCGAGCAGTAATTGATATTGCCGCGGCTCGATCCCAGCAGTTATGGCTGCGCGATCGCTGAAATCCAGATACTTCCGGATGTGATACCTAAACTCGGCCAGTGCCCTGTACTCTTTGTTGGTAACGGGTGGTTGTTGACTGGTCATCGTTGTACGATATCGTACCACGATATGTTGCGATATGCAAATAGTGTTTGCTTCTAAAACGTCTAAGAGCGTGTGGACAATGACTATTGGGCGACCGGCTTGAAGGTCATGACTCTCAACTCCATGGGATAGATTTTATCGTTGAGAATCGCTTCGATGGAAACGGCAGTGTTGGTGGGAATTTTCGGAGCGTTCGCGGCAGCCCTCAGGACAAACTTGTCTTTCCCGGCTACAAAGAACTGCTTCCCGCCCTGCTCCTGAACACGACCTGTCGCGCTGATCTGGAATTGCGCGATTCCCACATTCAGCGGCTCGAGAACCTTTCGAATTTCCAAGGGTTGGAAAACGGTGCCAGGTTTGTAGGAAATCGTGACCGATTCGGCGGACTTGCTGATGGTGACCTTGTCGACTCCCGCAATGCGTCTCAACTTAACCTCGGAGACTGCAGCACAAACGCCGCACGAAATGGCTGTGGTGCGCAGTTCAGCCTTCTCGACCTGACTCCATGCCGGCATCACCGACGCCAGCGTCAACCAACACAGTAGCAATATTCGTTTGTGAAGTTTCATCTGTCTCTCTTTTACCACAACTCGCAGCCGCGGATTGCGCGGATGACGCGGATGCCCCGCGTTCACAGAATTGGACGGATTGGCGGCTAATAAGCGCGGGCCATCCGCGTCATCCGCGCAATCCGGGGCTAAAATATCTTGACATTCGTCTGATGTGCGAAAAGGATGATGTTCAGCAGTGGGGATCGGAGATGACGGTGGTCGTTTCTAAAAAAGCTGGATTTCTGTTGGCAGGAGCGACGGTAGTCGGCGTGATTATCGTTTCCGCTCTGGCCATCATCAACGCCCCTCCGCGTTCGATTGTGTGGGAACGCGATTACGAGAAGGCTGTCCAGCGAGCCAGTGCGGAGAAAAAGATAATCCTTGCCGACATGTTCACGGATTGGTGCGTCTTGTGCAAAGACATGGACCAGGAAACCTTCGGCAATCCGACTCTGATCGCGGAGATGGCCAGGAAATACGTCTGGTTGAAATTGAACACAGAAACAGAAGAAGACGGGAAGAAACTCCAGAGCGAATTTGGAATTATGACTTATCCGATGGTTCTGGTGCTCGACTTCAAAGGTCAGGAAATCGATCGTATCGACCGTTTTCTTCAGCCCCAGCCGTTCAAGCAAGCCGTGGAGCACCACCTGCAGGATCCGGAGTCCCTGGGAAAGGTGCGTGAGCGGGTGGAAAAGGCGCCCGAATCGATTGAACTTCGTTCGGCCCTGGGAAACAAATTGCTGGATCGCAAAAATTACCGGAAGGCCGCGGCGGAATTCCAGCACGTGATTGAACTGGACCCGCAGAACCGCGCAGGTAAGACTGTCGAGAGCTACTACAATCTCGCCCTGAGTCTGGCTTCACAGACAAAATTCGACGAGGCCATCGCGCAATTGACCGTTTTGGAAAAAACTTTCCCCGACGCCGAAGAAGTGGCAAACGCTCACGTGCTGCGGGGTCAAATCTACGAGTGCTGCGGAGAAAAAGACAAGGCTGTCAATGTATTTCGCGAATACCTCAAGAAATACCCCCGTCATAGCTATGTCAATCGGGTGAAAGAGATTCTCGCCGCAATGGAAGCGTCGAACTGAAAATCGACGCAGATTCCCCTTCTCACTGAGGCTTGCCATGTCCCACATCTTTTGCTGGACACGGGGGCATTGAAAACAACTGAAGAGAAAGCCGAAGTCCCCTCCTTGGACAAGGAGGGGTGGCTGCGCCCATTAAAAAAAACGAACCACCCCGGTCTTGATGTTTCGCCCTGCCGGGCTCACGTTTCGCGCCGCGCCTCCAAAGGAACGGTGCCATTTACTTGATGGCGCGGCCACCCCTGCTTTGCCAAGGAGTATCCAGAGCTGTCCTGCTGGCCAGCGCCAAAACACACAAGAAACTGCGCCCTCGAAAACAAAGGACTTATCGGCGCAGTTCCTTGAGAGGGGACTTCGCCTTTCCCGCCGGTTGTCCCAGACCTGTCTCAGGAGGGGAATCAATTACAGAGCGCCCCTACGTTGCGGCAGAACAATCAATTGAGGCTTGCACCGGTAACATCGTTTTAATTAAACTCCGACTAACAAATCAGGCTGACGCAGGATTTTAGGACACAAACGGAGGCTCTTGAATGGCGAAAGCGTCTTGGGCATCGACGAGAAGGGTTGCTTTCATTTCTACGATATTGACTCTGGTCGGTTTGGCTGCGTTTTTGACGACATTCGACGGCCCGGGAATGGCCGGTTCCACTAGACGGGGCCCGGGCGAAGCGCAGCTGATTTCCATTCAGCCTCTTCCGGCGGAGGAAGGCGTCATGTGCGAATGGCCGCCCGAAGGGACTCTGATGGCGGCCCTGCAGCAGCGCCAGGACGCCCGCGCTGCCTCTATAGCAGCCAGGAACGCCGCGTCGCAGGATCGTTCCCAGCTTAAGCCAGTACGTTCGATCCGCGATCCCTACGCAGCGTATAGCTCCGTGGCGGTTGACCCGATCAATAACGAAGTTGTTCTGACCGATGAGAACCTTTTCCAAATTCTGGTCTATGACCGCACGGCCAACACTCCTCCTCGAGCTCGTTTCACGGAACCGAAACGAATCCTCGCTGGACTGAATACGAAGATCGAGTTTCAGTGCGGTCTCTACATTGACCCCAAAAACGGCGACGTCTACGCAGTCAACAATGACACGGTGGATACGCTGGTAATCTTTGATCGCTCGGCCAAGGGCGACGTGCCCCCCAACCGGGAATTGCACACTCCGCATGGGACGTTCGGAATCGCTGTGGATGAGGCGACGCAAGAGATGTTTCTCACTCTCCAGCATGATAGCGCCATGGTGGTATTCCGGAAGTACGCTCAAAAGGACGACTCTCCGCTGCGGCTTCTGCAAGGCGACGCGACCGGGCTTGCCGATCCTCACGGGATCGCGCTGGATTCCAAGAACGGCTGGGTGTTCATCTCCAACCACGGGGCGGTGAGTTCCAGGAGCCCGCGGCCGGAAGGCAGCAGGAGCAGGCGGGGTTCGGAAAAGCAGAACTGGCCGCTGGAGCGCGCCCAGGCCATTCCAGGTTCAGGCAGAAGCCTTCCTCCGTCCATAATTGTCCACAACATGAAAGCGGCGGGAAATGCGGCTCCGCTGCGTGTGATCCAGGGCCCCAAGACCCAGTTCGATTGGCCGACGGGACTTGCAGTCGACGAGCAACGGGGAGAGCTCTATGTCGCGAACGACATGGGCAATTCCATCCTGGTCTTTAATGTTACCGACAGCGGAGATGTCGCTCCGAAGAGAGTAATCAAGGGTCCAAAAACAAACCTTGCGAACCCCACTGGCGTTTGGGTGGACCTGAAAAACAATGAGGTTTGGGCTGCGAACTTCATGAATCATTCGGCGACAGTGTACCCGCTCAGCGCGTCCGGCGACGTGGCGCCGCTGCGCGTCATCCGCAGCGGGCCGCTCGATCAGCCGGCGCTGGGCATCGGCAATCCCCACCCGGTGGCCTACGACAGCAAGCGTGAGCAGATTCTGGTTCCGAACTGAGTGGCGCATCCGCAGATTGCGGCATTCGCCAGGTTGGCGGATCAGAATGCCAGGCCGGTTCGGAAGATTGAAGGTCAGAAGACGCTGCTGGGCCGCACCATGCACGGCCTCACCTACGATGAAATTCACGACGAGTTTACGGTGCCGCAGCAGTTCGCCCAAGCCATCCTGACGTTCCAGGGAGGAGCCAATGGGGAAACGGCGCCGCTGCGCGTCATTCAAGGCTCGAAAACACGTCTGGAAGCCCCGGACCGCGTGGCGGTGGATGCGGTAAACAACGAGATTTATGTTCCTGAGGGCGACAAGATCCTGGTCTATGACCGCATGGCCAACGGGAACGTCGCGCCCAAACGCGTGATCGAAGGGCCGGACGCAGGCCGTGGCCTGGACGCCGTGGCTATTGACCCGGTAAATAATCTTCTCATTGCGTCCGCGGGCGGAGGTGGTGGTGACCGAGGGAACGGAACGCGTTTCCTTGTTTTTGATCGCACCGCCAACGGCAACGTGAAACCCAAAATGACGATCCGGGGTCCCCGCGCCATGGGCGGGCCGTTCGCGATCTATCCGCCTAAGAAGCTCATTCTTGCTACGAACCGCCCTGGGGGTGAGGTACTGGCCGGCGACGATTCGTATCTGGGTGCCTGGAGCTACGAAAAGAGCAGCGACGGTGCGCCGTTGTGGACGATCGGCGGACCCCACGGCGTTCTCCAGATGCCGCGCGGCGTGACGCTGGACGTGAAGAACAAGAGCATTATAGCCAGTGACAAGCGGCTCAATTCGGTGCTCACGTTCCATTTGCCCGAAATGTTCTGAGATCGTAGCCGCGGGCTTTATGCCCACGTCCAAGCACAATCAACCTAAATGCGAACGCGGGCTAAAGCCCGCGACTACATGCTTCGCCTAAACGTTGTCACAATATGTAGTTGCGGGCTTTAGCCCGCGTTTGTACCAAGTTTGGCCAGCGGACGGCTGGCCCAACTGCCGTTTCCAGGATCAAAGAATTATTCTGCTGGAACTTGAACGCTGGCCCCCGCCCCCGAACGAACCGCCCATCTGGAATGGTTTTCTGGAGTTGAATTTCACCCTCGAATGAACTTGACACCCCAAATAGGGCAGTATAGTCTCCCCGACAAATTAGCCGAATTAGCTCATAACGGAGGAAGCGTCTTGGGCCAAGTGATATGGCTGGGGCGCTATCCCACTTGAAAAGGGGGATGGATGAAACCTATTTTGACAGCTTTTTTTATAGGCTTGTTCGGATCGGTGATGACCTGCAGCAGCGCTTGGGCACAGGCGACAGCTCAGATCAGCGGGGCCGTCCAGGATCAGAGCGGGGCGGTGTTGCCCGGCGCGGAAGTCACTGCAACGCAAACCGACACGGGCGTTAGCCGGATGACGATCACGAATGAAACCGGACACTACGTGCTGCCCAATCTGCCGTTAGGCCCTTACAGATTGGAGGCGGGTTTGCCGGGGTTCCGCACGTTCGTGCAGACGGGAATTGTCTTACAAGTCAATAGCAACCCGACCATCAATATTCTCCTTCAGGTCGGCCAGGTTTCCGAACAGGTAGAAGTGCAGGCCAATGCGGGCCTGGTCGAGACACGCAGCGTCAGTGTTGGCCAGGTCATGGAAACCGCGCGAATCGTGGAACTGCCACTGAACGGCCGCAACGCGCAGGAACTCATACTGCTCGGCGGCGCCGCCCAACAGGTATCTCCGGCGGGTGGATACAGCTTCGGTGGGACGAGGCTGGCGATTGCGACGGCAGGCAGCATTGGTACGGGAACGGACTACACACTGGATGGAATTCGCCATATCGACCCTTACGATAGTTTGGCTTTGCCACTTCCATTTCCTGATGCGCTGGCCGAGTTCAAAACAGAAATCGGCGGACAGTCGGCGCAGCAAGCTCGGGGATCGCAGGTGAGTGCGGTGACCAAGTCGGGCACGAACGCGTTTCACGGCGATCTGTTCGAATTTGTTCGCAACGATCTGTTCAATGCCACGAACTATTTTGCGGCTGTGGATCCCTCAACGGGCCAGAAGAAGCACAGCACGGTGAAGCGCAACCAGTTCGGCGGCACGATCGGCGGACCGATAATGAAGAACAAACTCTTTTTCTTTGGAGGTTATCAAGGCACAACGCTCCGCCAGGATGCGAAAAATTTGCGAAGTTACGTTCCAACAGCCGCAATGCTTGCGGGCGACTTTACAGCCTTTGCCTCTGCAGCCTGCAATACCAGAGGCGTCCCCGTCACGCTGAAGGCACCCTTTGTCAACAATCAGATCGACCCGAAGTTGTTCGATCCCGTCGCGGTGAAACTTTCCGCACTCCTCCCGAAGGCCGATGACGCCTGCGGGCAGGTGCTTTACGGCCAGAGAAATCCGATCGACGATAAACAGTGGGTGACCAGGATTGATTATCAAGCCAGCCCGAAGCATTCGGTGTTCGGGCGTGCTCTTGCTTCCTATGAAGACAATCTCATTCCGGCAGGGCAGGAGAATATATTGAGTGCTGGAAACAGTCGATATGACAGATCCTATGCGTTCACGCTCGGCAGCACATATTTGCTCAGTCCGAGTACGGTCAACGCATTCCGCGTGTCTTATTCCAGGGTCACTCAAAATCAACAGACACCAAACTACGGTTTTAGTGCCTCGAAGCTGGGTTCGAAGGTATACGACTATCTGCCCAATGTCATGGGTCTGAACATCACCAGCGGTTTTACGCTGACGGGGAACCCCCGGAGAATCGCAGCCAATCTTTATCAGATTGCGGACGATGTCAGCTTGACTCGCGGAACCCATCAGTTCGGCTTCGGAGGCCGCGTGGCACAGTCGAGGACCATCGGAGAGACCGGCGACACCATTCTGCCGAACTTCACCATCAGCGGCGAAGCCACCGGTACAGGATTGTC
>WNGK01007296.1_pt1 | contig 19758 bp, 20 predicted proteins | sample 5400601 | NCBI WGS metagenome assembly WNGK01 (sample SAMN13153376, study PRJNA577476) | soil metagenome | isolation source: 60 cm soil or saprolite under Garry oak tree replicate 1 | place: USA:California | collected 2016-06-15
GCTCTACATTCGAGCTCCTTCGCCACATTTTCCAGTTCGGCCTGGGTTATTCCGTAGGCTGGTAGCTCGTCAGAGTGGAACACGCCGCCCACTCGTCCCCAGAAGCCTGCGCGCTTGGCCATCTCTGTGCCCAGTCTAATCCCGGGCGCTAGTTCACGTTTGAGAAACCCCGCAAAACCTGCCAGCTTTACCCCTTGGACAGCTCCACCCTGTTTCAGGGCTGACTGGACTATCTTTGATTCCGACACGGACAAGATCAGCGTTAGATCGTGGAAATCCTCTGAGAGGTCTGAAGGCTTAACGTTTCTACTCCTCAACTCGTCCCGGATCTGCAGGAGACGGGTTTGGCGCTGAACCTCAAGTTCGACAGCTTTTGAGACCAGTTCGAGTTCCTGAACTCCTTTGATCTCGACAAGTGCTCCGTCTCTTATTGACACGTTGAGATCCTGTCTGATGGTTCCGAGACCTCGCTTCACCCGTTTTGTAGCGCGTAGAATCTGGCCGATGGCGAGGGCGACTTTTCCTGCTTCCTCGGGGTCGCTGATCACGGCGCCTGTGGCGATCTCTATCAGCGGGACGCCTAGGCGGTCGAGTCGAAAGGTGACGGTGCTCTTGGTTTCTCCCGTCTTCCTTCCAGCGTCTTCTTCGAGCGAGACTTGCTGGATCGGAATCTCCTTACCATCGACGCTTATCGTGCCGTCGAGGGATATTATCGCGGTTCTCTGGAACCCCGTCGTGTTGGAACCGTCGATGACGACCTTCCGCATGACATGGACCTCGTCCATTGGACGAGCGTGTAGTAGGAGACTGACTGTCAGGGCAATGTCAACAGCTTCCATGTTGAGCCTGTGAGGCGGCTCCTCGTCCAGTTCGACTAGGCAGGATGTCTCCAGATCAGCCTCGTACCTGATGGATCGTCCTTTGTGGAATTCGAAGAGGGCCGCGGGGTCTATCTGACCGAGCTCGCTCTGTGTGGGTCTGAGTCTCCGTTCGATGGTGAGGCTTGGTGGTTTGGTGGAGAGAATCGTGGGACAGTCGCAGAAGAGCTTGTGGCCTGTGTCTAGCTGCCTGTGGACTTCTAGTCCAACTCTCAGGCCTACTTTCGAGTAGTCCTGGATCGATTATGACGCCTCCATAATCGTGGTTCTCTGAGTAATCTCGCCCGCGATGGGGTGTAACATCATGGCGCGGACCTTGTCGTAAGAGCTGGTTTGGGCAAGAACCCACATGAGTTTCACGAGGGCAGTCTCCGGGATCATATCTTCAAGCGCAACCACCCCTATGTCGAGAAGGTCTCGTCCCGTCACGTACACGTTCATGTCGACTCTCCCCCAAATCGTCTGAGATGTCATGAAGACTGGAACATCGTTCTTCACTGCTCTTCGGATCGAGTCGTAGCAGAACTTAGAAACATGTCCTAGGCCTGTACCTTCAAGGACGATTCCCCGGGCACCGGCTCTGACTGCTGCGTCTATCATTTCTGGGTTGAAGCCGGGATGGAATTTCAAGAGATACGCGCGTTGATCAAAATCGGGTTTGGATACAAGGCCACTATCGCGGCTTCTCTTGGGGGGGTTGTCGAAGTATTCGACCTGGCCTGTCTGAAGATCGTATGTGGCCAGAGGGTTGGAGTTTATGGACTTGAAGGCGTCTCGACGGCTAGTGTGGCATTTTCGAACTCTCGTCCCTCTGTGCGCTACGATGTACCGGTCTGTGAGATCCTGGTGCATCGTCACTCCGACGACTCCAAGGTCTGCTTTGGCTGCTAGAGCGACGGCGCCTGTTAGGTTTGTGGCAGCGTCAGAGCTGGGGCGGTCTGAGGATCGCTGAGCGCCAACCAGTAGGACAGGGACGGGAGGATTTTGCAGTGCGAAACTCAGCGCTGCGGAAGTGTAGTGCATTGTGTCTGTTCCTTGGCTGATGACAACCCCACTGACACCACCTCTCACCTTTTCAGCGACGTGGGTTGCCAGGGTTTTCCATTGGGCGGGTGTGACGTTCTCGCTGAGTTCGCTGAATAGTATGTCCGCTTCTACTTCGGCGATGGAGGCGAGTTCGGGAACGACGCTTGCTAAATCTGCCGCTGTTAGAGCTGGCTGTACACCTCCAGTCCTATAGTCGACTCGGCTTGCGATCGTTCCGCCCGTGCTTATGATAGCTACCCTGGGCAGACCTGGGTGTTTCGTTGGGGGGGAGGGTCTTGTGAAGTGGGGTTTCTCGCCCTCTCCGATGACCTGAATCTTCTCCGTCCTCTCGTAGTGTATTCCGATGTTGTATCCGTTCTTGAGCTTGAGAACTATATGGTTGGGGTCACCATATTCCGAGCGTGGGAAGAGGGCTCCTTCGAAAACCTCTCCTGTCCTTGTCGTGACTCTGATGATGTCTCCAATCTTGGCGTTGGCGTTCTTGAGTCTGCGCAGTATTTCTCCATGGTATCCTTCAAGCGCAGAGACGGACATGAGCCTGTTCGGGTCAGGTCATGGTTGGTTAAGGCTATTCTCTAGCTGAGCGGTTTCGACACGTAAGGCCCATCGTGCACGTAGTCGAATCGCGAATAGTAGTTCTTCGTTCCGAGGGCGCTAATCACAACCATCTTGGTCCTGTCATATTCATCGAGGGCGATTCTCTCGGCTTCTGCGATAAGCCTGGACCCGTAGCCTTTGTGCTGGAAGGCTGACTCTAGCCTCGTACCAACTGGGACGGTCTGGCCGAACACGTGCAATTCGCGGATTATCGCCGCGCCCTGTTCTTTGATCTCTGGCCGGTGAGCCTCTTCGCTTGGGATTCGCAGGCGAACGTATCCGATGAGAATGTCCCGGTTCGGATCTTCAAAAGACAGGAAGACCTCAGTGCCATGAGATGCTTCGTAGGTTATCCGTTGGAGACTGACATCATCGGCAGCAGGGCTTCTGCTGTCTCTCATCAAGTGTTGTCCCACCTCGCGACATCTTATGCAATGGCACATGATCCCTTGTCGCGCGAGTTCTTCCTGAACCATCTGGCGCAAGTTTCCGTTTCTTACACCGTCTGCAATTCCGTCAGCGGGAATCTCTCTCTGTATCCTCATGATCCTTACCCATGGAGGGATGAATCGTTTGATCTCTACGATTAGACGAGCTGCTTGCTCAGTCGAATAGGGCTTGTACTCGCCCTTCTTCCACTCCTCGTACAACTGCGTTCCTTGCGTTACGAGGCAAGGGTAGATCTTCAGCATGTCTGGCCGGAAAACTGGGCTGTCGAAAATTCTGTGGAAGGCATCAAGATCACGCTGAGAGTCGCAACCGGGCAGCCCGAGCATCATGTGGTATCCTGCTTTGATTCCGGAGTCTTTCAGAGTCTGTGTTGCCTCTACGACATCCGCTACCGTATGGTCGCGATGGATCTTGTCGTAGACATCATCGTAGAGTGTTTGGACTCCTATCTCGACTCTGGTGACTCCCATTGATAGCATGTGGTCAACGTGGCTCTTGCGAGACCAGTCGGGTCGAGTCTCGACTGTGATGCCAACGTTTCTGGTTCGAGCGGTCTCACAGCATCTCTTCGCCTCTTCCAGTGAAGTGGTCTCTTTTCCGTTGAGGGCTTCGAGGCATCTTTTCACAAAATCCTCCTGGTACGAGCGGGGCATGAAGGGAAAGGTTCCGCCGACCAGGATGAGTTCGACTTTGTCGACGGGGTGTCCCATTCCGCGAAGCTGTGAGAGGCGACTCTCCACTTGGAGATACGGGTCAAAGTGTGATTCGAGGGCTCTCATCACCGCCGGCTCTTTTCCCGTGTAGGCTCTCGGGACGCCGACGTCTGGTCCCCCGGGGCAGTAGGTGCATTTTCCATGGGGGCAAGTGTATGGTTTGGGCATCACGGCGACTGTCGTGACGCCGCTCAGGCTTCGGACCTGCTTGTCAACCAGTAAGGGTCGTAACACAGGCAGTAGCGATTCGGATACTAGTTGTAGAATCTGTGAGTTGGCTGGGACATGGGGTGATCTGTATTTCTTGCAGACTTCGATCTTTACCCTGTTGACGTCGTCTCTAGACGGATTCTCTAACTCTAAGAGGCGCTCGAGAATCTCGCTCGACACCTGTTCGATGGTCTGGCTCATATTTAGATCGACTCTAGACGGACTCCACTTGGATTGCAACGGGCTCTAGCTTTGTCTCTCCGGGTTTGCCGTATACGCGGCCTTTCCATGAGAAGCCGTACCCTAGTGAGCCTCGTATTGTTGAGTCGATTCCGATGCAGACGTATACGAGTATGGCTACTGGAAACAATAGAGCATAGATTGTTGGGACGTCGACTGATCTATCCAAGATGATTATTCCTAGCCAGAGTAGGAAGGACATGAACGCGCCGCTGATGAGGTATGGATTGAGCGGGTTTGTTGGCGCGATGAGGATGCCGTAGGCTAGGACTGCGAATGGGAGGACGAGGAAGGCGAGCATGAGTACGATTCTTGTTACTGCCTTCCAGAGCATGTGTTTCTCTGAGACGGTGTAGAAGTTCTTCCTCCAGCCCCTCCAGATCTCGCCTAGACTCGCGTACATTCTGACACCCAAAACGTCTTGGGCGGTTACGAATCTTAGCCTCATGCCTGCTTTCTTTAATTGTCTGGCGAGATTGTAGTCTTCGACGATCTTGTCGCGGACGGCGGCGTGCCCGCCTAGTTTCTCGTAGGCTTCTCGCCGGAACAGCATGTACTGGCCGTTTCCGATGGCGTTTCCTCGCTTGTCGTCGTTGACGAGTTTTCCGCCGACTAGGATCATTATGAGCAGGAAGATTGGTGGTTGTAGGACTTTCTCCCAGAAGCTGCGGAGGATCGTGCTCGGGGCGAGAGTGACTAGGTCAGCTTTCTCTGCTTCCAGATAGTTGACTGCTCTTGTTAGGCTGTCGGTCGAGTGGACCGAGTCGCCGTCTGTGAAGAGCAGGACTTCGCCTCTGGATTTCTTGTAGCCGAGATGGCAGGCCCAGTTCTTCCCAACCCATCCCGGGGGAAGCGGGTCTTCTTCGACGAGCGTGACTTGCTGGTCGAAGTCTCTGAGCAGTTCTTTGGTTCCGTCGGTTGATCCTCCTTCAACGACTATGATTTCCTTATGTGGATATGTTATCGCGGCTAGGGATCTGACGCATTCAGCCACCGTCCTTGCCTGGTTTCGTACTGGCAGAATGATCGAGACTAGGGGCGAGCTTGTGGGTATGCCTGTGTCGATGGGTAGGGAGGGAAAGTGCATGAGTGTGAGGTACTCGTAGCCGGCGAAGAGGAAGATGAATATCGATTGTGCTCCGAGTAGGCTATCGATTATCAGCGACAATCTGAGCTATTCCTACAGTGCGTTTTGATCGGGTTGCTTCGGGTTGGCTTCTTGACTATAAATCCTGTCGATCAGGCCTCGGAAAAATGGGCTTCGCGACCAGAAGTTGATTATGGAAGATGCGACGAGAACGGATGTTTAGACTCTGATGTAGTTCTGGCCAGGTTTTCTGCCGAGGACGAATCGTTTCTGTGCGTTTCTGCGGATCCGCTCGCGTGGTGGGATGCTTGTCTTGTTTTGTGCAACAACCTTGGGGGTCTGTTGTCTGACCTTGCCGGCTTTGGTTAATGAGCCGTGAGTTGGCGCGGGTCTCGCACTCCTTGCGGAAGGGAGAGCTTGCTGGCGTTAATTAACGCTTCGGCCGTTGCAGACGTGTTCAGTCATGGTCAGCGGGTCAGTGGGCTGCGTTTAGCGGGACCTTTTTTCCGGATAGGTCGCGGCGTGTGTGTCCGAATTCTGGCATTCCGCTCAATTCCGCTTCGGAGAAGACTGGTCCGTCGTGGCAGACTAAGTAGGGTCCGATTACGCAGGCTGCGCATATTCCGACGCCGCATTTGAAGACGCGTTCTAGGCTTACCTGGATATGGCAGTGTGTCTCCATTGCCAGCTCGTACATTTTTTTCATCATTGGTTCGGGTCCGCATGTGTAGATGGCGTCGTACTGTTCTCTTCTGAGGGCTTCTTCGGCTACTTTGGGGGCCTGGTTCTTCTCGCCATAGGTTCCGTCGTCTGTGGAGAAGACTAGTTTGAACTGGTGTTCTTTGCTGTCTGTTATGAGCCAGTCGCGGAAGAGTAGTTCGCTGGCGGTGCGAGCTCCGGTTATGAGTGTGACGTCTCGGCCTCGGAGGTGTACGAGTAGCGAAAGTAGTGGGACTAGGCCGGTGCCTCCGCCGACGACGAGTAGTTTCTGGTGATGTCCGACTGTGAAGGGGTGGCCGTAGGGTCCGCGGACCCAGAAGAGGTCGCCGGGCTTCTTCTCCCACAGCGCGGTGCTGACGGGTCCTCCTTTCTTGATGACTACTCCAGCTTCGCTCCGGCCGTGGATTGCTAGGACGCTCATTGGTACCTCGTCGATTCCGGGTAGCCATACCATGGTGAACTGTCCGGGTTGGGCGTGGTGGAGGGTGGTGTCGCTGAACCAGAAGCTGCGGATCGACGGGGTCTCATCGACGATGCGTTCTAGCTTGACAGCGCGGGGTGTGTGGAGATGATGGGCCGGTTCCAAGGCTGGTCGTGGAGCTTGGGACGGGTTACTAATTAGTTGTGAACGGGGCTCTCCAAAGATGGGCGGATCTGTGATGCGAGGATCGATCGTATACTCTTTTTTTCCTGGAGGTCTCCGATAATATCGAGGGTTTTCACATTCTTGGGCGGGGAGGGTCAATTACGGCTCGCTCGATGTTAGCGTTGGGAGACCTGTCTAGCCGATTCGAAGGCGTTTCCATTGGGACAAACAAGGAGGCCAGGTTTCGGGGGATTTTTCGATCATTCTGGTCCAAGGACTCCTCTGAGGTTCAATATTGCGATCTGAATTCCTAGGAGTTTTCCTAGGGACTCTCAGACCACTCGCGTCTAGATGGATAGCTGGCCGTGTAATCCCCTAGGGTTTGCTAGCGGGAGCCGAGGATTTGGTAGAGGAGGGCGGCGACGAAGAGGGCTGATAAGCCGACAACGATTATGAAGAGGACAGGGTTGACCATGAAACCGGGCTTTTCACCCATCGATTATGCGCCTTTGCTGACCTGAGGCGCGGTCCGGGCTTAATAGATTATATTCGGATCATATCAGGCGACGTGCGGGTCCCGTCTGCAGGCAGCCTGTTGACGAGCTTCATCATTTCCTCGTAGTGGTGTCGGATGATGTCTGCTCCTTGCGGTCCCATCATCTTCTCCGCGTTACTCTTGCACTGCCCGATCGCTGTGAGGATGCCTGTCTTTGTCGGGTTTTCAATGCTGACACCGCAGTTCTGGAAGACTCCTTCGACGAACTGTCTCACCTGGGTCTTCAAGGCCTCATCCGCTACTGGCTGATGAAGCAGGGTGAGAAACTCCTTGTTGGCGCTCTCGAAGCATCTGAAGAGTTCATCCCTGACGAACTCACGAGTGATCTGTTCGCTCGGAACGTCAGGAGCGCGGTAGATGCCGGTCATGGGTGCGCGTATGACATACGTTATATAAAGCCGTATCCCAATAACGGTTGACAATTATTGCAACAGCCGCAGCTGTCGTCGAATCTCGACAAGGGCCTTCTTCGAAGATTCGACGAGGCAATCTGGACCAAGACACCGCATGTCGAGTCTGATCACGTCGCCAATTCTACACCGTTAGTGGACATTACTGATGCGCTCAGCGAGTGTGCCAGGATCGAGTATGGGCTGACAATTTCGAAAGAGGCCTCTAGAGTCTTCGCAAAGTTCGACTCTCAAATCTTCGGCGGGTCCGTGAAAGTCCGGCCGGCTGTTGAGATCATCAGAGACGCCATAGTTACTGGAAGGCTTAGGACTGGTCAGAAGATCTTCGAAGCAACTTCAGGCAACTTCGGCCTGGCACTAGGGATGCTGGGAAAGCTTGGGCTCGACGTTATCGCCTTGGTCTCAAGGAAACTTCAGGGCGGCGTTCTGGAAGAACTGAAGACTGAAGGTGTGAGATCAGTCAATTTGGACGTTGACATATGTCCCGCTCCCGGTTTGAAGACTGACCAGAATATGGTCGTCTCGAAAGCTGCGGCGACGAACCTTAGAGGACAGCTCATCCAGCTGGGGCTTGACGCTAACGTGTTTGACAGGGCGCGCGGAGAAGTGGAAGCGCTACTCGCGAAGCAAGATATCATCAATCTTGCAAAACTTCTAGCTCGAGTCTATGATGGGTTCTGCCCCGAACAGTACGACAACGAGCTGAATGTGAAATCACACGAAACAGTCACAGCTCCCGAGATCGACCAGCAACTCAAGGCCCAAGGATACTCGCTGGGTGATTTTAGGGTGATAGCCGCGTTTGGGACGGGTGGGACCTCAACGGGCATTGCAAAGTATGTTCAAGCTCATTACGCACGAAGGTCCGTGCATGTGGTCTTCCCTCTTTTCTATCAAGACGTGGCTGGGATCAGAACCAGAGACAAAGCTGTTGGCTTGAGATTCTACTTGCCTGAACTGTACGCTGGCCAGCATGAGGTGGATTTCGAAGCTTCCAAGAGACTTCTGAAATTCTTCGCAGGCAGAGGATATGGAATCGGGGAGAGCGGCGCTCTAGCACTGTACTCATGTTTACAGATGATAAACTACGGTACAGGTGGCAACTTCGTTGTAATCATAGCAGACGGCCTACAGAAGTACATGACGACTATCGGGGCTCCCGAGGAAGCTCCCGGAAGCCTAGAGACGACCGTCGAGTATGCAAGCTCAAACCCGTCAAACTATGATCAGGTGCTATGGACCCACGCAATGTTCGTCCCTAAAGAGGCCGGAGTTGATCTGGTAGCATCGTCCCTCCATTGCGACAGGAGCAAGGTCAAGATTGCCAAAGTGCAAGACGTTCAAGCCCTGATTACCAGAGACGAGATCCCGGAAGGAATAAGCCAGCTACTGCCCAAGGGCAGATCAAGGACCCTTCTAGTCTGCATGGCAGGCGGAACATCCCTCCGCGCGGCAGAGATACTTACAAAGAAAGGCTTGGGAGCCCAGAGCCTCACAGGGGGAATTATGAGCCTCGCCCAGTCGAACAATCGCTCACCCGACGAACTTGTCAAAGTAGCCAGCGAATAGAACCAGGCAGAACACATTCTCTGGTTGGCAGTTGCGCTGCTTCAAGATCGAATTCGACCTGAAACGCGTTTGATGATGTACTCTGCCGCCTCTTCGATTTCGTTCCCTGACATCGATCTCGTGCTGTATATGTGAAGAAGAATCAATGATCTGGGTCCGGTCTCTCTCCCTCTAGGGTGAGACTTGAAGTACAATGCTGGATACTTTCGACGAGCCTCGTCGAGAATCGGAGCAAGGGCCGACTCAATTATGCCCGCGATCTTGAACTGTACTTCCGTCGGGCGGCTGGCCGCGAAAGACTTGAGGAATGTTACAATCGAGCTTCGGAAGATCGCCTTCATCTCAGAAGGAACACCCGGAAGCGAGAATATCGTCGTTCGGGACTGCTTCATCATCACTCCTGGAGCGGTACCAACAGGATTCAACAATGGCGTGGCGCCCCAGGGAAGGGTTGCCATCTTTGTCCTATAACGCGTAAGCTTCGGCCAGGTCTCAAGCTTCCTGTAGTGATCCTCCACCAGTCCCAGGGCTTCTCTGTTCAGTCTCAACTGCTTGTGAAGACCTCGAGCAATACCTGCGAGAGTCATATCGTCGTGGGTTGGCCCGAGTCCACCGAGAGTTATCAATACGAGAGGTTTTCTCCGAACTGATTCGGTTATTCCGGAGGCGATCGAGCCGAGCGAGTCTCGTAGTAGTGTGACTCGCTGGAGGGTCCAACCCAATTGGTTGAGTCGTTTCGCGATCCAGTGCGAGTTTGTGTCTAGTGTGTGTCCGATTAGAAGCTCATTCCCTATGGACAAGATCTCTGCTGTGGGCTGCTCGGAACCCTTGTTGCTTTTCAATGAATGAGCACTCTTCTCAATCTTGAAGAGAGAGGACCGCAGCAAGAGCACCTGATAGCGCGCGGGACGCATCTCTTCCAAATCCGATTATTATCAGATCTTTGTCGGACGGCTTGAGCTCGCTTCGAAGACGAGCATTCTCCTTCGGAGCAAGACGCGCAAGATCTTTGTTGTCCGGCGGAATAACCAGCTTTTTTCCTACGACTGCTATCGTGATTGAACCCCCTGCACCCGCTTTGATCGCTTCGTCTCTCTGTGGAACGCCTGTCATGCCCGATCTGTAGGCTCCGATGAGGTGCACACCGATAGCCTCGTAGTCGCTAATCAAATCGGACTTTGCGAGGGGAAGAATCCTTCTAACTGATAGTTGACGAAGAAACTTGTGAAGGCTCTGTTTGCCCGCCTTCGAGAGCTGTACTCCATTTTCTGTAACCGAAGCAGTTCTGCTCTCGGCCAGCCTCTCCATGAGCCCTCGCGCGACGCCATCTTTGATTTGAAGGGCCTGAGCTAGGGCTCTTCGTCCAAGAGGCCCTTCGCGTTCGATTAACACGAGGGCATTGAGCAGCTGATTGTGGGTTATCTGGGGTAGGGGGCCGCGGGTTCCGCGTCTCCAGCCCTCGAGAATTCCGTCTACTATGTTGTCGGACCTTGTCTTTGGCAGGGTTGGTCCACACTAGCGGACGATTAGGTCCGGATATAATCTGCGCCTGACCTTGAAATGGATTTTACACGAGAAGGATATGGTTAGGCGTTATGCTCACTGGTCATGGCTTTTTCTTGTCGCTTAGCCACCATTTGAGATACTCTTTCTGGCGGCGTTTCTTCTCCTCGTCCACAGTCTCCTGGCTCTGAAACATCTTTTCGCGACCCTGAAGAAGATCCTGCTGCGTGAAGGTCAGGCCGCAGCTCTTGCAAGCATATTGCTTGATCGCGGAGTCGTAGCTTAGGTTTCCCCCGCACTCCAAGCAATAGTTCGGCATTCCCTCACATGCGCCTCGATTTAGAAAGCAAAGTCGGTGCCAAACAGATAAAGATTCGGTTACTCCGGGAAGTTTCACGGATAAACAACCCAAAATGATACACAAATTAACGCGCCGCGCGTTAACGTATGTGTGAGTAGCGGGAAGCAGTACAAGTCAGTGGAGACCTGGCTTAACAACGTCAAGCCGTCCACGTCCAAGCCCTACCTCCACTTAAAGAAGAAGGCATCGGATGAATAAATAAGACCCGGGATCAGATAGGAAAGCGCGGATAATCACTTTCACTTTGAACCAATCTCCCGATTCTCTGAGCGGAAGAGGTCGTTCCCAACAACTGGGGCGAATGGGAGAGTATGCTGTCATGGCTCAATTACTCTCCAAAAGTTGGGTAGCAAATGTCTACAGCCCGGCGGCAGATACAGGCGTTGACTTGATTCTTCTCACCAAAGAGCAGAAGCTGAAAAAGGTTCAGGTTAAGACATCAAAAATCTATCCAAATGGTGAAACTTGGTTCATGAACATCTTCCAAGAGAAACTGAAGCAAGACATCACTCAATCCGACATGTTCTATGTGCTAGCCGAAGGGCATCCGCCAAGTCAGTTTTTGGTTTTTCCGGTGAAAGAGCTTGTGGAGTTGTTTCAACGACAGTTTACCGGAACCTGCCAAGGCAATTTCGTCGAGTTCAGCGGAGATTTCCCCGCCGGAAGAAGGTTGCAAATTCGCCAAGTGTAGGTTCTGCGACAACGAGCCGGGCAATTGCATCACTTAAGGAAAGATTGGGGAGATCATGATCAACGCCAACGTTCATTGTGAGAATGGGACCGTTGACCCCTTTAGAGGGACATAGGATAGACACGGTTCCTATATTCGAAGCGTGGGTTTGATTGTACGATGATTTGAGTTGGAAACAACAAAAATAGGTGAAATTTCACGGGTTAATGATTCGGTTACCTGGGACCGAAAAATCGCCGAAATCTAGAACCGAAGACCGAGTTCGGGAGAACTGTTAATATGGCAAACTAGTATATCGGCGTCGGCGACATCGAATGCCTCAGAGTCACGGTAGTCAGTACAAGAGAAAACCTACGGGCGGAACCAAGAGAGCCTGGCGTGGAAAGAGAGCGTACGAAGCAGGCTCCCAACCTACAGAGACTACACTGGGTCCTACCAAGAAGAGATGGGTCGGGACTCGGGGCGGAGGTTTGAAGGTCAGAATTGCTGCGGCCGACTTTGCAGTCGTTACAGACAAGGCGTCGGGCAAGAGTTCCAAGTCAAAACTGCTCCGAGTAATACGGAACCCCGCAAACGTTGACTATCAGAGGAGAGGAGTGATCACTAAAGGCGCGATCGTCGAAACCGAGCTGGGCCAGGTGCGAGTGACTTCCCGGCCCGGCCAAGATGGGGTAATCAACGCAATTCTCGTCGAGAAATCCCAGAAAAACTAGTGAGGCGCGGTAGGGCGATATGAAGCGCCCTGGATTCATGATCATCTGGCCTGCTCAGCTGGACAGTTCTAAGACTAGGGGGCAGGGACGAAGGCTTCCAGTCTCAAGAGCCGTCAAGCAACCCGGCCTGAAAGAGGTCTGGCAAGCAGCGATGACCCTTGGCTATTCTCCGGAGATGACAGAAAAGGCTGCGTTGTCCAGGTCTTCGTGGGAAAAAACCGGCTATCTCACGGTCAAGAAAACGGGTCAGAGACCGGTCGTCCTCAAGAGCATTGCAGGCGAAATCGTGAAAATCCGACAGAAACAGGCCCAGACCATAGAACCCAAGAAGCGCTAGGACGGCACAGTTGCACTCAGCTGTAAATACCTTCAACGAAAAAGAGTATTCCATGGACATCACAAGAAGCGGCTCACAGCCTTCCAACAAAGGACAGACCGAATATTTCACCGGCTCAGTGCGCATTGATCCCCTTTTCCAAGCAGAGGCTCCGGCACGCGCACGCGGCGCCAGTGTCACGTTTGAGCCTGGCGCTCGAACCGCATGGCACACGCATCCGTTGGGTCAAACCCTGATCGTGACAACTGGCCGCGGCCTGGCACAGCGCTGGGGAGGCCCGATCGAGGAAATTCGGCCAGGTGACGTGATATGGTTCCCAGCCGGTGAAAAGCACTGGCACGGCGCAACAACAGCCACAGCCATGACGCACATCGCCGTTCAGGAACAGCTCGACGGCAAGACGGTCGACTGGATGGAAAAGGTCAGCGACGAACAGTACCAAGAAAGATTAAGAGCCGAATAAGAGAAAACAATCATGATGACTCCCGAGACGGTAATCCTAGTCGACGAGATGGACAATCCAGTCGGATTCGAGGAGAAGCTGAGTGCTCACAGCCATGGTGGTAAGCTCCACCGGGCCTTCTCGATATTCGTCTTTAACTCAAAGGGGGAAGTACTGCTTCAGCTCAGAGCGAAAGCGAAGCACCATTTCCGTAATCTCTGGACGAACCCCTGCTGCAGTCATCCGCGAAAAGGCGAGGAGCTGGACAAGGCCGCGCACAGAAAGCTGAAGCAAGAGTTTGGATTCGATACAGACCTCCAGGAAGTGTTCAGTTTCATCTACAAGGCGATCGATCCAGAGAGCAAACTGACCGAGCACGAGTTCGACCACGTGTTCATTGGCAAGTTTGATGGTGTCCCACGGCCGAACCCTGAAGAGATCGACGATTGGAAATGGGCTAGTCCCATCAAGCTTAGGCAGGACCTTGAGGCGAATCCAGACAGCTATACTCCATGGTTCAAGTTCGCATTTGACAGATTGGAGAAAAAGGGACTGGTTCCCTAGCTCTAGAGAATTCTTCCAGCGTCTAGTTGGATGGAGGCTTATTGTTAGGATACATCACTATCTTCCCCGAGTGTCCTGATTTCATTAGAGTGAACGCCTTGGCAAATTCTTCCAGAGCGAATCGGTGAGTAATCACCTTAGCCAAATCAACCTCTCCCGCTTTCAGGACCTCTGCTGTCTTGTACCATGTGCTCCAGAGTCGTCGGCCGAACACCCCCCGGACATAGGCGTCTTTGAAGACTATCCAGTTCGCGACGTCCATCTCGATGTTCTTGGAGGGAAGCCCGAACATTATCGCGGTTCCTCCCGGCCTTAGAACCTTGAATCCCTCCTCGAAAGAGGGCGGAGCCCCTGACATTTCAAAGAAAACATCAACCCCGCGACCGTCCGTCACATCCATGATCTTCTTCACGACATTCTCTTGTGATCCATTGATCAGAACATCGCCTCCCATCCTCTTCGCCAAGTCCAACCGATAATCGACGATGTCAACGCCGAATATCTTACTGGCACCAAACGACTTGCAGAGTGCGATCAAGCAAGCCCCGATTGGGCCGCAGCCGAAGATGGCGACCTTGTTTCCGGGAATATCAGCTGCAGACGCAGCATGCACAGCGTTGCCCAGTGGTTCTTGTGCAGAGGCTATCTCGATCGGGATCCTCTTGTCGTTCAGCCACGCGCTCTGCTCGTGTAGCATGTGATACTCAGCAAAACATCCATCAGTGTCCACTCCTCGAAGCAGCATTCTCTCGCATATGTGGCCGTTTCCCGTCCGGCACTGGAAGCATCTTCCACAGTTGATGTGAGTCTCTCCCGATACGATGTCCCCTTCTCTTAGATCTGAGACTTCCTTACCGGCCTCGACGACCTTTCCGGCGAATTCGTGTCCCATCACCAGCGGTGGTTTGACCCGGTGGGCCATTAGCTCGTGCCAGTCGTAAATCTGTAGATCTGTCCCGCAGATCGAGGTTGCTTCAACGCGGACGAGAATATCTCTTAGACCCGGTTTGGAGGGTGCGGGCCAGGGTTCGTAGACCGCTCCGGGTTCCGGAGTGGTCTTTACAACAGCGTGCATCTTTTCTCTTAACAGGCTTCCTCGGGCTCGCAACCACGCGGCAAGGGAGGGGTGTAAAACGTTATTGTCAGAATGACAGACAATGCGGCTAGAGACCCAGGTCGTAAAGCGTTTTACCCAGAAGTGAGCAACCCTCGCCTTGCCCATGAGTCAGCAGTCAGGTTTTCAGAGAGAGCCGCTTCTTGACAGTCTACGTAAAGAGTTGGAGGGTCTGGATCAGGCTGATCTTCTATGGCGCATCCGAACCCTACAGAGCCCCTCAGCTCCGCACGCGAGGGTTGACGGCAAGAACGTCCTCGTTCTGTGTTCTAACAACTATCTCGGTTTGGCTAATCATCCAAAGCTGAAACAGGCCGCCATCACGGCGACACGAAAGTATGGAGCTGGCTCGGGATCTGTCCGAGTAATCGCCGGCACGATGGACTTGCACCTGAAGCTTGAGAAGATTCTCGCAGATTATCGCCGAGCTGAAGCATCAATTACTTTCCAGTCCGGATATGCGACGAATGCGGGAACTATCCTTTCGCTGGTTGACGAGCGGGACCTGATAATCAGTGACGAGCTGAACCATGGAAGCATCATCGATGGTTGCCGGATGACCAAGGCCGAGAGACGGGTTTACCAACACAAAGACATGAGCGACCTAGAGAGACAGCTCAAGGACACAGACCGTTTTCGTAGAGTCCTCATAATAACAGACGGGGTCTTCAGTATGGACGGAGACATCGCTCCGCTCAAGGATATTGTGAATCTCGCGAAGGAGAACCAGGCGATCACCTATGTTGATGACGCTCATGGTGATGGAGTACTGGGAGAAAATGGGCGCGGCATCACAAACCACTTTGGTCTGGAGGGGAAGGTGGATGTTGACATGGGTACATTTTCGAAAGCGTTCGGCTGCGTTGGAGGCTATGTTGTCGGATCGAAGGACCTGTGCACGTATCTCCAGAACAAGGTTCGGAGCTATCTTCTCTCCGGATCGCAGCCTCCTGCGGTCCCCGGTGCTTGTATTGCGGCGATCCAGTTAGTCCAAAGAACTCCTAGGCTTGTGAAGAAGCTCTGGGACAACACGCGTTACTTCAAGAAAGGACTGAAGGATCTCGGATTCGACACAGGAAAAAGCGAGACGCCTATTACGCCTGTTATGGTTGGCGAGAGCGGAAAAGCGCACAAGCTAGCAGATGCCATGTTCAAGCTCGGAGTCTTCGTCCTCCCAATCGTCTACCCCATGGTGGCCAAGGATAAAGCCAGAATCAGAACAATCGTGACGAGTGCTCACACAAGGAAGGACCTCGACCAAGCAATTCACGCGTTTGAAAGAGCAGGCAAAGACCTAGCTCTCATCTAACAGATAGACGGCTTCCAAGCGAAGATCTTAGCGTACAGAGTCCTAACAATTTGAAGCTCGGAGTCGTCCTAAACGGCCGCCGAACCGCGGCCGAAGTTGCAGAGCTTGCTCTACTGGCAGAGGAAAATGGACTGGCACATTTCTGGCTTTCAGGCGGATCGAGAACAAAGGACCATTTTCTGCGCCTGGCACTTGCTGGAAACCGGACGAGGCGCATCCAGCTGGGTCCCGTCGCGATTAGCCCGTTCGAGATGCACCCAGTCCGAATCGGACTCTCACTAATGACCCTTGACGAAATCGCAGAGGGCCGAGCGAGCATTGTTCTAGGCGGAGGAGGAGACCTGGCCGCCACTCTGGGAGTTCCGCTGAAAAATAGGGTCCAAGCGGTACGCGAAACCATCGACATCATTCACGCCTTGAGTAGAGGAGGAGAGCTAAACTATCACGGAGAAAGCTTCCAGGTAGACGGACTCTTCTCCCCATGGAAAGAGGTTAGGACTCCGCCGCTTTATGTTGGCGCGAATCGACCGAGGATGCTTCGCATGGCTGCTGAGAGGGGTGATGGGATAATGGTCACCGATATGCCCTTAGTCTACGTTAGGGACATCGTAAGCTTAATGCGGTCTAAGCTGGTCGAGGCAGGTCGCGATGGTGTCGAGTTCAGATTCAGCAACTGGTTCGTCTGGAACGTACAAGAGAGCGAAGAAAAAGCACGTCGCCAAGCTCTGCGCACGATGGGCTTTCGCTTGTATTACATTCAGGATGTGGCGTCCAAAATAGGCCTCAGCCGAACAGAAGCCCTCGAGTTGCATAGAAGGCAACCTTCTATGATTCGAACCGTCTTAGACGGGGACAGCCAGAGAGCCTTCCCAACCGAATTGCAGACCTTCTGATCGATCATCTCACAATCTCAGGGTCGCTCGAAAATCTTGACGATCATATCGAAAGGCTGCACCAGTTCGAGAAGAGGGGTCTGACCGAAATGGCTCTGTCCGTCGAAGGAGATCCTGCGGCAGCAATCACACTTCTTGGAGAAACAGTGCTTCCGGCCGTGAACGGTGAATAGCATGCTTGGCTAGGAATTGCCCGTCAATTTTGGGGACTACTCTTTCTTGTCTTCTTCAAAGATCCCGTGCGCTGCGTCGTTGTCGGTCTCGATGACCAATGGTCCTACGTAGCCGCAGTCCGGGCAGCGATACATTGCCCCAGTGTATCCTCCCATCCAGAGAATGATCTTTTCAGACTTGCACATCGGACATAATCGTCTCACTGCGAAAGGTCCCCTTAGGAAGGACAAAAGGAAAGGGTGCGGTAGCGAGTGGTCAGTATCTCAGCTTGTTTGTGAGGGAGTAGGGTTGCACTGGCTCCTCTTCTCTTATCCTTCTCTCGCTGATCGGGTTGTGCCGCGGAATGGGCTCATATTTCGCCTTGAACCAGTCGGGTATGACAACGGCTCGGAGGAGCTCTTGTATGGTTATTCCTCGGACTCTAGCTTCATCGCTAAGCAACGTGAATGTCTGTTCCCCAAAGGCCACCATGACCTTATACGATATTTTTGCTCACGCCACGGGGTCCTCGACAATCCCAGGCTTTACAGTCAAGGGATTCGACGGACTCCTGTAGTCCATTTAGCAAGGGGCAAGGCATATAAGAATACCGGCTTCGCGCCGAAAAACTTCCCACTGGCACCAAACCTTTGACCTTTTTCAGGTGTGACCTCATGTCCCAACACCGTAAAGCGCACTATTGCAACTGTACTAGCGTCGAGAAGAGGAGAGATTCCTGTCTAGGATAGTTCCTCGGTGTTCGTGTCGAGGAGAATTGGTTATCACCGGGGAGATAAGAAGCTCAGATGGTTGGCGGACAGGATTCCATCTCCAGTGTAAACAGTGTGGCAAAAAATGGACCTACTCAGGTGGAGTCTATAGAGAAGCCGAAACGAGCGAGTAGCACTTCTTCGATAGATGTGATGAGGGACGAGATAGAAGACCAGATCGAGGCTCTGCCAGCGTTTGCGTCCCAGCTCGAACAGTACGGCTCAGCTAGACGTAGCGATAGTTCTGACCTGATCTTTACTGGTTCCGGAGACTCATACGCAAGCTCACTCTTCGCTCACTACTTCTCAAACGGATTATCGCCTGTAGCAGACCCGTATGAACTCATGTCGACTCCTGACCTCTGTGACGACAAAATCGTCTTCATTACTTCAGTCAGCGGCAGAACCAAAGCGAACGTAAGACTCGCGAAACGGATCAGAAAGATTTCGAGAAAGAGGATTGCAATAACAGCAAACCCTCTAAGTCCGCTTGCAAGGGAATGTGACGATACGATCAATCTTCTTTACAGAAATAGAGGACTGGTTACGCCTGGGACACTTAGCTTCACACTCAGTCTTCTTGCAGTTGCTTCGAGGATCAAGGCACTCCCTCTCTTGCGTGGTCTGGACGGGATCGATGAACGTGCCAGGAAGTGGTCGAAGAGATTGAAAATCTTCCCTCACGGGGATTTTCTGCTGTTGGGATCCGGTATTGGATATGCGCTGTCGGCCTACGGCGCGTTCAAAATCCACGAGGTCCTGGGACAACCTGCTGAGTATGAGCATACCGAGCAGGTAGGCCACTCCAGGCTCTTCTCACTGCGGAAAAACGACAACATCATTTGTTTCGCAACAGTCTCAGACGAAAGAACCGCTCAGGTCTCTCGGACGCTCACGGAGAACGGTTTCCATTCGCAATTGTTGACGAGCAACACTTTGGACCCCGTGATTGCCGGATTGGAAGCCGCGTTTTCGTACCAGCATCTAGCCGTAAACCTCGCAAAGAAGAGAAGACTCAACAAAGTCGCGTTCTTAACCGACAAGGTGCGACTTGCACTGAGCAGCCGGTTAATCTACTGACCTCGGCGGGGTCATTACAGAATAGATGTGCTCATACACATCAAGAAGATTGTCAGTCTCCATCTTGTGCGAAACCGTCTTTCTGACCTTATCGATTTTCGTGTTAAGCCCGATGGAGTAGCCGACCACTCGGAAGACTGGAACATCGTTCAACCCATCGCCAACATGAACGACCTTACTCAATGGAATAGACATCCAAGCGCAGTATTTTCGAATGCCCAACCTCTTGTCCGGTAGTGGCTCAATATCATCAGTAACGACACCGTTCTTCACGGCGACCTTGGAGGATACGAAACCGTTGAAGCCGAAATGTTCGACGAGGTATTGGCATAGGAAGTCGGGATTGTCTGTTGTGAGGATAACCTGGAGTCCTTGACCGAGAAGCTTTTCGACTGTCTCACGAATGTTCCGCATCATCTCGACCTTCACCACTTCTCGGAGAATGTCTTGCAGACTCATACCGACGAGGAGCTTGAACTGGGACATGAGGCATTGGCCGATTGTTATTCGCTTCTTGTTTTCCATCTCGTCAAGTTTGTCCCACTGCTCGCCGATGCCGAGAGCTCTCGCTGCGCTGGTTAGGGCGGGATTGCGAAAAAGGGTCCTGTCAACATCAAAGCTGACCATGACGAATTTGCGCGTAGTCAACGATCGTAGTGCTCAGGGGGTTGCTCTCGGTAATGCACCGAGTTACAGCGGTTCGACGTAGCCGAAGTGTTCGCGGATGATGCTTCGGACCTGCTCGGCTCTCTCCTTCGTATTCTT